>Ga0123356_10006946_pt1 | contig 11365 bp, 8 predicted proteins | sample TergutEmb28metaG_2_FD_92546 | JGI IMG/M metagenome (GOLD analysis project Ga0123356, IMG submission 92546) | Embiratermes neotenicus P3 segment gut microbial communities from Petit-Saut dam, French Guiana - Emb289 P3 | ecosystem: Host-associated > Arthropoda: Insects > Digestive system > Gut ... | reverse complement strand
TCCGAAACGGTGAGTTTGAAAAAGTCGAACGGCTTGATTAATTCGTTTTCGGCTCGCTCCAAATACAAAGCATACAATCTCTCATAATTGCCGTCAAACGGTTCTCCCTCAATCATTTCACATTCGAATGGAAAAGTTGTGTAAGCCGTTCTGTCATAACCCAGTTTGCGGTACATTCCGAACAATTCCTCGTTCGCCGGAATCAGCATCATAAATGGCATATCCCGTTCCGCTTCCGTAAGCAAACGCTTGAATATACCCTTGCCGCGATAATTCTCGTCAACGCACGCGGCGTAAATATATCCGCCGACGATGCCGTTGTAACTAATCGGTAAACGGTTCACGAGTCCAATCAGATTATCACCTTCGTATGAGGTGAAGACTGTAACGTCTAACTCGTAGAATGAGCGTATGAATTGCTCGCTGTCGCCAAAGATTTTCTGCCATAGGGGAATGATATCGTTAATCTTGGAATTATTCATCATAATTTCAAACAAGCGTCAAGCGCAAGCCTTAAAACAAGTTCCCTTATGTCTGTTCTGCTGTTATATTTACGGCTATCCCATGTTTCGCCGTCTAAATTATCGCCCGCGTAAAGAATTTGTCCAAACTCAACATTATTATATTGCGAAACAGCTATATATGCAGATGTTTCCATTTCAACGGTTACACAATTTTCTTTTTTACGTTGTTGTATCTTTAATGGGGTTTCCCTGTAAGCAGCGTCTGTTGTCCAAGTTTTTGCTTTAATATAGGGGATTTTCCGTTCTATAAATAAGTTTTCTATCACTTGTACGACGCGCTCGTTAGCAAAGATTTCCCTTGACGGTTTTATGTAATGATAAGAAGTATCCTCATCCCTGACAGCGGAAGTAGGGATTATTAAATGACCTACCGCGATTTCTTTCTGTAAAACACCGCAAGCTCCGCAGGCAATATACTTCTTGCATCCATAGACTGTCAATTCTTCTATTTGAGCCGCCGCAATAGGTGCGCCTACTCCTGCTTGTATTAATAAAATTTTCTCTTTTTCATAATCTAATTCATATATCGATCGCCTGTATGCCTCTGATGTTCTAAAATTGGCAACAACCCTATTGGGATATTCGTTGAGAATTTTTTCAATAGCCTCCGGAAAAAAACATAACACACATTTTTCAGCTATATCTATTGGTGTAATTATATTTTCAGGTCTTATTAAAGCATTTCTCACTTCGTCAAATTCTAATATTGGAAATTCTCTTTCTATCATAATATCTCCTCCATTTCAAAACTCATCCTTACTCAACACCATTTCCATATATTGCTGTCTTGTAATCAGCACGTTGCGCGGTTTCTGACCTTCCGGCGGGCTGACGTAACCGCGTTGCTCCATTATGTCGATCAGCTTCGCCGCGCGTCCATAACCCAGCTGCAAACGTCTTTGGATCAACGACGTTGAGATTTTTCCACTCTCCAATGCAAGCTCAATCGCGGGTTTCAGCATTGAATCGGTCTCGCCGTCGTCTTCAAAATCTTTCTTCTTGCCGTTGTCAAACTCCTCCGCCGCGCGCTCGATTGAATCCATTACCTCGTCGTCATACGCGGCTTCGTGACCCTGCCGCTTGATGAATTCCACCACGCGCTCCACTTCCTGCTCGCTGACAAACGCACCCTGAACGCGCACCGCTTTCATAGAACCCATCGGGCTGTACAACATATCACCGCTCCCGATTAGTTTTTCAGCTCCTACCATGTCGAGGATAATACTTGAATCTATCCGTGTCGCCACGGCGAACGAAATCCTCGACGGGATATTCGCTTTGATGAGTCCGGTGATTACATTAACAGACGGGCGCTGCGTTGCTAAAATGAGGTGCATTCCCGCCGCGCGCGCCTTCTGCGCTAAGCGGCATATCGAGTCTTCAACGTCGTCGGGCGCAGTCATCATTAACTCAGCCAACTCGTCGATGATTATCACAATTAGAGGCAATTTTTCAAGTTCGGTGTTTTCCGCGGCGATGGCGTTATAGCTTTGTATGTTGCGGGTATTGAGCGGCTCAAACAGCCCGTAGCGGCGTTCCATTTCCGTGACCGCCCAATGTAACGCACCCGCCGCTTTTTTCGGCTCGCTCACCACCGGCACTAACAGATGCGGTAAGCCGTTGTATATGGGAAATTCGACTTTCTTAGGGTCAATCAGTATCATTTTCACTTCTTCCGGAGTAGATTTGTAAAGCAAACTAATGATCATACTGTTGGTACAAACCGATTTACCCGAACCAGTCGCGCCCGCAATCAAAAGATGCGGCATTCTCGCAACGTCTATGTAAACCGGTTCGTTCGTAACGTCAACGCCGAGCGAAACGGATATTTTACTTTGAGCCGCCTTGAATTTTTGATTTTCGATCAATTCACGTAAGTAAACCTTTGATACAATACGGTTCGGTACTTCGATTCCGATAGCGGATTTGCCGGGGATCGGCTCGATACGCACTCCGCTCGTAGCCAAATGCAACGAAATATCGTCAACACGATTCACTATCGACTTAACCGGTACACCTTCTTCGGGCGCGAGTTCATAACGCGTTATCGTCGGGCCGCGGGAAAAGGCAACAAGTTTGGTACGTACTTTGAAACTCGCGAGAGTATCGACGAGTTTTTTCGCCGTAGTTTGCAATTCTTCGCTTATATCACTGTTTTTAGGGGAATTGTCGATGTTTAGGAGCGTCAGCGGCGGGAACACATATGACGGCGGCGCGTTCGGTTCGGATTTGCGGCTCGGAGTAACGTTTACTTTTTGCTGTTCGATTTCCAAATCGATGGAAGCAACATCTGTATCCTCTTCATCAGTTTCCGGGAATTTGGTTATATCCAGAACGTTAAAATCATCTGCAAATATCTCGTCCAGCTTCAACTCGCCTTCAATATCTTCAGCGGTTTTGCCGCGGCGTTTCCTTTCGGGTTTAATTACCTCTATTTGAGTTTCATCATCAAAAAAGTCAGGAATGATTTTTATTTCGTCGTCAATCGGAATGTCCACAGGCATATCCCTGTTGTCAACTATTGCCGGAAGTTCCGCAATCTGCCGCGGAGGAATAACCAATCGCTCAGCAGCGCGCCGCTCCTTATATTCATGGATTTGGAACGCAATCCACACACCGATCGAATACGGAGTTAAACCGAAAAGATATAGGCCGAATATAATCAAAACTGAAAATGATACGATAAGCGTTCCAGCGTTGCCGACTCCTTTGAGTAACACCACACCGAGGAACCCGCCGATCAAGCCGCCGCCATACCATTCGAGACCGTTATTCCAAAGGTCAGCGAATGTATCGCCGCCCTTGGTAAAAACATGTATCAAAACGGAAACGAATACCTGGCATATCAGTGAGAATAGCAAGCGGTAGCGGACTGCGCGTTTTTCGCGGTCACGCCGCCAGAACACCGCGATGTTGATTATCAAAAGCGGTAAAATTACCGCTCCGCCGGAGAATGAACCGTACATGAGATTGCGTAAGCCGGCTCCCACGAATCCGGTCGCGCCCGTGAACATGTAGCACACCGTGATGAAAAGCGCCAAACACATCAGCAGGTACGGCATGATTTGGTTGAAAACCATCTGCCCGGACGACATCACATCCGATGTTGTCGGCGCGGATTCGTCGCGGGGGATTTTTTTGCGCGGTTTCTTGGGTACGGGTTTTTTATTTTTTGATTGGGTTTTCTTTTTTGTTGTAGTTGTAGCCTTTTTTTGGGCTGGCATTTGGTTTTATAGCTCCTTTTTCAGATTTTTTAAACTTCTTTCTATCCCTTCATTATTGGATTTTATCTCTAACACTCCATATAAATTTTCGATTTTATCAAAATGCTTCAATAGCTTCGTGAAGTCTATTGTACCGTCGCCGATTGGTAAATGTGTGCCTTTCTCAAATTCCGCGCTTCGCAACGCGTCGCTGATGTGTAATCCTTTTACATTTTTGTTACCGAGAATATTAATTATATCATCTTCCGAATACTGAGGATTGTAATAGTTATGCGAAATATCAATCAACACGCCCAGTTCGGGAAATAAATCAATGAAGTTCACAAATTCGTACAACCCGTCAAACAAAAAATATTCTCCCGCGACATGAGTTTCCAACGAAAATGAAATACCGCGTTTCAAAAATTTATTTAACCACTTATCCACAGATTTTTTGAATAGTTCCACCGATAGATTTTTTTCAGTAGGTGAAGAAGAAGGCGGCGGATGAATCGAAACGTCGTACATATTGTGTTTGACAGCAAGTTCAAGACTTTTTTCCAAATCTTTTTCCGAAACGTGAAAAGTTAGTTTGAAATCGGAAAAGTATTCAGGGATATTATCTATATCAAGGTCAAACTTTTTATACAGCGACGGCGTGATGTGAATACCCTCGAAGCCGTAATTTTTTGCAACGTTATAAATAAACCGCCACTTATCCGATTCTGTTTTTATTTTTTCGGCGTTCTCAAAACCGATTTCGTCCATCGCAAAATACATAATCTAAATCTCCTTCACGCAAATATCAACGTCAGTAACCCGACGATAAAGCAATAATACGAAAAAATCCTGAAGTTCGCCTTACGCGATATGTACATAAGCAGTTTCATTGCGGCGATTCCCGCGAGCAGCGCCGCAAACATTCCGAATATGTACGCCGCGATTTCGTCCGACGGAACCGGATCGCTGAACATTTTCGGTATGCTTGTGATGTTCGCGCCGAGGATTGCAGGTATCGAAAGGATAAACGAGAACTTAACGGCGAACTCGCGTGTGAATCCCTGCGTCAATCCGCCGGTTATCGTCGAACCTGAACGCGACAGCCCCGGTACGACCGCGAGCATTTGGCACAACCCGACAATCAGCGCGTTACTCGGTTTTGCGTGGTTGATACTTTTCTTTCCCGTAGCGAATCTAACCGACACGAACAGCACGACGCCGTTGAAAATCAATATCGCGCCGATGGCTTTAGGGATTCCCGACAGCACTTCGACGTAATCTTTGAGAAAATAAGCGGCAATCAACGGCAGCGTGGCGATGATGACGTACAAAACCATGCGTTCGCTATCGCTGAGCCGTGCTTTATCATTTTTTCCGAAGAATTTGCCGAACATCGTGAAAAACGCGGGTACGAGCGGCAGAATGTCTTTCCAGTAAATGATGAACACTGCGGTAAGCGTAGCGAGATGAAGCAGTATAGCAAAAGTGAAGTAATCGGTTTCCATGTCGCCCATGCCGAAGAATCGCTGCAGGATTGCGAGATGCCCCGAACTCGAAACCGGCAGAAATTCGGTGATTCCCTGTATTATACCGTAGAAAATCGCTAATAATATTGACAAATAAAACACTTCTCTTTCTTTATTATATATAATACTATAAAATTGAAAAAATTACAAGAGCTATGAAATTTTTTTATGTTTAACATCATCTTAACGTTATCCGGCAGACTTGGTCTTTATATATAATTCTATAAAAAAAGCTTGTAAAAAATGAAAAAATGTGATATGATAATAATTGGAGGCGAAAGATTTGAAAAAATTAACTATATTTATTTTGCTTATTTTAATACTTTTCACAGCGTGTCAAAACTTAAATGATTCCGTCAAAGAGAATAACCAACTTGAAACCACTTCCGCCGCGGAAACCGAAATCAACTACTACAAAAACATTCCCGAAGGGTTGAATTACAACGGCTATGTTTTCAGGGTGCTCACTTGGGACCCCGAACAACATGGTAATAACTCTCAACTGATAATTGAAGAAATAACGGGCGAAGTGTTAAATGACGCCGCGTATGACCGAAATATTGAGGTTATACAGCTGCTCAATATCGAAATCGCGCCCGTTTACAAAGAACCATCCATGGAAATAGTGAACACGGTTATAAAAGACAACACCGCGGGCGATTGTACATACGACATTGTTGTGCCGTGGGGCAGCAGGTCGAACACCAACAATTTGATTATCGAAAACCAGTTATACGACTGGAATAAAGTGCCGTATGCCGATTTGCAGGCGGATTGGTACAATCAAAGCGCGAACGAAGCGTATACAGTGTTAGGCAAGCAGTTTTTCTGTGTCAGCGATATCCTCGGCTACGGCGCGCAGGGTGGTTATTTGTATCTTTTCAATAAGGATTTATTCGTAGATTACGGGTTTGAATATCCTTATCAGCTCGTTTACGACCAAAAATGGACATACGACGCGCTCCGCGCCTACATAAAGGACGCGTATATCGACTTGAACGGCGACGGCAAACAGGACGCGGGAGATTTTTACGGTATCAATTCGCATCCGATTTGTTTCTCGGTCGCGATCATGAACTGGGGCGAATCACCGCTAAAAGTTGACAACAGTGGTTTCGTTCTGAATATATTCAACAACAAAATCGCCGATATGGTTGACCGACTGACGGAATTGATGCAAATTCCTGATGTTTTCGCTCCGGAAAGCAATATTTACGATGTATTTAACGCCGGGCGCTCACTATTTGAGATATATGCGAGCGACCCGAAAGTACTCCGCGATCTTGAATTTGATTTCGGTTATCTGCCGTACCCGAAATACAACGAAACACAGCCGGATTATATCGGCGTTTCCGACGGCGGTTCGATGGGGATCCCAATCAGCCGGAATGATGAAGAAGTCAGCCGTACCGGCGCGATAGTTGAAGCGTTGTCAGGGGCTTCGAACAAATATATGATTGACGCATTCGTCAAACAATACATCGAGAATAAAGTTTTGCGTGACGAAGATTCAATAAATATGTATTATATTGTACGCCGCGGCGTAATTTACGAAATGGCCCGCGCATTCGATACCACGAATTTGATCAACGCGTATTTTAATTATTACGTTGATATTCTCAAAAGCAAAAACGGTTCAGTAAATTTAGCTTCGCAATACGCAAAACACGCGGACAAATTGCAGGCGACGCTGGATGGTTTGTATGAGATGATACTGGAAAATCAATAAAAAACGGAGGCATTTTATATGCAAATTAAAAGATTTTTGATATTCACGCTGCTTTTTTCACTACTTTTCGTCCATTTTTCATGCCAAAACGGCAGCAATCTGGTAAACAATCAACGCGAATCAAATGATAATGAAACATCTGCCGCCGCGGAAACAGAAATTAACTACTATAAGAACATACCGAGCGGTTTAGATTACGGCGGTTACACTTTCACAATTTTCACATGGGATCCAGCGGTCAGCGCGAATGACCCTTATATTATCATAGAAGAAATACAAGGCGAAGTTCTCAACGACGCCGCTTATACCCGCAACCTTGAAGTTATGGAACTGCTTAATATAACCATCGGTTCCATTTACAAAAACGAGGGTGAGCTGTACAATCAAGTAGTTCGCGACAACACCGCCGGCGACTGCGCATATGACGTCGTGATTCCGTGGCCCGGACTGGGCGGTGCGCCGAGTTTGGTTACGAACAGTCAATTGTACGACTGGAACCAAGTACCGTATGTTGATTTGAGCGAAAATTGGTACAACCAAAGCGCACGCACTGCTTATACTGTCAACGGAAAGCAATTTTTGTGCGTCAGCGACTTGCTGCGCTCGATCCCGCGCCATTTTCAATTTTTATTCAACAAAACTTTATGCACCGATTACGGACTTGAATATCCGTATAAGCTCGTCTACGACGGCAAGTGGACGCTTGAAGTAGTCGCCCGTTACATAAAAGATTTCTATACCGACTTAAACGGCGACGGTAAAATCGATAAAGACGACCGATTCGGATTAGTCGGGCGCGATGTTGAATTGGGTAGTTTTATCGCGCATTGGGGCGAGTCGCCGATCAGTATAGGCAAGAACGGATTCGAATTGAATATCTTCAGCGAACGGATTTCTTCGATGACGGATAAATTACAAAATCTGGTGTCTACTGTGGATGTATTCTATACCGCGGCGCAACTGGAACTTTTCGGCATATTCGACGACGGGCGTTCGCTGTTCAGGTTCTGCACGAGTAATCCGTACATGGTACGCGAGATTGAGGTTGACGTAGGTTATTTGCCGATACCGAAATTCGACGAAATGCAGGGCGATTACATCACGGCGACCTGCGGCAGTTGGATGGGGATCCCTCTCAGCCGCACTGAAGACCAAGTCAGCCGTACTGGTGCGGTAGTTGAAGCGTTATCGGCGGCTTCGTCGAAATACCTGATCGAAGCGTATATCAAGCAGCACATTGAAAACAAAGTTCTGCGAGACGAGGATTCGGTCAACATGTATCGCATTATCATGAACTCAACGCGCCACGAAAGCTCGTTCCTGTTCGATTCCACTAACCTGCTCAACACGAGTTTTCAATATTATGTAGAGATCATCACGAACAAAACCGGTACCGTCAATTTAGCGTCGCAATTCGCGAAAAACGCCGACAGATTGCAAACGACGCTGGATGGTCTGTACGAAAAAATGTTGGAAAATCAGTAAAAAACGGAGGTCATTCATATGCGTTATAAACAATTATTCATAATAACATTACTTTTTTTAATTTTCATTACAGCGTGTCAAACCGGCGGAAACAATACGAACAGCAATCAGCGCGAATCCAATGAAACAATATCCGCCGCGGATACCGAAATCGACTATTACAAAAACATTCCGAACGGCTTGAATTTCAACGGTTACGAATTTACGGTGCTCACATGGGATCCCGCGAAAGACGGCTGGAACCCCTACATCATCATCGATGAGATAAACGGCGAAGTCCTCAACGACGCCGCGTTCGACCGCAACATGGAGGTCATGCAGCTTTTGAACGTGGATATTAAATATCTCTACAAAGAATACAGCGTGGAAATGGTGAACACGGTCGTCAAAGACAACACCGCGGGCGACTGTACTTACGACTTCGTACTTCCATGGGGCGGCCGCTCAAATATGCCGAACTTGATATTGCAGAATCAATTGTACGATTGGAGACAAGTTCCGTACATGGATTTGGAAGCGGATTGGTACAACCAAACCGCGAATGAAGCATACACCGTAAACGGCAAGCAGTATTTCTGTGTCAGCGACCTCACTTACCCGCTTCACGCAACGTTCAGCATTTTGTTCAACAAGGATTTGTTCGTCGATTACGGGCTTGAATTTCCGTATCAACTCGTTTACGACGGCAAATGGACGTTCGACGTTTTTCACGGTTACATAAAAGATTTCTATTCCGACATCAACGGTGACGGGAAAGTGGATTCCGGCGATCGGTTCGGGATGTCATGCTATTTGATTTCGCTGGCGAATATGATTTTCGGCTGGGGCGAAGAACCGCTGAAAATAGGAGAAAACGGTTTCGTGCTAAATATTTACAACGATAAGATTTCAACGATTATGGATAAATTGTACGGTTTGGCAAACAGTCAGGATGTATATTACGGCGACGGTATGCTGGTTTATGAAATTTTCTTCAGGGGCGACGCGCTGTTTGTAACATACGGAAGCGATCCGATCATGCTACGCGATATAGATTTTGATTTCGGCTATCTGCCCAATCCGAAATTCGACGAAAAGGATCAGGGTTACATTCTTGAAGCGAGCGGCGGCTGGATGGGGATTCCGATCAGCAGGACGGCTGACGAAGTGAGCCGCACCGGGGCAATATTCGAAGCGATGTCGGCGGCTTCGACGAAATACGTCGTGGACGCTTTCGCGCAGAAGTACATCGAGAACAAAGTATTGCGCGACGAGGATTCCGTGAACATGTTCCGCATCATGCGCAACGGCGCGTATTATCAACGCGCACGCTTCTTCGACACGACGGACTTGTTAAACTCGCATCTCAACTATTACGTGCAGATTCTCTCAAGCAAAAACGGCTCGGTAAATTTGGCGTCACAGTTCGCTAAAAATGTTGACAAGCTGCAAACTACGCTGGATGATTTGTATGAACAACTGGCGGAGAATGAATAAATTTGTAGGACACGACGACCGCATTGATGTACGGTGAACAATTAGGGTCAATGGTGGGATATCCCCTTAAGCCGCTCCGCCCATGAGTGGGCGGCGGGGGTGGATTGGATCGCAGGGTTGCGTAGACATTTGCTTCGAAAAAATCCGATGTTTTCAATGCTTTTCAAGTACAGTTTTGAGGGTTGTGGTATAATATCATTTATTGACAAGGTGATAGACGTACAAAATTTATATTATGTAATATAAAGGGGGTGTTTATGTGTTCTTGATAAGTGACAACGAACACAAATTAATTGAAAATCTTGATATAATCGGATTGAAAAATGAAAGCAAAAATAAAGATGTTTTAATAAAAATAAATTTAGGAAGAGTATACACAAAAAACCGTCCTCGAACAGATATGACGCTCCTAAAAACACTTGTGAAGTATATATATCAAAATGGCGGGAAGTGTGCAATAACAGAAGGTTGCGATGGATATTTAACAGAGAACTTAATAGCTTCCGGCTTTGAGGATATGCTAAAAGAATATAAGATAAAAGTTATTGATGTGGATTTGGAAGATTGTGAGGAAGTGGTATCCTATGGAGAATTTCATTATATACCAAAATGTTTTCGGGAATATTCTGTAAGAATAGCTGTTCCTGCTGCGTCCAAAAGAGAAGGTATGATTTACTCTAATAATATAAAACTATTTTTTGGCGCAGTCCCAAGAAAAATGTATCAGTTTGACAATAAAAATGTACCCCGAGGCGTTCCGCGTCCTAAACTGCATGTAAATTTATTTTTATCAGTCGTTAATCTTTTTTTTGCTATACAAGAATATTCACCGTTTCAATTCTATGTAAATGGTGGACTGTCTTATAATGAAAATAAAGGTGAATTTGTTTTACCCAAAACTTATGTTGGCAATGATGCGCTGGAACTGGACTGTCATATATTTCAAACTTTTTTTAGTGATTGTGAGTATCCTGATTATTTAGGTATACTGCAAGCAAAGTTACTCAATGGCAAGGTTTGAAAATAAACATTATCCGCAACTGTAAACCCAACAACAATACCCTCGGCGTTCCGTTAAAAAAATACAGTGGCACGCCCTACAAAAAATAAGAAAATCTATAAAACCAGGAGGACAACAACAATGAATGAAACACTAACTACCATCGCGCAGCGGTATTCCTGCCGCGGTTACGAAAGCCGCTTGCCCGAAAAATCCAAACTGGACGCGATCGCATTGGCGGCGTTGCAGTCGCCCAGCGCAATGAATCAACAACCGTGGCAAATTATCGTCGTCACAGACAAACTTCTCCTCGACGAAATGGATGCGGAAGGAATGAAGATTTTGTCTGAGGCTGACGATAAGACAACGTACGAGCGGCATATGCAGCGCGGCGGTAAGATGTACTACAACGCGCCGTGCAT
>Ga0123356_10006945_pt1 | contig 11366 bp, 8 predicted proteins | sample TergutEmb28metaG_2_FD_92546 | JGI IMG/M metagenome (GOLD analysis project Ga0123356, IMG submission 92546) | Embiratermes neotenicus P3 segment gut microbial communities from Petit-Saut dam, French Guiana - Emb289 P3 | ecosystem: Host-associated > Arthropoda: Insects > Digestive system > Gut ... | reverse complement strand
CGACCTGAGTGTGCGCACGGCCGGTGAGTTCATAGAAACGCTCGATGACATACTCGGCGCGAAAGACATGGCCATCGCGCGCCAAATACTAAAAGAGATCCGGTCGCGTTTTTCCTTCCTTGTAAACGTCGGGCTCGATTACCTGACTCTCTCTCGCAGCGCGGGTACGCTTTCGGGAGGAGAGGCGCAGCGTATAAGGCTCGCGACGCAGATCGGCAGCGCGCTCGTAGGCGTCATGTATATCCTCGACGAGCCGAGCATAGGCCTGCATCAGAAAGACAATGTCAAACTTCTTAAGACGCTGAGGGACCTGACCGACTTGGGCAACACGCTCATCGTCGTCGAGCACGATACGGAGACGATGGAGTGCGCCGACCATATCATAGATATAGGACCGGGCGCCGGCATCCACGGAGGCGAGATCGTCGCTCAGGGAACGATCGAAGACATCAAAGCCTGTAAAGAATCGGTCACGGGCCAGTTTCTTTCGGGCGCGCGGCAGATAGCGATACCGACGGTTCGCAGGCCCGGGAACGGAGAAGAGATCGTCGTTCGCGGCGCGGCGGCGAACAACCTCAAGGAAATAGACGTTGCCATCCCACTCGGCAGGTTTATTTGTGTTACCGGAGTTTCGGGTTCGGGAAAGTCTTCGCTGATCAACGAGATAGTCTACAAAGCGCTCGCGAGGGATATCAACCGCGCGCAGACACAGCCGGGTCCGTACAGAGTGATCGAGGGCAAAGAAAACATAGACAAGGTCATAGCCATAGATCAGGCGCCGATCGGGAGAACGCCGCGCTCGAACCCCGCGACGTACACGGGGCTGTTCACTCCGATACGCGACCTCTTCGCGTCACTGCCCGAGGCTAAAGTCCGGGGCTACGCAAAGGGCCGGTTCAGCTTCAACGTAAAAGGCGGGCGCTGCGAAGCCTGCAGCGGAGACGGTATCATCAAGATAGAGATGCACTTCCTGCCTGACGTCTATGTACCATGCGAGGTCTGTAAAGGCAAGCGATACAACCGCGAGACGCTCGAGGTCAAATACAAGGGCAAAAACATACACGACGTTCTCGAAATGACTGTCGACGAGGCTTATGAATTCTTCAAAAACATTCCGCAGATACACCGCCAGCTCGTGACACTTTCCGCCGTCGGGCTCGGCTATATCAAACTCGGCCAGCCTTCGACGCAGCTTTCGGGCGGCGAGGCGCAGCGCGTCAAACTCGCGACTGAATTATCCAAGCGCAGCACAGGCAAGACTTTGTACATCCTGGATGAGCCGACTACAGGCCTTCACTTCGCTGACATCGAAAAACTGACCGAGGTGCTCGACCGCCTGGTCGACGCCGGCAACACCGTCGTCGTCATCGAGCACAACCTTGACGTCATAAAAAGGGCGGACTACATTATCGACCTGGGTCCTGACGGAGGCGACAGAGGCGGCGATATCGTCGCGACCGGCACGCCCGAGCAGGTCGCGAAGACAAAGCACTCTTACACCGGTCAATTCCTTCGAAAAGTACTGCGCTGAGAAAATTTTTATGGTATACTCTCCGTTTATACCAACGTTTTTTGGAGGGATGTGATTATTATGAAAGACATACTGAAAAACCTTACTATTACAAAGACGCAAAACCCGAAAACGAAGCCCGACCCGGCCGCGCTGGGCTTTGGGGAGATCTTCACGGACCATATGTTTATGATGGATTATACCGAGGGGACCGGCTGGCACGATCCTCGCATCGTCCCGTACGGGCCGCTGTCGCTGGATCCCGCCGCGGCTGTTCTGCACTACGCTCAGGAGATGTTCGAGGGCCTTAAAGCGTATAAGGCCGAAGACGGAGGAGTCAACCTGTTCCGCCCGGAGATGAACGCGAAGAGGACGAACGTCACAAATGACCGTATCTGCCTGCCGCTGATCAACGAGGAAGTATATGTAGACGCGATCAAAACGCTCATCGATATCGAAAGGGACTGGGTGCCGGACTATCCGGGAACTTCGCTCTATATCAGGCCGTTCGAGTTTGCTACGGAACCGTTCCTCGGGCTCAGGCCGTCGAAGACATATTACTTTATGATCATACTGTCGCCCGTAGGAGCTTATTACAAGAGCGGCATCCAGCCGACCAAGATCTATGTTGACGACAAGTATACGCGCTCGGCCGACGGGCTGACCGGCTTTGCCAAGATCGGCGGTAACTACGCGATGGCGCTGAAAGCCCAGGTAGAGGCCCAGGCGAAAGGCTACACGCAGGTACTCTATCTCGACGCAAAAGAACGCCGCTATGTCGAGGAAGTCGGCACATCGAACGCTTTCTTTATGATCGACGGCGAAGCCTACACCGCGCCTCTGGCCGGAACGATACTGCCGGGGATCACGCGCGACTCGGTCATCAGGCTGCTGAAAGACCGCGGCATCAATGTACGCGAGGAACGCTTTACGATCGACGAAGTCTTCGACGCCGCGGACAAAGGCACGCTCGGGGAAGTATTCGCGAGCGGCACGGCTGCCGTCATATCCCCGATGGGAGAGATGGTCTGGAAAGACAAGCATATTATCATAAACAACGGCGAGATCGGGCCGCTGGCGCAGTCTCTGTACGACACGATCACAGGTATCCAGTTCGGACAGCTGCCGGATACATACGGGTGGATAACTAAAATATGAAACACTACATATCAGCGTTAGTCGAAAACAAGGCCGGCGTCCTTGCGCGTATATCGGGCCTCTTCGCGAGGCGAGGATTCAATATCGACTCGCTCGCGGTCGGCGAGACAAACGACCCGGCGGTTTCGCGCGTCACGATCGTCGTGGACGGCGACGACTACATTTCCGGACAGGTCACAAAACAGCTGTCAAAGCTCATCGACGTGCGCACGGTCAAGCAGCTCGACCCGGGCAATATGGTACAGCGCGACCTGGTGCTGATAAAAGTCAGGATCGCCCCCGATCAGCGCGGTGAGATAACCGACCTCGCAAAGATCATGGAGTTCGAGATCGCCGATATTTCACATACGACGCTCGTGATCGAATACAACGACCGCACATCCAAAGTGAACAAACTTATCGATCTTTTATCAAAATATGAAATAATCGAGATTGTGCAAACCGGCACAATAGCTCTGCAAAAAGGAGAAGGCACAGTCTACGACGAGGAAGAATAATTTTTGTCCAAGCCTGATTGGTTGAAAAAAAACTGGAAAGAGACCGGGGAGATGTTGCGGGTAGAGGAACTCGTGAAGGAACTCGGTCTTAATACTGTCTGCCGCGAGGCGTCCTGCCCAAACTACTGCGACTGTTTCAGCCGCGGCACCGCTACCTTCATGATCCTCGGCGCGTCCTGTACGCGCAGCTGCGGGTTTTGCGGCGTAACACATTCCGCGCCGGAGCCTGTTGACACCCGTGAGGCGGAGCGTGTAGCAGAAGCCGTAAAGGCCCTTGATCTCCGCTACGTAGTCATCACCTCCGTGACGCGTGACGACCTTGAAGACGGAGGCGCGGCGGCGTTCGCTGACACGGTCCGCGGGATCAGGCGCATGAGCCCCGGTACAAAAGTCGAAATACTCATCCCGGATTTCCAGGGCAGCGAACCTGCTTTGGACCTTGTGATAAAGGCCGCGCCCGACGTCATCTCACACAACATCGAAACCGTTAAGCAACTTTACGATAAGGTCCGGCCGCAGGCTGACTACGAACAATCGCTTTCCGTCCTGCGATACGTGAGCCAAGGGGACGGTTCATGTGGCACAATAAAATGCAAAAGCGGCCTGATGGTCGGAGTCGGGGAGACAGACGAACAGGTGCGCGAGACGATAGACGACCTTAGGAACGCGGGCTGCTCTATCCTCACGATCGGCCAGTATCTCAGGCCTTCGGCGGAAAACATCCCGGTAGAAGAATATATTGAGCCTGCCGTGTTCGACCGGTGGGCAGAGTACGCGAGGGACATCGGTTTTGAGTTCGTGGCTTCGGCGCCGTTCGTTCGGAGTTCCTATCACGCGGAGGAAGCGTTTTATGATCCTGTTTGAAAACGACTCGACCAACGCCGCTTTCTGGTTCGCGGCCGAAGAATATGTCATGCGCTGTCTTAAGCCGGATGAACCGGTTCTCATGTTGTGGAGTACGGGCGACACGATAATGGTCGGCGCGAACCAAGTGGTCGACGCCGAGGTTGACAGGGTATACGCTAAAAAAGAAATGATAGAAATCGTACGGCGCTCGAGTGGCGGAGGAACGATTTTTACAGATAAAGAAACTCTGCAATATACAATCATCCTACCCCACAATGAGAATGTCGATCATAAAGCAGTGATTCGGGAACAGCTCACGGAACCGGTTTTAGCAACACTTGCACGCTTTGGAGTCATTGCGGTGCCTGAAGGCAGAAATGACATAATGATCGACGGTAAAAAAATTTCAGGACTTGCACAATATATCAAGGACGGCTATCTATGCAGCCATGGATCATTACTTTTTAAAACCGATCTTGAAAAACTCGCAAAATGTCTTACGGTCGACAATACGAAAATATTGACAAAAGCAATAGCTTCAGTCCGCGTCCGTGTCGCGAATATTTCCGATTATATCGCGGAACAGGACATGGAGGTTTTCAGGGAAGCCCTCATTGAAACCTACGCTGCACCTTGTAAAAAATTCGATGCAAACCAACATGCACAAATCGAACACATCATGAACGAAAAGTATTTAAACCCCGAATGGACTTATGGCCATGAACCTGCCTTTACTTATACAAACAAAAAGCGCTTCCCCGGCGGATTGATCGAGGTGTTTCTCGATGTCAAAGGCGGAACGATTCAAAGCGCACGGATCAATGGTGATTTTCTTTCACTGAGGCCGGTCTCGGAACTCGAGGCGATTCTAAAGGATGTCCCGCACCAGAAAGACGCTCTTATAGAAACCCTTAGCTCAATCGATGTCATGGCTTATCTTGGTTCCCTCAGCGTTACCGAGTTTCTGGAAGTGCTACTTTAGATACAAAACTCACTAAATCCTCAAAACCTAATTCTCCCGAAGCAACGCCAACAATAACCATCTCGAATTCTTTATGATTCGGGCTGAAACTGAAGCCGTTAACTTTAAGAAATGCAACCATGGCTGCCGCTCCGGTTCTTTTATTACCGTCATTGAAAGGATGGTTCTTAATAATGCCGTACGCATAACGCGCCGCTTTCTCTTCAATTGAGGCATAGAGATCTTTACCATCGAAAGATACGTACGGCTGAGTAAGGGCAGAATCAAGCATTGATTCGCTATTAAGGCCATCAGAGCCTCCAAACATCTGGATTTGTCGATGATGCAAACTTAGAACTAAAACTTTTGATAGTGGAGTTACCCTCATTTGCTAAGCGCCTCAAAAACGTCCTTGTATTTCCCGATAAAACTGTCTGTCCATGATAGCAGCCCCATCTCTTCAATCGTTAATTCCCTCTCGCTGTTTAAATCAATACCAGGTTCATTTTTGGATGGTGACAATGGAACTATTGCTAACCAGGGCTTACTGTTCTTGAAAACAGTTACAGGTTTCCCTGTACGAACTATTTCCTCTCCTAATTTTGAGAAGTTAGCACGCGCTTCAGACGCAGTGACAGTTTGCATAAAGCATCTCCTTTCTATCTTAAACAGTTAATTGCGATACGAATACTCATTTTAAGTCACGCTGATATTATAGCATAAAAACACGCGTAAATTTTAGCTCTTAAAAAGCGAGCACAACTCGAGCCCGCCACATGAACCGTCCCCATGGCACACTCAAAGTATAGGCATGGGGTTCAGCTGCATCAGGCCGACGCCGGTCATTACGACCACGAAGATCCAGAACGCGACGCTCGAAAAGCCGTACGAGTATGTGCGCGGGTAGTAGGCGGCGCCGGAGCGGATACGCGCTTTGAGGATCTTACGCCATTTGATCGCGAAGATGACCGTCAGGACTGTGCACGCTATCATCGCCAGCCCGCCGGCGGTGGCTATGTCGTCGTTTCCTATATCGGAGATGACCACCGAGAGGCCGTTGACGGCTATGTGCAGCGCGATCGAGGTCCGGAGCGACCACCTGGCGGCTGCGTATCCCAGGAGCAGGCCGATGATAAAGGCGAACGGTATCTGAAGAATGATCCCGTGATAAAAGCCAAAGAGCAGCGATGAAAAGATTATCGCGAAATTGTCGCCGAAGCGCCTGAGATTGCCCATGATGGCGCCGCGGAAAATCAATTCTTCGAAGATCGGCCCGACGAGGATGACATAGACAAGGCCGATAGGCGTCAGCAGCTCGTCCATCGCCGCCCCGTAGCTATCCGAGAGCGAGACCCCTTCAGGCAGCAATGTGTCGACCAGCATTATTAGCAAAGAGTAGACGAGCTGTATAGCCTGTGTCGCGAGCAGGAGGATGATAAATATTTTCGGGGTCAGCGGCTCTGCCACGGGCGCGGCGAGATCTGTGATGAACCGTTTTTTGCGAAGGATGAAAAAGACCAGGCTCGATATGACTACGGCTACGATCGACATGAGACCGATGGATTCGTCTCCGATATCAGTGAGAGCTTCAGTGATCTCCTGCCCGTCCGAAGCCGCGAGCTTGTTAAGGATATCCGGGTCTGAAAAAATTTCGATATCTATCGTACTGGCGGACATAATTACTATTATCACGACGTTGACGGCAAAAAACAGGAACAACATCAACGCGCAGTTCCGCACGTCTTTGCGCACGTCGCGCCTGAATAATTTCCAGTCGTAAATTTTCATTTCCCGGGGCGTTTCCATATCATAAGTGTAGCACATATATGATATACTTTTTCGAACGAAGAGACAGGACTCAGGAGAGGTAGGACCAATGAAAAGAAAACACCTTGCGCTTCTTACGGATTTTTACGAGATCACGATGGCCGGCGGTTATTTTGAAACGGGCCGCGCGGACGATATCGCTTATTTCGATTTATTTTTCAGGCGGGTGCCTGACAACGGGGGGTTTGCTATCATGGCAGGACTCGAGCAGGCTGTCGAGTACCTGTCGGATCTGCATTTCACGGAAGAGGACATCGAGTATCTGCGGGGTAAGGGGGTCTTTTCAGAAGGGTTCCTTGACTACCTCGAAAACTTTGAGTTCAAATGCGACGTCTGGGCCATACCGGAAGGGACTCCGATATTCCCGGGCGAGCCTCTTATGACGGTGAGGGGGCCGCTGCTTCAGGCGCAGTTTATTGAGACCATGCTGCTGCTGCTCATCAATCACCAGAGCCTCATCGCGACGAAGGCAAACAGGATCGTAAGAGCCGCTCAGGGACGGCCTGTGATGGAATTCGGCACGCGCAGGGCGCAGGGAGAGGCCGCCGCGGTACTCGGCGCGCGCGCCGCGTATATAGGCGGTTGTGTTGGTACGGCGTGTACGGTGGCAGGACGCGACCTCGGCATAGCGGCGCTCGGCACGATGGCGCACAGCTGGGTCCAGGTGTTCCCGTCGGAGTATGAGGCCTTCAAGGCTTACGCGGAACTTTATCCGGACAACTGTACATTGCTGGTCGACACGTACAGCGTTCTTAAGTCAGGCGTGCCGAACGCGATAAAGGTTTTCAAGGAAATGAAACCTGCGCGCATGGGCATCCGCATCGATTCCGGAGACGTCGCGTACCTTACGAAGAAGTCGCGCGAAATGCTCGACAATGCCGGCTTTACGGAATGCAAGATAGTCGTTTCAAATTCGCTCGACGAATGGCTGATACGGGACATCATTTCTCAGGGCGCGTTCATGGACAGCCTCGGCGTCGGCGAGCGGCTCATCACGGCGGCTTCCGATCCTTTCTTCGGCGGCGTGTACAAGATGTCCGGCGTCGAAACAGACGGCGTCTTTGAACCCAAGATGAAGATAAGCGAAAACGTCGAAAAACTCACGAACCCGGGCTTCAAGAAAGTTTACCGGCTTTACGATAAAGACAGCGGCCGGATGATAGCAGACGTGATAACGCTCGCGAGCGAGGAAGCGCCTGCCGGGGACGACTATATGATCTTCGACCCGTCGTTCACATGGAAACGCAAAAAACTGAAGAACTTTATCGCGAAAGAGCTGCAGGAACAAATATTTGACAAGGGCAGGCTAGTATACGACTGCCCCGACCTCGATTCTGTCCGCCAGTACTGCCTCGAGCATATAGAGACGCTATGGGAGGAGACCCTGCGTTTCGAAAACCCGCAACCCTACTATATAGACCTTTCGCAGGAACTTTGGGAACTCAGGATCGGGCTTATCGAAAAGTACAAAGCGGCAGAACAGGACTAAAACGGCTCTGTAACCAAAAAATCAAATAAAAGTAAATAATTATACATATTCGCGTAACGGGTTTGTCTACTCGCTTTGCTAAACTTTACTTGCTAAGTATATCAATACAGGGAGATAGTATGAAATATGTAGAGAGGCGACGACGGACATGATTACGCGTATTTTGAAAAGGCTCTCTTCGCTCGCACGCCGAAAACTCACATTCGTAGGCGTAAACGTACCGATAGTCTTCATAATAATTGCCGGCCTGTCGATACTGCCGATAGGTATGGCTTTTGGCGAGGGCGATGAGCCGGCGGGAAACAACATTTCCGACAAAGTCGAGATTTTCGACGTCGTGTTCCACGAGGGCGGAGCATTGGATTCGCCCACCATCCAAAATCTTGTGTACGGAGACGGCACTCCGATCGAAAACGGCGATTTCTGGCTGTCCTTCAACTGGAGGCTTGTGGGTCCCGACGGGCTGCCGGACCCTGACGGCTTTGTTGAATACGGAGATTACTTCGACGTCGTTATCGATCTGGGGCTCGAGACCATCCCGGCTATCGTCTCGGACCAGAGCGTAGCTACGATCGCGCCTATCATTTATACAGGGAACAACACGCCGGCCGGTTCGATCAAGTGGATCAACAAAGCGACCTACCAAACCGATCTGCGCGTCATAATCAGGATCGAACTCGACGCGGAGGGCTTTACCGGGATACAGGGCAGCGAAGAGAATCCCGTGCTGGGCAAAGGCGTCTGGGGCTTTATGTACAGGGCGGGCGATGACGCGACCGGAGGCCAGGTATGCTGGCAGGTAAACGTCAGAGAAAGCGACGATCCCATCGGAGGGGTCATCGTGATACCCGAACCGGATGAACCCGGGATCGACTATGGCAGCAACACAAATCCGTATAATGAAAGGGAGTATGGATATAATAAAGTAGGAGGGCGGCTTTCGCCAAGTTCGACGCCTTTTCCCGATACGATATTCTATTGGAGCGTGCAGATAAACGGGCACAAGCACGAGACGATCGACGAATGGCTGAACTGCAAAAACAATAAAGACAGCAACCCGTTCAATGACGATCCTCCGCCGGTCCCCGTCGCAGGGGACGGGACTTATCCCTCAACGTTCACTATAGTTGATACCGGCAGGAATACCGCTCCGACATGGCTGAGGAATGTAGGCGAGTCGGGAGGCAAGCCTTTATTGCATCCCGAGTCTTCGCTTTTGATCGACACGGGCAGCGGCCTTTACGGGCAAAGGCTCGGAGAGTCTGTGGGCCCGGCCTACCTGAAGCTCTTTTACGTCAACAGCGATTACATATGGGACGTTCGTATCAAAAACCCGAAGTCGCCGTATGAGACGCAGCCGAGCGACGACTATGAAAGCCACCAGCCGCCGTACGGGGAAAAGGTCGGCGCTTACGACCCGTTCTTCACGACATGGTATCTGAAGGAGGGCGAGAGGAGTGCCCTCATGTACGCGCCAAACGGCAGCGGGCCGGGCGGTAAATACGAAGGTTATCTCACTCCTGTCCCGACCGGTGACGTCAGGTCGATAGAGATGACGCCGGCCGGGTTCAAGATCGAAATGGACACTGACGCGGTACTCGGCAAGACGCTGGTGATAGCGTATATGTCAAAACCCGCGACAGACTCCACGGGCTTTTACAGCAACGATATAGGAAACGCGGTCTCTATCATCGGCGTCAACGACGGCGATCCTCTGGCAAGCGTTTCGGCCGGAGTGCTGATAGCCGGCACGATAGACGGGGGACGGCTCGCGAGCCCCAACAGAGGAAACCTCGTAATCGACAAGAGGGACTACAACAGCGCCGGCGCGATGGAGGGCGTTGGGTTCAGCGTAGTCGCGTCGAGCGAAGACGCGGCTCTGGCTGACGCCGCGAACGCGCTGATCGAAAACCAGAGGAACATGAACGACCCGCCCGCGCTCCTTACGGGCAGCGACGGAAAGCTGGCGGTCAAACTGCCTGACCTCCCCTGGAGCGGCGGCAAGAACCTGGTGCTGACGATCACCGAAAACGATCAGCCGGACCATTTTGCCGTGAATACCTTTACGGTCGAGATCGAGCCTGAGAACGGCACCGTGGTTTCGGTCACCCCCGGACAGGGAGAAAGCCATCTTGTAAAACTCTCGGCGGACAATTACGTCGTCGAAGTCTGGAACCGGTCAAAGATCGGGGACAAGAGCTTTTATGACGCCGCGCTGATCAAATGGATAAAGAAGGTCGACCGCAAGATCAACAACGAATGGGTCAACGTCTACTATGACGACGAGGTCAACGATCACAACGTATCGGTGAAAAACGGGGACATGATCCTGTTCCGGATAGACGTATTCAATTATTGCTACAACCCGCTGACGATCACGGAGATCATCGACGAGCTCCCGCCGGGCCTTGTCTTTGAACCGGATCTCAGGATAGCGAATATCGATCCCGAAGTAGGCGATTACACCAACGAAGGGATCTGGGAGCTGCTGCCGGCAGACGGGTCCGGGATCGTCAAGATCAAGTATATCGGCGGCCCGATCCCTCTCATAGAATGGGGAGGGGAGATCGGAAAATATGACGAGTTCAGGATACCGCTTGTACTGAAAGTCGCCGTTCCCGAAAGCACGGCCGACGGCACGCCCCTGACCAACTTTGCGAAGATCACGGAAATCTATTCCGGCGAAGAGGACGTCACGGAGCGGGACATAAACAAAGACAACAATTATGACGACGCCACGGTCATACCGAACAACGAGATCATACTGTCATGCGAGGTCGACAAGGATACGATACGCCGCACGAGCGCCGCGTATATCAGCCCGCCGGGCCGTGAGGATTTCGACAATATCAAAGATAAGGAGACCTACCGCTACGACGTCAACTTCCGTTCGACGGCCAATATCGATGCCGACGAATTCGTTCTTGACGATCCGCTCGAATGCGTCAAGGAGGGGCAGGTGCGCCTTGAGATGCTCGTCACGCCGATCGTATGGGGCGACGCGGACAATCGTTACAATCTCTGGTACAAGACCAATAAGACCAAGGACAATGTTAAATACAGCGACGTAACAGCCCT
>Ga0123356_10006944_pt1 | contig 11366 bp, 9 predicted proteins | sample TergutEmb28metaG_2_FD_92546 | JGI IMG/M metagenome (GOLD analysis project Ga0123356, IMG submission 92546) | Embiratermes neotenicus P3 segment gut microbial communities from Petit-Saut dam, French Guiana - Emb289 P3 | ecosystem: Host-associated > Arthropoda: Insects > Digestive system > Gut ... | reverse complement strand
GTGCACACGAGCTCCAGGATGCCCAGAGTCATCCAGACTTCCCGCGGGAGGGCGCCAAAGGACGGGACGTCCTGGCTTATCTTGTCGAACATGAAGACCTTCATGACGCCCGACGATCCATACAGGAGCGCGGCGAGGACTTGCAGGACCCACAAAAGTATGCTCATCGTGTACCCTCCGACTTCCGCTCCAGCCTGACGAAGAGTCGAAGCTCCGCGAACTCCATCACGTGTCCCTTCCTAAAGCATCGGGACGATTCTGCGCGAGAAGACCGTCGGACGTTCGCGCGTTCGCTCCATGGGCTCCCGAGACGCGACTCTGATTGGAGGGCTCCGATACCCTGCAACTACGTCGGAATCCTGTCGGTGTTCGACGATGACGAGGCGTGAGAAGCCGGCGGCAGCGGCTCAGAGCTCCAGCCCCGCCATCTCTGTGATTGCCTGCTGGATGTTGGCCTTGGCGGCGCCCTCGTTCGCGAGCCGTAGACGCTTGACGGCGGCGAAAGCGTCGCTCGTCTTCGCCGTGTATTCACTCGCAATGTTCTTTGACCAGACGCTCCTGTTGGATTGAGTATCAGTGAGCGTGTAGCTGACCTCCATCTTCACCGTCAAGGAGAAGCCTAGCATGGGCTGGTCCACCTTGCCGATGAAGGCGGTGAGCTTGTAGCGTCCACCGCTTGCAGCCACCGCGCTGAAGAGCCCCGACTTCGTGATCGAGTCGCGCAGCGCCTGTGCAAACGCATCGTCCGAGATCTGCGAGGCACCCACCGAGGAGGTCGCCTTGCCTCCGGAGACCACGACCGACAGGTCGCTGCTGCTCGGGTGCGCGACGGTGACCTTCTCGGCCACCATCGCATCGGACTTGGCAGGCGTGGCGCATCCAGCGAGTAGTGAGGCAAAAGCGATCAGTGCTGCGCCGACGATGCTGCGTGCGTTCAGGCTCATTTGAAGACGACTCCGAGTGTTTCCTCGACCATCCCCTCGGGGGATTTGCGCTGCAAGGACGGGCGCATGACCTCGCCATTCGCGAGAATCGCGTCTGTGGCACCGTCATGGACTTGGATGCTTAGCTTGATCATGTACATCGTGATGTCCCACATCCAGCGGTCCTGGTAGGTCACGATGGCATCGACCGGCGAAGCCGGCATGGGCGCATCACCGGACGTGGACTGATAACCGAGGGTCACGAGCTGCTTGCTTATCAGTTTCTCGATGCCGCGCTCATCCGAGGACAGCCGCACGACATAAAACGTCTTGAGCTTGTGAAGATCCGCGTCCGGTGCGCGCGCAGAATTGGTGGTCGCGCACCCAGCTAACATGGCAGCGGCGAGCGCCACTGCCAGGTGAATTAAACCTTTCAAATAGACCCCCGGACAAAAGTCCCGTTATATATTTACGTCTCGCGATCACTTCGGGACAGCGTCGTCGCGGACCATACAACGAGCATGACGGCAATGCAAGTTGCCGAGTAATTGTCATATTGTCGAGCCCTCAATGATGAGGGATGCTGACCTACTTCTAGGGTCCTGCAACATGCATCGGATGTGGTGCCCGCAGGTCCCATTCATCGGTCGAGCGATGACATGGTCACCTTCGGGCATTCGATCCGCGAGGACTACTTCAACAAGTTGGCGTAGCACTGGCAGATCACGCGTCGGTCACTGCGTGATGTGTTGCCGGCGCGCCCGCACCTCTGGCCGACTTGATCGGGCCCATGGGCGCAAGTGACCGCGGCGCGTTGGCAAGTTGGGGTCCTCCACGCGTCTCGCCGATACCGGCTTCACTAACACAGGTGGTCGCCGACCGTCAGCCTGTCGTGGGCAGCGCCGGTGCAGTCGACATCCTTGCGGCATCGCCCGGGCCTGCAGGACGATCCCCTTCGGCCTTCCTGAAGATGCCTACTTCAAGCCCGATTCGAGAGCCTCTGCGACAAATCGCGCGGTCGGTGATCGGCCCGCGCGACAATCCTTCGGGAACTGCCGTGCACTCGCGCGAACAGGAACATCAACTCGGACCGCCGTGGCTTCTCCTGCGCGAAATCGGGTGTTCCGGCCGGGCGCGGCTCGGGATTCGCCAGCATGGCAGCGTTCTCGAGGCGTGCCAGCGGCTCCTGATTAATCGCTCAGGCTGACCCACTTGCTTCTTACGAAAAATCTCCGCAGAAGCGGAGCCAGCCTTCACGTCGAATGTCACATTCCAGGTCAATTGTGTTGGGCTGGAGCGCTTCCGTCTGCAGGCTCGGTTGCAGGCGGCGAAGCGTTCGGGGCTTTCAGAACGAAAGATACACGGAACACAAAACAGGAGCTAACAGGTCTGCCGTCCTCGGTGGCCGGCATATACTCTCCGGAGCCAGCGCGGGCGAGCCGCAGTGCGCCGTCATCCAGGCGCGAGATACCCGAGGTTTTGGCGACCGTCGGCTCCGCTGTCAGCGTTCCGTCAGTGCCTACGCAGGCACGCACGTCCACATTGCCCGACTCGCCGATTCGCTCCGACGCGGGTGGGTAGAAGTCAGATGCGCTCGGAAAATTGCGTCCCGGCTTCGCGCTCTGCCGCACGACCTCCTTGGGTGGGACAGGCTTCGTGGCGGCGCATGCAGCAAGCGTCAACAAGGATATCGCCGCAACCCAAGGCATCATGAGCCGCACCGGACTGGGCCTCGTGCCGAAGAAGAGTACTCCGCCCATAGCTCCTCCCGTCTTGTTCATGCTGAGTATCTGGTCTGTTGGGTATTACGATGGAGCTGAATTCAAGAGTTATCCATGCGGTGCCATCGTCCGCCGAGCCAACAGATCATTATATTTTTGTGACAATACGAAGGCGGCCCATCACACCTGGGTCATTATTGCACAGAATCGGAATTGCAAATCCCTAGTTTTGCTCGTGGGGTTGGTAACAGTCTCGCTCGAGCGTTCCCGACCGGATGTTGTTCCCGAGCGGATGTTGCGTAGCGCACTGACATGAGGGAGGGATTCCACTCAACTCTCAGACTGCTGCACCTCCGATTCGCGATCCAGATTTGAACTCGTAGCCCCTCGGGCGACACTGACCGGACTGTCGGGTTCGGGCTACACACGTTCCGTTGCTAGCTCTTGCTGCCCGCGATGACTTGGAGGGATTTGGATGCGGGCTCATAGGAGGGTCTTCGTTGCAGAGTGGTGGGTACTCATCGCAGGGCTCGGAGCTACAGCGCCGGCTGCTTTAGCCGTACCGAGCTTCGCGCGCCAGACGGGCATGGCTTGCGAGGCTTGTCACACCGTGTTCCCCGCGCTCACCCACTTCGGGCGCGTGTTCAAGGCAAATGGGTATGTCCTTGACAACCTCAAGCAGGTCCGGGACGTCACCGCCAAGAAGGACCAACTGCTCGAGCTGGCACAGACACCACCGCTGTCGGTCATGGTACAGGTTTCCTATACCCAGCTGAACAAGTCGCTGCCCGATCTTGCCAACGAGCATATCAGTGCGCGGGCGCAGAACGACACCGTCGCGTTTCCGCAGCAGCTGAGCCTGTTTTACGCAGGCAAGGTCGCGCCGCATTTTGGCGCGTTCGCACAACTAACCTACTCGAGTGGCAGTGGCACGATCAATATCGACAACACGGACCTGCGCTTTGCCGACATGCGCATCTTTCCACAGGGTCAGAGCCTCGTGTACGGTGTCTCGCTTAACAACAACCCGACCGTTCAGGATCTGTGGAACTCCACCCCCGCGTTCGGCTTTCCATATGCGACCAGCAATGCGAGCGTCTCACCGCTGGCCACTACGCAGATCGACGGCATGCTCGCTCAGCAAGTGGCGGGGCTGTCCGCATACGCTTTCTGGGACGAATCCCTGTATGTGGAGGCTGGCGCCTACCGCTCGGCCAAGCAAGGTTCAACCAATCAGCTCACGGGCGCGGCTGGCCCGCTGGATGGCACCGCCTCGAACGTCATTTCCGGCGTCGCTCCTTACTGGCGCCTGGCATACGAGAGGAACTGGGGAAGACACTCGCTCGAGGCGGGCATGTACGGGGCGCAGTTCAGGTTGCTGCCTGGCGGAACGCCGGCCGCCCCTGCACCGCTCGGTGGTCCGAGCAACCGTTTCACCGATGTGGCCGAGGACTTCCAGTACCAGTTCATTGCCGATGAGCACGTGGTGACGGTATCCGGGACACGCATCCACGAGTCCGTGAGACTCGATGCAAGCTACGTTGCCGGGACAAGCGCCAATCCCGCTGACCGTCTCACCACCACCCGCGTGTGGGCCAGCTATTACTTTCGCCGCTGGCTCGGCGGCACGGTCGGGTATTTCGCCACCAGCGGAACGAGCGATTCCGGACTCTATCCTCCCACAGCGCCGGGAGCTGCAGGGGTCGTTACGAGCGCCAATGGCGCGCCGGATACGCGCGGATGGATCGCGGAGCTCTACTACTTGCCCTGGCTCAACACCAAGCTCTCGCTTCAATACATCGACTACTTAAAGTTCAATGGAGCGGATACGAACTATGATGGAGTCGGACGTAATGCCTCGGACAACAATAGCCTCTACGCCCTCCTTTGGTTTGCATACTAAGGCTTCGATGATGCATAACATTGGCACGGCTAGCGATTGCCGTCACGGTTTCCCTGGATTCAAATGCCTCGTACAGGCGGCAGTCACTGTCGCTTTGACCTGTAGCGGAGCGCTCGCCCATGCGGACGAGCCCGATGCTGGCGCCCAAGCGTACGCGCAGCGCCTTGCGGTTGGCGTCTGCGGGGCCTGCCACGGGCCAAACGGCAACAGCGAGCAGCCCAGGTTTCCGCGTCTGGCCGGTCAAAACGCTAACTACCTGGTGACCCAGTTGAGAGCGTTTCGCGACGAGACACGCGGCGATCCGGATGCAATCGGATACATGTGGGGGATGGCAAGGCAGCTCGACGACGCGACGATCGACGCGCTCGCGAGTTACTACTCGAGGCAGAAGCCCAACGAGGGAGAGGGAGGTGATCCGGCGCTGATCGTTCGCGGTAGAGAAACCTACGAGCACGGCATCGAGTCTCAGGGCGTACCCATGTGCGTCAGTTGCCACGGAGCCGACGCCCGCGGCATCGCAGACTTCCCGCGACTGGCGGGCCAGCATGCGCAGTACACACTGAAGCAACTTCGCGCCTACCAGAGCAACATGCGCAGCGCCGCGGTCATGCGCGGCATTGCATTGACTCTGGGAGATCAGGAGATGGAGGCGGTGGCAGCATATCTCGCGGCGCAGCAATAGCCACCTCCGTCTGCGGCGGCACGCGGAGCCCGGCTGCATGCGTCTCTCGCGGCATGACACTGCTTGATCAGTCATGCGAGCAAGCTCGCAGGCATGGGCGCATCACCGGACGCCGGATTGCCGGCAAGCCCATCTTCGTCTTAATGCCGGGATTGATGCTGTGCTGGCTGATGTGGCGACGCTGCATAACTTCCGGTAAGGAATGCCGGCGCGACGATGAGTCACAAGTTGCGCCATCCCAGCTCGCCGGAGCGTCGAATGTTAGACTGCGATCGGCGTGCCAATGCGCCCAGCGGGGCGAGGTTGCCCGCGTTACCGCTGCGTCAGGATGCCGCTTGCCGAGGCGCTGCGGCGGTGCGATTGGGGTGCGACCCGAGTTTACCCCCGAGCAGCACTGCGGGACCGGAACTGAATGCGACGATGAGGTTGTACCACCACGGGAGAGCGTGCCATGCGTAGTAGAGATGCATGAAGCACAGATAGCCCATCACGAGCACGGCGAGCGTCCACACAGCTTCAGCTCGTCGTGCTATCACGGCGGCGAGCCAACCTGCGGCGATCTCGGAGAGTATCCAGAACGATGCGTTGAATACCGACATCGTGGTCGTGAATGCGTAGGTACCGCTTCGGGTCCAGAGGCGGGCGGGGATCGCGTAGTCCGGCCAGAGTGAGACCAGGACGCGCGCAAGGGCGAGGAACCCGATCATCCACAGGATCAGCCCGGCTGCCACGGCCAGCACGGCACGCAGGGCTGTCATGAAGCTGGACTCGATCTGTGCAGATTCAGACATGAGAGGCTCCCTCGAAGTTGACGAGGTGTTACCCGGTCACACAGTCGCCGGCAGGCCCTGGGTATCCGATGCAAGCAATTATACATTGCGCCGCGTCAGGATCCGCTCCTTGCCCAGGGTCAAGTCCGATGACTCAACGATGATGAGGCGGCCCGGCGGGCCTGGGCGGCTTGTCCCCCAAGACCTCGCATCGGTCCTTCAGGTCACGCGCGAGGCCGGCAGCTATACGATTGAAACGCCGAGCTCCCGCGCACGCTGCACCAGCCCGGGCCAGACGTTGTTGACGAACAAGGTCGGGTCGCCCCACTTCGCATCGAATTCGCGGGTAGCCGCCGCGTCCAGCATGTCAGTTGCGCTCATCCCCTGTGCTAGCAGCTTCGAGAGCGTAAGCTTCAAGGCAGTGAGCATTGCATGCTCGGCTTCGAGATCGGAGCGGGACTGCACCGGGCCTGTCCCAGGGATCACGCGTGTTGTGACGTCGCTCAAGCCGAGCAGGGTCTGCGTGGCATTGACCATGCCGCCGATCCAGCCGTTGGTGCAGTAGTCCAGCACCGGGTAGCAGCCCACTGACAGGACGTCCCCCACCGCCAGCACGCCGGCGCTCTTGAATCGCACGTAGATATCGCCGTCGGTGTGCGCCTGCGGCAGGTAGCCGTACTCGATCGTCTCGTCACCGAAGGACAGGGAGCCAGTGGTGTAGAAGGTCTGGTTGGGACGCGCCTTCGGTGGCAGGCGCTTGTAGACCTGGTGCTGCCACTTGCAGTCGACGTCGGTGCCGAGCCACAGCCGGGTGTTCTCGTGCGCGATGATGCGTGTGCCCGCTGGCCCGAGCGCAAGGTTCGATCCGGTGTGGTCCCAGTGCCAGTGGGTATTGAAGAGAGTGTGAACCCTGGTGCTGCGGGTCAGCCGCTTCACCAGCCGCATCACCTCGGCCGAGTGCTCCCTCGAGCCGCCGTCCACCAGCAGCACGCCTTCCTCGGAGTCGAACACCGTGACGTTGCCGCCGCCGCCGGAAATGACGTACAGGTCCTGCGCCAGATCGGTGACCGCAAGCAGCGGGGCACGCGGATCGCTGGCCCGCGCCGGAGCCGCGCCAGCGAGCGAGGTCGCCGCTGCGGCAGGCAGCAGGCGGACGAGAAAGTCGCGGCGATCCAGCCTCATTGTGCGGCCGCGACCGCCGTGGAGGCCGGCTTCGCCTGCGACCTCTCGGCGATGGGGGGGGAGGCCGTCGCCATGAGCTGGCGCAGCAGGGCGGCTGTCTCGGGGTGCGGCTCGCTGCTGGCGCGTCCGGAGGCGTTGGCATTGCTACCGGTCGCGATGTCCGCCGCCGTGCGGCCCCGTGCATCCTTCAGGGTCACATCTGCGTTGTGCGCGACCAGGGTCTTCACCAGGTCATTCCAGCCGTGGCCGGCTGCGCCGTACAGCGCGGTCTGGCCATTGCCATCGCGCTCGTTGACTTTCACGCCGGCGGCGAGCAGCAAATTGACGGCCTCTACGGCCTGAGGCTCGGTCTTGTAGCGTCCGCGAGTGTCCAGGTTCGTCGAGCCATTGCCGGCGGCTGCCATGAGCGGCGTGATGCCGGTCTGCGTGGGCAGGTCGGGATTGGCGCCGTGTGCCAGGAGCAGGCGCATGGCCGGAACGTCCCCGGCCTTTGCCGCGCGCACCAGCGGTGTCGTGCCCACGCCCAGCAAGCCATCGGCGCCGCGATCATCCCGCAGCGAGCGATAGGGTGGGAAGAGCTTCAGCTGCAGGTTTGGATTGGCGCCTGCCTTGAGCAGCACCTCCATGAGCTGCAACGCCGTGGTTGTGCTGCTGGACGGGCGATCCGCGCGGCCGCCGAAAGGCAGGGTATTCATGTCCACCGCCTCGTAGAGCGGGGAGCGGCCCCACAGGTCCCACTTGTCCACGTCGGCACCGTGGTGCACCAGGAGCGCAGCCACATCGAAGCTCAGATTGAGTGTGGCGAGCAGCAGCGGGGTGACGCCGTCCGGATCGGCCATGTCGACGTCGGCGCCGCCCTCGAGCAGGAACCGGGCACAATCCAGGCAGCCCTTGCGGGCGGCATACAGCAAGGCAGTGAGCCCACCGGAGGGACGCGCCTGCATGCGCGGCTCCGAGCTGACCTGTCGCTCGAAGTTGGTCAGGTAAGAGCGCGCATCCACCTCGGCGTGATGCCGGACCAGGAAGCGCACCATGGTGGGTTGACCCTCTGCCGCCGCCCACATGAGAGCGGTCTGTCCGCGCCAGCGCTCGCGCGCATTGACATTGGCGGCCTTGTCGAGCAGGAGCTTGGCCACTTGCACATTGCTGGTGCGCGCCACGATCATCAGTGCGCTCTGGCCATCGTCGTTGGCAGACTCGACGTTTGCGCCTGCAGCCAGGAGCTTGCTGACGACGGTGGGGTTGCCAACCTCGGCGGCCTCTGCGAGTGGCATGGAGCCGTATTCGTTCCTGGCGTTCGGGTTGGCCCCGCGGGCCAGCAGATGCTCTATCAGGGGTACATCGTTGTGATAGACCGCCCAGTGCAACGCGCTCGTGCCGTCGGATGATCTCTGGTTGACATCCGCATGCGGCTGCGCCGCGAGCAGCGCCTCGGCTCGTGCATGGTCGCCAAGATGCGCGGCTTCGACCAGTGGCACCGGCCGGTGAACCGGCTCGACCACCGCATCCGCGGCGTAGGCTGCCTGCGTCGCGAGACAGACCAGGGTGAGCGGCAGGTAGCAGCGCAGCAAGTCGCGCATCACCATGGCCTAGATCTCGGCAATCGCGCCGGTGCTGTCGCCGACCCGGTCGATCTTGACACCACTTCGCTGCAGCATGGTCAAGAGGACGTTGGCGAGCGGCGTGCGCTCGGGGAAGTTGATGTGGCGTGAGCCCTTCACCTGGCCGCACGCACGGCCCACCAGGGCCGTCGGCAAGGGATACTGGTTGTGCAGGTTGCTGTTGCTCATGTTGCTGCCGTACAGCAGCAGCGAATGATCGAGCATCGTGCCGTCACCGTCCGGCATCGCAGCGAGCTTGGTCAGGAAGCGGGCGAAGCACTGCGTGTGGTAGTACTGGATCTTCACCAGACGGGCCTTCTTGGCCTCATCGTTCGCGTGATGCGAGAGCGCGTGGAAGGCGTCCGGCACCCCGATGTGGTTGTAGGTCTGCTCGCTCACCTCCGGGGCGATCATGAAGCTCTGGATCCGGGTCAGATTGCCCTGGTAGGCGAGAGCGATCAGATCAAACATCAGGTTCAGGTGCTCGTCGAAGTTCTCCGACGTGGCGCCGGGCACCTCCGGAAGCTTGAGCTTGGCGACCTCGCTATGGGCGAAGTTGTGCACCCGCCGCTCGATCTCGCGCACGCTATCGAGGTAGTCCGCGAGGGTCGCGCGGTCCTGCGGCCCGAGCTGCCGGCTCAAGGTGTCGGCCTCGGCGGAAATCATGTCAAGCAGACTGCCGGTCTGGCGGGCGAGGAAGGCGCGCTCGTCCCCACTGTCGCCCTGTCCGAAGAGTCGCAGGAACAGCTGGCGCGGGTTGCTCTCGATCGGCAGCGGTGTGCTGGCGTTGCGGAAGGACAGGGTCCCGGAATAGCTGCAGCCGTAGCCTCGCTCACAGGCGCTGCCGACCCCGTGTCCCTGCGCCGTGGCGGTCTCCAGGGATGGGTAGGGCGTGTCCTGGCCGATCTGCTGGGCGGCGATCTGATCGGCGGTCGCTGCCATGCTCGGCGCCAGGCTCTCCTTCGGATGCACGCACGACAACCATGTCGCCGGCACCAGCGCGTGGACCGCGCGACTCTCCCCCGGTTTGTTGCCGAGGTTGCTGACCACGGTCAGGTGGCTGCGAAAGGGCGCGAGCGGCTCAAGGATGGGGCTCATCTCGAAGTCCATCCCGACCTTCGCCGGGGTCCACTTCTCCATGATCGCGCCATGGGGGAAGTAGAAGAAGCCCAGACGCGGCTTGGGTGCCGCCGCCGTGGCGGCGAGCGCTGTGGACGCGGGCACCATGGCGTCGAGGAGGGGCAAGGAGACGCTCACGCCGAGCCCGCGCAGCAGCGTGCGGCGCGACAGATGCTTCTTGGTGATGAACACGGAAGACTACCTCCTCAAGTCCGGGCCCGTCAGGGCCGCTTGCTGGGTGCCTGGTGCCGCGGCGGGAACCTCGCGCAGCCTGAAGGCTGGGCTCTCCACCACACCCTTGATTAGCGCCTCGAACGTGTCACCCTCGCCCGCGGCCTGGCGCACGATGGCGCGCACCATGGGCATGTCCTGGTAGCGCAGGCTACGGCCCAGCGCGAAGGTTGCCAGCTTCTCTGTGAGGGTCTGAACGAACTGGTCGGGACGCGACAGCAGCGCGCGGCGCAGCTCGGCGGGGTTCTTGACCTGGGTGCCGTCGGCCAGTCGTCCGCTCGAGTCGATCCCCGTGCCCGCATCGAGGTCCTTCTCGCGCCAGGCGCCGGTGACATCGAAGTTCTCGAGCGCGAAGCCGAGCGGGTCGAGAACGCCGTGGCAGGCGTTGCAGGTCGGATTGGTACGGTGCTGCTCGAGCCGCTCGCGCACCGTCTGGACCGGCTTGCCGGGCTCGGATTCCTTGAATGCCTGGACACCCGGAGGCGGGGAGTTGGGCGGTGTGCCCGTGAGGTTCTCCAGGATCCACTGGCCGCGCAGCACCGGCGCCGTGCGGTTGCCGTAGGAGGTGCTCATCAGCACCGCACCCTTGCCCAGCAGACCGAAGCGGTTCGGGTCTGTCAGACGCACCTCGCGGAACTGTGCGCCGCGGATATCCGGGACCCCGTACTGCCGGGCCAGACGCTCGTTCAGGAAGGTCCGGTCGGAGCTCAGCAGCTCCAGCACGCTGGTATTGGTGCGCAGGATGCTGCCCAAGAACAGCCGTATCTCCTGGCGGAAGGCCTCGCGCAGGTTGCGGTCGAATTCGGGATAGAGGTCGGGGGCGGGCTCGATGCGGTCGATCTTGCTGACGTCGAGCCACTGGAAGGCGAAGTTGGTGACGAGGCTCTCGGAGCGCGGGTCAGCGAGCATGCGATGAACCTGCGCAGCGAGCACAGCCGGGTCGTTCAGTTTGCCCTGGGTCGCCAGATCGATCAGCTGCTGGTCAGGACCTTGGCTCCACATGAGGAAGGACAGCCGCGAGGCAAGCGAGATGTCATCGACAGGGAATACCGCATGCCCTTCCCCGGTGGCGCCCGTCCTCAGGAACGCCGGCAGCACCTCCGCACGGTAGAGAAACTTGGTGCTGGCGAGGATTGCAGTGAGGCCCGCCTCGACCCCGGCGTCGAAGTCCCCCGCCTCACGACCCGTGGAGTTGAAGGAAAGAGGGGCCTTCAGGTCCTCCTCGGTGGCGGGG
>Ga0123356_10006943_pt1 | contig 11367 bp, 12 predicted proteins | sample TergutEmb28metaG_2_FD_92546 | JGI IMG/M metagenome (GOLD analysis project Ga0123356, IMG submission 92546) | Embiratermes neotenicus P3 segment gut microbial communities from Petit-Saut dam, French Guiana - Emb289 P3 | ecosystem: Host-associated > Arthropoda: Insects > Digestive system > Gut ... | reverse complement strand
CGGCGGAGCGGCTGAAGGCGCTGCAAAGCGCGCGGGCGGAAGACCTCAGGGTCGAGCGGGTGCCCCTGTCGCTGACCATTCGGTTCCGCCGGCCCAGCGGGGACATCGTGTGCAAGTACTCCCTCGCCAACGAACAGCTGCTGGTCCGCGGCAAAGAACGGGACTACTCGCACATCTACATTATGCGGCACGTCACGGCTGATTCGGTCGGGCTCTCATTGCGATCTGCAACGGCCGGACGCGTTTCCGGCTTACCCCCTGCCGACACATCGTCAGCTCGATAGTTTCGGACTAACATACCTGTATGCATCCGTCAGCGACGCAACTCGCCTCGAACGTCCCGCCCGATCGCATCGCACGCGGCGAACAATCAGCCGTCGTTGGCGGATAATCGCCCACTGCGTCGCTTCAGCTGTGACGCCGCGCATGGCCCCTCCTCGACGATGAGCGGCGAGTCTTTCCTGCAGACGAGGCGCCAAGGGAGCAGCACAACACTGTTCGCGACGAGCGGTTCTGTGTAAACTCTCGCGATATCCCGTTCTCTTTGGGAGAATTGCCATGAAACCCTTCTTGCTCGCCTGCGTGGCCGCCATCATCGTGGCGGCAGTCGGGGCCGCGGTTCTTAACCGCGTGCAGGAGCCGGTCGAACAGGCCTTTGCGACAACCGGCGTTCGGCTCTAGCGCTACTCCGCCGCAGTGGGTTGGGCTCGCGCGTCGTTTGCGCCGATGCGCCCATTCTCCTCTTCGAGCCAGAGCCGGTGATGCTCCTTGGCCCAGTTGATATCGACGGTGCCGCTGCCCATCGCCTCGAACGCCCCTTCCATGCCGATCGTGCCGATATAGATGTGCGCCAGCATCGCGGCCACGAAGAGCACAGCTACCGTGGAGTGGACGATCTGCGCGAGCTGCATTCCTTCAATACCAGATAGGTAGAAGGGAAACATCAGCTGATACCCGGTGGCTGCCACCAGTCCTCCGCCAATGACCACGATCCAATAGATCGCTTTCTGCCCGGCGTTGAAACGATAGGCTGGCGGATGGTCGTGACCCACGATGCCGCCGCCGCGCCTGAGCCAACCGACATCCACCTTGTTCGGGATGTTGCCGGCGATCCACATCAGGAAGATCAGCACGACGCCGATCGTGAAAGGAAAGCTCAGAAAATTGTGAGCATACTTCGCCCACTGGGACCATTGGGAAAACGCCTCGTGGCCGATCAAGGGCAGGAGCAATGAACGGCCGAATGTGATGTTCAATCCCGAGATCGCGAGGACGATGAAGCAGGTCGCAGTCATCCAGTGCACGAAGCGCTCGAACGCGGTAAAGCGCACAATCGTGCGGCCGGATCGTCCACTCTCCAGGCGGACCATGCCACGCGTCAAATAGAAGATCACGAGAGCCGCCAGCATGCCGAGGATGGCAACCCCGCCAATCCAGCGCAGCGCGACGTTGCGGAATTCACGCCACTCGCGGCCCGCCGGCTGCACGAGCACGCTGGAGCGTTGGTCGGGAATGCTGACGCGCCCCTGGATCCGGTCCATTTCCTGGAGCAACTTCCGCTCGTTAACGGAGCTCGCCGTCGGATTGATCTGCTGGGCCAATGACGGCGCCGGCGCCGCCATGATCAACAGAAGCAATGCCCATGCGCCGATGGTGAGTTGAATGAACCTTCGAGATGATGGCATTTACTCCTCCTCGGCATTTGCGGCGCGTGGCCGCGGCCTGCTTCAGGACTCGATCGTCTCGCGATAGGCGGTCTTCCAGCCCCACGCACCGGAGCCGTAGCCGCGCTTCATCACTCGCTCCTTGTAGATCTGGGCGATGATCTCGCCATCGCCGGCAAGCAGCGACTTGGTCGAGCACATTTCGGCGCACAGAGGCAGTTTGCCCTCGGCAAGACGGTTCGCGCCGTACTTCTCAAACTCCTCCTTGCTGCCATCGGCTTCGGGACCGCCAGCGCAAAAGGTGCATTTGTCCATCTTGCCGCGCGAGCCGAAATTGCCGATCTTCGGATATTGCGGGGCGCCGAATGGACAGGCGTAAAAGCAATAGCCACAGCCGATGCAGAGATCCTTGGAGTGGAGAACGACGCCGTCGGCGGTGGTGTAGATGCAATTCACCGGGCAGACCGCAGCGCAGGGCGCGTCGGTGCAATGCATGCAGGCCATCGAGACTGAGCGTTCGCCCGGCTTGCCGTCGTCGATGGTCACGACACGGCGCCGGTTGATACCCCAAGGCACCTCGTGCTCGTTCTTGCAGGCTGTGACGCAGGCATTGCACTCGATGCAACGGTCGGCGTCGCAGAGGAATTTCATACGTGCCATGGTCGTTGCTCCCCTATGCTGCCGCGATTTGACAGAGAGTGACTTTTGGCTCCTGCATGCCGGTCGCCGGATCATATCCGTAGGTGGTGATCGTGTTCGCGCTTTCGCCGAGCACGATCGGATCAGTACCTTTCGGATAGTTGTCGCGAAGATCCTTGCCCGCGAACCAGCCACCAAAGTGGAATGGCATCCAGGCCACGCCCTTGCCGACGCGCTCGGTGACGAGCGCCTTCATCCTGGCGCGCGAATTGTTTTCGGGACCGGTTACCCAAACCCAGCCACCATCCTTGATGCCGCGGTCGGCGGCATCGGACGGGCTGATCTCGATGAACATGTCCTGCTGAAGCTCGGCCAGCCAGGGATTGGTGCGCGTCTCCTCGCCGCCGCCCTCGTACTCGACGAGACGACCCGAGGAAAGAATGAGCGGGAATTGCTTGGCGATCCCCTTCTCCACCGCGGCTTTCTGCACGGAGAAACCGATATTGGGCATTCGGAACTGCTTGGCATCGGGCAGCGTCGGATATTTCGAGACTAGCTCGACGCGCGGCGTGTAGATCGGCTCGCGATGAACCGGAATTGGATCCGGCAGGCCGAACGCGTTCATGCGCGCTTTGCCGTTGCCGTAGGGCACGCAGCCGTACTTCAGCGCCACGCGCTGGATGCCGCCGGACAGGTCGAGCGCCCATGACACTGTATCCGGATTGGCGGGGTTAACCTTGGTGATGGTGGCCATTTCCGCCTCGGTGAGGTCCTTGTCCCAGCCGAGTTTCTTCAGGCTCGCCAGCGTGAATTCCGGATAGCCATCCTGGATCGCCGACCCGATCGAGTACGAGCCGTCCGCGAGCAGGCTGACCTTACGTGTGGTGCCGTCCGGCAGCTTCTCCTCGCGTTCGACGCCAAAACGCGGCCGGAAAGTTCCACCGCCATCCATCACATGCAGATTAGTGTTGTAGAGCAGCGGCGTGCCCGGATGCTTGACTTCCGGTGATCCCCAGCACGGCCAGGGCAGGCCGTAATAGTCACCGCCAACCTCGGGATCGTCCTTGGGCGCCCGCATTGTCCGCATGTCGAACTTGGCCTGATTCTTCATGTGCGCCTTGAGACGCTCGGGCGACTGCCCACAATAGCCGGTCGACCAGCTGCCCCGGTTCATTTCCCGAAGCACGTCCTCGGCCTCCGGCAGATTGTTCTCGACCTTGATGTTCTTGAACATCTTGTCTGCAAAGCCGCACTTCTTCGCCATCAAATAGATGACCTCGAGGTCATCTTTCGATTCGAACACCGGCTTCACAATCTGCTCGCCCCACTGCAGGGAACGATTCGAGGCGACACGCGAACCCTTGCACTCGAATTGCGTGGCGACGGGGAGGATGTAGACGCCATCCTTGCGTCCTGCCTCCACCGCGAGCGATGCCCAGGTGGTCGGATGCGGGTCGGCGATGACAAGAAGTTCGAGTGCCTTCAGACCGTTAAGGGATTCGGGAACGCGCGTGATGCTGTTGCTGGCGTGTCCCTGCACGAAAACCGCCCGCACATTGTCTTTCTGCGCGACCTGATCTTTCGGCAGCGTCACCGCCTCGAACCAGCGGGTGAGCGGGATTCCGGGGACTTCCATGATCTTCTTGGAGTCGAAGCGCGACACCAGATAATCGTAGTCGACCTCCCAGACCCGCGACCAATGCTTCCAGGCGCCCTCGGCGAGGCCGTAGTAGAACGGCAGCGTGACGATATCGAGCCCGACGTCGGTCGCTCCCTGCACGTTGTCATGGCCGCGGAAGATATTGGCGCCCGAGCCGGGACCGCCGACGTTTCCGGTCATCAGCAGCGCGATGCAACTCGCCCGCACGTTGGCAGTGCCGACGGTCTTCTGGGTCTGGCCCATCGCCCAAATCAGCGTTGACGGCTTCTCCGTGGCAAACATCTTGGCGACGCGCTTGAGCTGTTCGCCAGGTACGCCGCTGACGCGCTCGACTTCTTCCGGATTCCACTTCTCCACTTCCTTGCGGAGATCATCGAAGCCGTAAACGCGCTGTCTGATGAATTCCTTGTCCTCCCACCCGTTCTGGAGGATGTGCCACATCATGCCGTAGAGCACCGGGATATCCGTGCCCGGCCGCATGCGCACATATTCGGTCGCATGGGCGGCAGTGCGCGTCAGGCGCGGATCAATGACGACAAGGTTGGCCCTTTGAAGCTCCTTGCCCTCGAGCAGATGCTGAAGCGATACCGGATGGGCCTCGGCCGGATTGCCGCCCATGATGATCTGCGTCTTGGCGTTGCGGATGTCGTTGAAGCTGTTGGTCATCGCGCCGTAGCCCCATGTGTTGGCCACGCCGGTGACGGTCGTCGAATGGCAGATGCGTGCCTGATGGTCGGTGTTGTTGGTGCCCCAGAACGCACCGAGCTTGCGGAATAAATAGGAACCTTCGTTGGTCATCTTGGCCGATCCGAGCCAGTAAACGGAATCGGGGCCTGACTTCTCACGGATTTCGAAAAACTTGTCGCCGATCTCGTTGATCGCCGTATCCCAGGAGACGCGCGTCCACTGTCCGCCCGCAAGCTTCATCGGATAGCGCAGCCGGCGTTCGCTGTGCACGAGCTCACGCACGGAAGCGCCCTTGGCGCAATGCGAGCCGCGATTGATCGGGGAATCCCAGCTCGGCTCCTGGCCGATCCATACCCCGTTCAGCACTTCCGCAGTCACCGTGCAGCCAACGGAACAGTGCGTACAAACGCTCTTACGAACGGTCGCGCCTGAGGTGAGTGGACCGGCCATAGCGGCTTTTGCCTCTCGAACGCTACCGATCGACAGGGTTCCGAGAGCCGCGAGAGCGCCGCCGGCAAGGCCGGACCGGCGCAGGAAGGTGCGGCGGTCGAGGCCGCCGGTTTGTCCGGGCAGGCTTGCCGCGATTGATCCCCGTGAAGCGGTTTCGGAACGCTGTTGTGTTCTCTTGATCAGCACGGCCGCCTCCTCAACCAGGATAACGATTGACGCGGTAGTACGCTTTCACGTGGTCGGTTTCCTTGTAGCGCGCCTTGCGTTTCTCATCGTCGGTCTCGCTGTCCGCCCGCGCAGCCGTGACCAAGGGCGTTGCCAGCGTCGCGCCCGCACCGGCCGCGCCGATGCCCGCCCTGCGGAGGAAATCACGGCGGCTGCCTGTCGTTTTCTTCTCGTCTTTCATCGCATCTCTCCTGGACCGGCGGTGCCGGTCAGTTCGCGAATGTGAAAGCCTCGGATTCTATATCCAGAAAAACTCGTCCAAGCGCTCCGACCGACCGGTAGAATTTGGCGTTCTCCGCCTTCTCAATGTCGGCGAACAAACGTCCCATCCAGCGGAATACGTGCTTCTCGAAGAAGGCGCGCTGTACGTCCGCCGAGGCCGGAAAGCGCGCCGCCACGAGGCCCGCCATGATCTCGCACAGTGTTGCCGCGTGATCTTCGGGTTCGAAATGATTCTCCACCCGCTCGATGCCGAGTGCGGCGAGATCCTCGCGCAGGCGCGACAGCGGGCGTTCGTTGAGAAAACCCGTCAGGTAGTAGGATGCGTAAGGCAGCAGCTCGCCGCGGCCGAGACCGACAAACAGATCGAAATATTCACGCTCGACCTCGGATGCGACGGCCACCGATGCAGCCTCTGCAAGGGTCGCGTGAGCGCGGCCAAGCGGCGTCGCATCGCCATCAAGCTGCGTGATCTGCTTGAGCAATGTGGCCGACGGCGCGGACGAGAGCAAGACCGCAAGCAGCGCGTACTCCTGCGCACGCTCCGCATCGATCGGGTCAACCGCCTCTTCCGTCCGAGCCGGCTTGATATAGAGATCGGGACGAAGCACCTCGCGCGACACACCGGTTGCGCTTTCCACGGCAATCACCCGTTGCGCGGGTACCCTGCTCCAGTTCGACACCGAGGGCTGGGCAATACCTAGCTTTCGGGCAAGCTCGGCAACGCCGCCTGCCGCATTGACGGCACGTTCAAGACCTGCATCGCGCACGCTGACCTCTCTCCCATCCAAGGGGCCAAGCGCTTGATAGCGTTTGTGCACGCTAAGATACGGCGCGCCTCGGCAAGCGGTCAACTATAGCCATAGCTTGAGACTATGCATTTAGTCGCAGCCTACCGCGGCAGCGCGCCACCATGTGTGCGGCGCGGAAGGGAAGTCTCTTCGCTCGCAGCCGTCGGCTGCGGTGCAACAGAGCTTGACGGCAATTCCGCGGCTTCGGCCCCGTCGAACGGCCGAGGTTCCGTGATCAACTTCACCGTATGTGACGATCGCCCGAAACCAGCGCCCGCCGGACCCGATCGCGCCCGTTCTTCGGCAGCTTCTGCGAGCGGATTGGGGAGATTCTCAGTCGTCTGCACCACGCTCCCGACAATGCGGTGGACGAGTGCGTCGACCTCTTCGGCGGAATAGTCCAGCGGGCCGAAACCATCCATGGCGTTCGGGTCATTGAAATCCCAAGCGTTTTCCGCCAATCCCACGAAATCGCGGATGGTGGGATCAGCGCTCCAGGCGCGACGAAGCGCAGCACGGCTCAACTCGTGCGGAATGCCTTTGCGCAGGAAGGCCGTGATATCGGTGGCAGCGTCGATCGATTCAATTTGGGGTAAGTCCGAGAGGTCCGCCTCGGCGAGAGCCGGCTCTGCCGCAGCAGGGTCGGACGGTGCAGACCCATTCGACTCTGCAGGTTTTTCGGGCGCGGATTCGGCGTGATCGCCGCTCGCCTCCTGCTTGCGTCGCGACCAGCGCGCCAAGAAATGCTCGTCGGAGTGATCGTCGCTCATTCGCGCCCACCTTCGCGGTGACGCCGAGCCAGCGCCTCCGGATCGGCCCGGCGCCGCTCACGCTTGACGAAATCGGTCTCGACATAGTGCTCGGCGACGAAATTTTCAACCGACCGACGCAGCACCTCGGGCATCGGCACAGCTTCGATCAGGTTGGCACCGGCTTCCGTGAATGCCTCTCCTTCCGCCGGATCAACGGTGACCGCCGCAACAGCGTAGGGAAAAGCGCCCTCGGAAGGAGCCAATACGATCCAGACACTGGGAGATCCGGTGGCGAGGTTGTCGCGGTAGCGCGCGGTTTCGGAACGATAGAGATCCACACTCGCGCTTCCGGCATAAAAGAGCGTCGTTTCTTCCCGCTGCCGTATGACAGTCCATTGCGCCGTCTCCGGTTCATCCGGTAACACGGCGACGCCGCGCCAGACAAAGTCGATCCAAGAGGAATCCGCTTTGCGGCGCTCGACCACGACGCCGACCGGAATCCGAAACAAGGGGCGGGCGACGTTGCTCATGTTGCGGCCTCCAGATGTCTGATCGGCAGCCCCGTCAACAGATTCTGCGGCTTCATCCGCACAAGCTGATCGGAGGTCATCGCCAGTATCAAATAGACCGGCTTGCGCCCGACGGCGTCGAAGACCAGTTCCACATCCGCAAAAGTCACCCGGAACGACGTCAGCACCCGTGCCATCATTCGCTCGTCCACCACCTCTCCATGCCAAAGCCGGTCGCCAATCCAGGTGGCTTCAGCGTCGAGCCCAACGTACCAGGTGAGCTCCGCATCCCGCAGCGTGGTGAGCGGCTCGATTGCAACGTCGACTCCGAGTAAATGAGAAATCCAACGCCTCGTGGTTTCTGCTAGCGCGGTCGGACCTCGTGTTCCCCTCGTGAAATCAAGCGCAAAGTCGAACTGATCGCTGCGGCGCCAGTAGTTGTCGGCATTCCCCACCCTCAATACGTCGACGTCGGCGGCAGTCACCGCCCCCGACAAGGACATGAGCGACAACACCGGCGCGGGGTTTGAGCCACCAATATACTCGTCGTCACCCAATAGCAGCAAATTTTCGTGCGGCACGATGCGCTGCGGCCGGAAGAACAGTTCAGCGGCGCGCAGCACGAACGGATCCTCGCAGTCATCTAGTGCATTTCGCAGGATCACGTGAACGAGCTGGTTCACGAACAGCGGCGGCAAGTTGACGGAACCTGAGCGGACCAATGCGAGATAGGCCGCTTCCAACGTGGGGTGAGCCAGCAAGAGCTCGCGAAGAGCCAACACGAACTGCCAGTTCTGCCGCGCATCGGGATCAACAATTCCCGCGATCTCTCGTTCACCGATGGAAAGGCGCGGATCGGCCAACAACTTATGATGCAATCTGCGCTCTACCGCGCACGCGTCCTCCGGCGGAATCAACTCGGGTCGGGCAAAATAGGCCTTCAGGAACTCGTCCGTAACCACGAGCCCACCGCTCCCACTGCGATCGAGCAGATGGTGGCCGCAGGTGATCCAGAAGTCCTTCATCGGCGCCGCTGCTCCTCGCTCAGTTTCGCGAGGCTGAGATCGTCGTCTGGCTCGGTGCCATCCTCTATTTCCATGAACGAGAACGCATTGCCATGACGCTGGCCGTCACGCAGTTGCAGTCTGCGAAACGACTCGCGGACGTCCCCATCGCTCGCTGAGCGATGGACCGCTATCAGCGCGCCGATATGATGCGTGCACAGCGATTGCGCAAAGGCGACCTCCTCTTCGGCGGCAAGCTGCGCGGCAGCAGGATCCGGCGCCCCGAACCGGTCGACCAGCTGCCTCGCAAGGAGTTCTACCACCGCCCGCCGGTCGTCCTCGGTTGCGTGGACGATTTGGACCAGCGTCGACCAGCCCCAGGACCGCACTCCGAGAAAGCCGTTGCGGAACGCCGAACGGTCCTTGCCGCTCAGCTTCGCCGGATCCCGATCACAGAAGCGGAACGCACCCGACACCGCCCAATCGCCCGGGTCAGCCGGCACATTGAACACGAACGTGTCGGAGGGATCGAGTGCGATGGTCCGCAGCAGTTTCACAGGCGCGGCTCTCGGAGTTTTGGTTCGAGCCATGAGGGCGATAGCAAGCTCTTCCTCAGGTCGTGCCGTTCGGTCAGGTTTGTCCCGCTCCGCGTCATGAGATCGCCGTTTTCTGCAATTGCATGCGTGCTTTCCCGTTCACCTGACAGCCGCCTTAGGAAGTCACGTGCGGTGCCGTCGAATCCGTCAGTCTGCCAGGCATCGAGACTGCGCAGCAGATTCCGCGCAAAGCTTTCGGTCACCTGAACCGGACCCGCCTCGTCAAACCCCTCCTGGTCCAATGCGGAAGCGAGCGGATCGATGCCGGCTTCCCTTTCGGTCACCGCAACCGTTCGGATCATGGCGCCGAACACCAGCCATCGTGGCAACTCACCTTCCTTCGCAGATGAGGGCCAGGCAAGCCGCCCGCCTCCAACAAGGCCGCCATCGACACGGATCGCGTCGGGCCAGTCGATCGCGATCTCCTTGTTCGGCGGCGCATAAACACGCAAGGCGTCGGTCAGCGCTACCATTCCGGCGTAGAAAGCCCGGCGCGCGGTGCGCAAGGGCTCGCTTGGTTCAAGCACGACTGCGAACTCGGCAACATCGAACCGTCCAACATAGGTCAGCGTACCTGCCCCGCTATCCTCCGCGATATCGATGGCGTGGGTGAAAGAGCAACGTCCTTCCCGCAGCCTCACCAACGTGAATGGCGGAGGCAGATGGATGGGCTCCAAAACCGATGAGCGCTTGGGGGCTGCCGGTGTCAGTCGGACCTCCAGCTTCCTTTTCGTCCCTGGTGAGAATAACTTAATCGAGCAGAAGGGTTGACGCGAGTCCGCCTGCCCGTTCTCGACCTCTTGAGGAGATAGATAGCTGCGTATGCCGGAGCCGCCCAAAACAATCCTGATCTGCTCGTGTGAAGACACGATGCGCCTCGATGCGGCGGCCGTCAGGCGCGGATGCCACAAAAGTGAAATCGCCGAGTTCCATCAGCTCTGCCGGGCCGAGCTCGACCATTTTCGCAATGCGGCAAAGACGGAAGCACCCCTCATCGTGGGGTGCACCCAAGAGGCGCCGCTGTTTGCCGATCAGGCCGAAGGACTTTCCGCGAAGCAAATTGAATTCGTCAACCTTCGCGAGACAGCGGGCTGGTCCACGGAGGGGTCGAAGGCGGGCCCAAAAATGGCAGCGCTTCTCGCGGCTGCGTCCGAGCCGGCACCGGCTTTCCCGTTTGTCACCTTATCGAGCGGGGGGGTGATCCTGATTTACGGTCGCGACGAAGTCGCGGTCGAAGCTGCCCGCCTGCTCGCCGATCACCTCGACGTGACGGTGATGATAACGAAGGCGGCGGAGATGGAGATCATGCCTCCGGCAACGACATCCTTTCCGATCGTCCAGGGAACGATCCGACACGCGAGGGGCAATTTGGGGGCGTTCGAGTTGACGATCGATGACTATGCGCTCCCCCGTCCCTCCTCGCGCGGCGCGCTCCTCTTCCAAGCTCCGCGCGACGGCCTGACTTCGCTCTGCGATATCGTCCTCGACCTTTCTGGAGGAACGCCGCTCTTCCCCGCTCATGACCTACGCGACGGCTATCTCCGCGCCGATCCGCGGGATCCGGCCGCAATGCTGCGCGCGGTACTTAGTGCACGCGACCTCGTCGGCAGCTTCGACAAGCCGAAATACGTCAACTTCACCGCAGAAATCTGCGTCCATTCGCGCTCGAGGCTGACGGGATGTCATCGCTGCCTCGATCTTTGTCCGACCGGGGCGATCACAGCGGACGGCGACCACGTCAAAGTCAACGCCGAGGTCTGCGCCGGATGCGGTCAGTGCGCCGCGGCCTGTCCGACGGGTGCGGCAGGTTATGCCCTGCTGCCGGCCGACAGCCTGCTGCAAAAATTGCGAGCGATGCTCTTGACCTATCGTGAAGCCGGCGGCGCCAATGCCATCGTGCTGTTCCACGACAGCCAACACGGCAGCGCGCTGATCGACGCGCTCGCCCGGCATGGCGATGGGCTTCCGGCCAATGTGCTGCCGTTCGCGGTCAACGAGGTGACGCAGGTTGGACTCGAGGCGGCCGCTTCATCCTTCGCCTATGGCGCGGCGGGGATACGCTTTCTTCTGCGCGCAAAACCGCGGCACGACGTCGCCGGTCTTTGCCAAACCGTCGCCATGGCTGACGTCATCACGTCCGGGCTCGGATTTTCCGGGCAGCGCGTCGCGAT
>Ga0123356_10006942_pt1 | contig 11369 bp, 6 predicted proteins | sample TergutEmb28metaG_2_FD_92546 | JGI IMG/M metagenome (GOLD analysis project Ga0123356, IMG submission 92546) | Embiratermes neotenicus P3 segment gut microbial communities from Petit-Saut dam, French Guiana - Emb289 P3 | ecosystem: Host-associated > Arthropoda: Insects > Digestive system > Gut ... | reverse complement strand
GTACAATATTGATCTTCCGTAAAATAATAATTCCGCTGACTACGCCAATCCTTGCCACTATTGCAATTTTTGGAGCGGTAGGACACTGGAATTCATTTATGGATACAAGATTACTTATAACAGATGAACGCCTTTTTACATTGCAGTTTGTTCTTTGGCGCTACTTGAACGAAGCCGAATATCTGGCATCCATTATGAGAAGCGGCACAGCGGCAGCTGTTGATGTTTCACAGATGCTGACGCCCCGTACGATTCAAATGACAGTATCAATGATTGTAATTTTCCCAATTCTTTTGGCATATCCGTTTTTACAACGCTTCTTTGTCAAGGGAATAATGGTAGGAGCGATTAAAGGGTGAGTAGGAAGGTGGAAGCAGGAAGTAGGAAGAAAAAAGAGAAAAAAATTAATATAGCATTAAGGAGAGAGGCATGAAAAAAGTTTGGTTGTTATTGGTTATTGTTATTCTATTAACTGCATTGACAACATGCAACAGGGATGTTGATGAGTTCGGGCGTAGTTTGTACAAAATCGATGTATACACTCAGCTTGGAAATTATGCAGGTTTACAGGTTGGCTGGTTTGCAAAAATTGTAAAAGACAAATTTAATATTCAAATGAATATTATTCCGACAGCAGACGTTGTTTTTCAAACCCGCATGGCTTCACGAAACCTTGGTGATTTGATTTTATTCGGCAGTAATGGCGATGAATACCGTGATGCGATTGAGGCAGGAATGCTTCTTGACTGGAATAAAAATGATTTATTAAAAAATTACGGACCTGATATTCTAAATACAATGAAAACTGCTATTCAGCATAATATGGATTCATTCGGCGATGGAGCAAAAATCTATGGCTTTGGCCATGATGTATCAAGCTCGCCGCTTTTAACAGATGCAGCATTTTATCATCCAAATATCCGCTTTGACCTGTATCAGCAGATTGGAAGCCCGGTAATCCGCAACATGATGGATTATCTGGATGTGCTTAAAAGAATGGTCGATATTGCACCTGTCAGCGAATCAGGATTTCCCGCTTATGCCTTTTCTCTTTTTAAGGATTGGGACGGTGATCTTGTAATGAGCGTTAAGTGCATGGGAGCATTCTACGGCTATGATGAATTCGGCTTTACTCTTTATCACGGTGAAACAAATACCGTTCATCCTGTTCTTGACCCGGACGGTATGTATATCAGAGGATTAAGATTTTTTAACAGAGCATTCCAGATGGGTATCCTTGATCCTGACAGCGCAACTCAAACATTTTCCAATGTCGTGGAAAAATACGCAGACGGACGCGTGTACTGGAGCCTGTTCAGCTGGCTAGGACCTGCTAATTACAATACATCTGAACGCCTCGCAGAAGGTAAAGGAATGTTCGCAGTAGCTGCCCAGGATCAAAAAAATGTTATGTACGGAACCAGTATCTACGGCAAAGAAAGAATGTGGGCAATCGGATCAAAAGCAAAACACCCTGAACGTATCATGGAGCTGATCAACTGGCTGTGTACTCCGGATGGTATTATGACATTTTTATACGGTCCGCAGGGGGTTACATGGGATTATGATGATGACCAAAAGGCATATTTTACACCACTGGGTATCGAAATACATGACGGTAATAAAAGAGCGGAAATACCGCTATCTTCAGGCGGCGGTCAGTATGTTGACGGTGAACCCAAGATGAACAATACAACTTTTAATATAAATGACATTAATCCGATTTCCGGCGAACAGTACAATAAAATTTTTTGGGAAAGCGAGCTTTTGCGTGAAACAAATCCTGCATTGGCAACCTGGCGTCAATGGGCAGGCGTTTTAACAGAACAGGAATACCTGGAAAAAAACAATTTTAAAACAGTTGTTGTTGCAAGTGATTATATCGCAGACAGACGCCCAAATGAACTTGAACAAAAATATGTCCAGGTTTCTACTGTCATAAAAAATGCATCATGGCGGGCAATCTATGCGGCTAACGATATGGAGTTTAACCGGATTGTACAGGAAATGACAACTCAGGCAAAAGGATTTGGTTATGACGAATGTGTCGCATGGGATATTCAACAGGGACAGAAACGTGCAGAAGCGGTCGCAAGAGCGCTGGAACTGGAGTGAGAATCCCTTTATGGAGCGGTTATGCTGGTTATCGAATAATTTTCATAAGCTGCCTTCATTAACACGGCAACAACATCTATTGCATCGTTTGCATAAGCTCTCGTAGTTCGATTATAAAGACCAAACTGTTCTCTGCCGCCATTTCCGTTAGGAGAGCTGCCATTATCCCAGTAAACAGGGACAAAACCGCAATCTATAGCATACTTGGTTACATATTCCATGTAGTATAATCTGTGCGCTTTTCCAGTTGCAGTTCTTTGTCTCACAGCTCCGTATTCTCCCAAAATTACTGGTATACCGTTATCAATAAAACGGGCTTTGACATTATCAAATGTATTTCTTAAATGGGTTTCATTCGCCCAGCCGTTAGCACCGGTAAGCGACTTGCTGCCCCATGTGTCCCATTCTGCAGAACCGGAAAAATCATAGGGGTCATAATAATGTATACCTACCATTATTCTGTCAGGTGTTGGATCATTTGGCATAACAAGATTTGAAACTGTAATACTTGGACGCGTTACCCAACCATGAATTAATAAATAACGCTCGCTGTTTTCACCGCCAACTGAACGCACTGTATCAACAAATAATTGGTTCAGCTCATTTATACGATTACGCTGAGCCGTATTACCATTACCCCATGAACCGTCATGCAGTTCGTTAAACCCTTCAAAAATAAGGTAGTTACCTTCGTTAATAAACCTTTGCGCAAGTTGTGTCCAAATATTGACAAATATTGCATCAATTTTTTCTTTATTATTACCGGTTAGATCGGCATTTTTAACTGAAAACCAATGATAACTGTCTGCACCGTCATGGTGAATGTTAATAATCGCTTTTAATCCGGCATTCTTTGCATAATTTACCACTTCGGCAACGCGGTTAAGCCAGGTTTGGTCAATTTTTAAAGCTTGAAGTTCCGCAATTGATAAAGTAATATTACCTGGATTATTTTTGAGCTGTTCATGCAACATTGTACCCCAGGTAACAGGAATGCGCACTACGCCAAATCCTTCGTTTTTAATATGAGTTAATAAAGCTTGAGTTGTTATAACTGACTGCCACCTTGTTTCATTAGGTGTAAGACCATTATGCCCATCAAGCGTGTTACCAAGGTTCCAGCCGATTTTCATTGAAGCAGCAAACTCCATCGCAGATGCATATTCTCCGTTTTGCGTTTCATCATCGATCTTAAATGGACATGAAACCATGAGTAGTGGAATAATTAACATCATAATATACTTCTTTATCTTCATGTTTTAATAATTCCAAACAGAAAACATGACAGAAACATTCCCTTTATCCAAAAACCAATCATTGCCATCGTTCACATCAGTTCTTTCGTACCATAAATCTACAGAAAAATAGTTAAAGGGAGCTAGCCGGAATCCCAGCTTGCTGGTAATACTGGCAATGTCCTTGTTATAAACCGGAGCAACGGCAAGCTCTGTAACCAACCTCATGTCAGCCGGAATATATTTAACAAAAAGATACGGCATAATTTTAGGACTAACAAGATATTCCAACTGCATAATTCCTGCCCAGAGAAAATCATTATAATTATTTCCATCCGGTCCACGGTATTCTTTTCCGCTGATATTCATAAGCTCTGCCTGAAGAAAACCGCCCAAATTAGGAAGGACAGAGGAATGAGGATTTTCGTTAAAACTAATAACAGCATTTAACATACCGTATCTGTCCATATTTATCCCAAACATCAAGGCAGCGGGGATTTCTACATCTCCGATTTGCAATCCGCCAAGTTTGGAATTACGCTTGAACGCTGCTCCAGTTCCCCGCGGATAAAACTGAAGACCGCCTCCTATTTCATAATTGTATTCGTTTGTATTGGTTTCAAAAATAAAATCAAAACCAATATATGGTTTTAAGACCATGCGTCCCGGTAAATTAAAACGATATTCGTACCCAAGTCCAAGAGCAAATGGATTTTCCTTAAGCGCAAAACGATCCGACAAAGGATCATCATGTTCAATTGGTACCTCATCGTAATTTGATGCAATCAAAAATGAAAAATTAATCAATTGCGACAGGTCGGGACGCCATGAGAAATCCAGCCCTGCTACCCAGGAATTTTCGGAATTTTCTTCTGCTTTATACCATGAACCAGTTTTAACAGCAATATCAAAATCATCAGTTTTAAACCCTGCGCTCAAATTCCCTGCTATCGCAACTTCCCGGCGGTTAAGATGAACAAGATCCCGTTTTAAGATTCCGGTAATACCAGGCTGACCATGAGACCAGCTTCCGCCAATTGCATTGCCGGGAGCATAAAACAAAGGAAAGGGTAGACGGTTTTTTGCGATGTCGGTACGGTTTGCAATGACCGGATCAAATATTGATTTAATCGAAGCCTGCGATACGCTTATTTCCGGATCAATTCCGGCAATCCTGAACCACCATTGATTATATTCAAGCTGCGCAATTAAAGTATCAAACCAGATGCTTTTTGCTTGATCGTTTTGACCATACAAATCCGGTATTTGATCGTTTTCGTTAAGAAGACCATCGCTGTATAAATCATATCCCCGCCAGGCATAGAATGCAGAATTAGCCAGCCGTAATGAAACAGACAAAGTATCTCTTTGCGGTGTAATATTCCTGTCTCCGTAAGGAGTAAATTCAAACCATAAACCAATACCTGCCTGCGTTAAAAGCCCGGTTGATCCGCTATTCATATCAGCGGTAAAGGTTGTATCAATATCTATAGTAAAATTACTTCCTCCAAAAAATGGAACTGGAATTTCAGCAAAGCAAAATATATTTATCAGAAATAACAGTACTATTCCGCCAATAATTTTTTTCATTACTGCCCCTGCTTACATCCGGATAGTAAATACAGTACTAAACAAACTCTTACCGGTTTTTGTACCGCCTTCGCCAAGCAGCATAAGATCTGTCTCGTAGCGAACATCCATGGAAAAGAAATTTACAGGTGTAAAATAAATACCCAATGCAGCTTTAACCAGATAACTGCCGGTAATTTTTGATGTATCGTCAACCATGAATTCCGGAATATATCCTCCGCGAATGTAGGGAGTAAATTTTTCGGCTATCATATATTCCAGCTGCCCAAGAAATGCAAAAGCATAAGTGGAATCATTTGCTTCCATAAGATTGGCAAGTTCAAGCTGAACAAAACCACCAAAATAGGGAATAAGCGAATTACGTCCTGCAGGTTCAAACCACGATAGCATTGCATTAAAGACAGATTCACTTGAATAACCAGCAGATAAGGATGCGCCAACAGGAATTACATTAGCCCAATCCAGTATCCGGCTGGAAGTAAGGTCATATCCTCGGGTATATAATACAGCTCCTGCGCCAAGCTCCCATCTGTTATCGCCTGAAATGGTATCACCGGAAAAATCAAAACCCAGTTTTGGTGTAAGGATCATTGTATCTGAAAAAGGCATCCTGTATTCCAGCGATACGCCAAAGTTCACAGGATTTATACCCAAGTTATCAGGATCTAAACCCTCCAGAATCTTTTCGTAATTAAAACCGTAAAAACCGGTTAATGAAATTAAAAAATTATTAAACGGTAAAATTTCTGCATCTAAACCAATCAACCAGGCATTATCCACGTTTTCTTTACCATTTTGAAATGAAGCAGCTTTAACAATTGCACTAAAAAAATCAAATTCCACTCCAGCGGCAAGTATTCCGGAAATATTTGAACGATAATCAACATCAAGCATATCTCTTTCAATTTTTTCTTTAAGCAATGGTAATTGCTGAATATTATATCGTTCAGTATGCCACAGCGCCCGAGTAGAACCTATATCATAATAAAAACGATCGTTTACATCCATTACATCATCAAAAATAGAAAAAAGACTTACTTGATTTGTACGCATTACTGTAGTTGAACTTGCAATTCTTAAAAAATAATTTTTCCATATTACATCTGCAAAAAAATCGTCGTACGTTAAAACCAGCGGTCTTGCATTCCAATCATTAAAATCATCCTGGGCATAATTACCGCCGCTTGCCGAATATGTATTCCACCAAGTAAATGCAGAATTCTTTAGGACAATACGAACAACAGGATCATCAAAGTTCTCGGTTACAATCCCTCTGTCAGCAGCTGGAAACAGAGGAAAAACCAGATCCATACCAACCTTTGTTTCCAGCCCTGTTGTATTATTATCTAAATCCCAGGCAAAAGCAGTGGATGCTTCCAGACCCAGTGTTGCGTTTTTTCCTGTTGTAAGTACGGCCCCCTCTTCCACAGGAATATCCTGTCCAAATAGAATAAAAACCGGAACTAACAATAAAAACAAAAGAAAGCATTTTTTCATGCTTTTTCCTCCAAGAATTTTTATTCAGCTATCTGTAAACCGCGAAGGTTTCGAATCTGGAATGTTTTTGAATCTCCTCCGCTTCCACCCCATATCATCAATTTAAAGAACGAACCTGGTTTGACTGTTCCTGTACCGCCAGTCCAAAGGTTTCCAAGTTCACTAAAAATCATTTCACATTCTGCCCAGCCGTCAGTATTCCAAAGATTGCCGAAATTCGTACCAAATGCTGTCCCGCCGCCATCATCTATAGCAAAGGTTGCAACATGTGAAACATTATATTCAAATCTAAAACCGATATAAGCAGAAGCATCAAAACCATCTCCAAATTTATCCAGGCTTCCCCACAGTTCTTCGGTACCAGTCCATACAGCCACACCACTTTGAATTACTCCAACGGCAGTATCAGTAAATAATGAAAAATCTATTCCGATTTCTACAATATTGCCAATGTCACCGCCGCCTTCAATCTTGCTGCCGCCAAATTCAATCCCGGTAATATACAGTTCAGAAAACTTATTTACTGCTGCTTCAAAATCGGTGAAAATCTTGATTGATGTAATAAGCCTGCTGGTATTAATAAATTCCGCACCACCCCACCAATCGATCCTGTCTGCAACAAACCCAAATGTCATGGGATTGGTCAAGTTCTGATTACTCATATCTACCTGTTTGCCGTCTGAAGTAAGCATACTGATAATAAAAAAATCATGAGGCGGAACATTAGCAACATCTGTATTCCAATTAATAGTAACTTCAGAACAATCACTAAGATTAATAGCTGAATCAAATTTGATTTCCGCATGAAACTCTCGCATCAGCTTGCTTTCCCAATTGGTTTTTTCTTCACCTAGAATTACCAGCCGCGTTTCATCTTCACTGTAAAACACTTTGTCAGAAGCACCATATTCAATTCCGGTAACATCATTTCCTTTTATTTTTACAAAACCGTTGGGGAGTGATTCCAGGTCTGGAGGAAGCGGTGGTTGTCCCAGACCGGTAACAGAAACTCCTGTTAAAGTAAAAATATCACCAGCATCTGCACCAACTATTGTTAAGCAAAGAGCAAACATTGTTTTTGTGTCTATTGCTGAAGGAGCCGGACTTATATCTCCATAATATTCAAAAAACATTGAATGAACTGGTGTTGTTCTATTAGCAGCTGGATTGCTTCCATCAGTAAAATCCATATACATATTTGGATTATTCCAGGAAGCCCATAAGCCTTTATCATCCCACGCACATTGCCACATAACACCCCGCGCCTGAGAAATGGTAAAATCTATTCTGATTCGTTGAAAAGTTCTGTTGGTAGGTGTCCAAAAAATATGAACATAGTTTGTTCCTGCTTCAAGAGTCTTTTTATTATCTGGAAGTTTTGCTGGATATGGATAGGTTGGAACCTCATCATCCTCATCAGGAGGTCCGTCGACTCCAAGAAACCATCCTTTAGGTAGATCAGTATCTTCTTCAATTATATTATCCCCACCCCCCGGACATCCAGCCAATACAACCAACACTGCCAACAGCGTTGCAATCCACATAAATTTCTTCATAAAATCCTCCAAAAAATTAAATAATTTATTTTAACTACAATATATCTCAAATAACCAGACTTTTCACTTCCTGCTTCCTACTTCTTACTTCCTACTTTTATTCCAAATCTCTCCATTGTATTCCGCGTCCATTGGTCGCAAGATACACTCTTCCGTAAATTCGCGGACAACCGGTAATCGCGGTGTCTGCTGCACCGAATTGCTGCGTATCATCATTAATGCGAATCCAGTTTTGCCCCTTGTCATCGCTGCGGTAAATACCCCATTGTCCTCTTAACTTGGCGTTGGTGTACAAAGCCTGGTAGTCAGCGTCGGGCGCTGCTTTTCCAAGACCGATAATTGGGATAGTATCAAATCCGTTTAATTTTTCCCATGTTCTGCCGCCGTCCATTGAATGATAAAGACCTGCATCGCCAAGAGCCAGCCATAGGTGTCCTTCCATTTCCACAACTGCTTTCAGATTGGTCTTTGTAACATTTCCGGAGACAAAGGAGCTGTTCATTACTGAGAAAGTTCTGCCTTGATCGGTACTCATGTAAACGATATTTGTACCATATGCGAAAGCATAAAATTTATTTGCATTTACACGATCGGATACAACATAAGCAGGACCTGGAAGCCCCGAACAAGCTGTCCATGTTCTGCCTTCGTTAGCCGTCCAGTGAGGAGGCATATTACCTGGCGCCCAGATAATTGTTTTTGCATCAGCAGAAACTGCAGCTCTGCCGCTCCAGCCGCCTTGCGCACCTTCCAGAAATCTTTCGACAGGTTTCCAGGTTCTTCCGTAGTCGGAACTAATTCCCATTTTACTTAAATGTTCATCGCCATGACCGTCTCCGCCAAGCCTAATCACATATTTTGGATCCTTTGCAGCATAATCAATTGAGTTTACTCCGTCAATTTTTGGATTAACAATCATGTTCGGAGCGCGGTTCAGGTTGATATGCGCAAATCCGCCGATGTCACCCATACCGCTGTGAAGAAGAACAGGACCAGAAACAGGAGCAACAAGATCGAGTATTGCACATTCTTCAATACCTTCAGCCATTACCTCTATTTGGATTCTTCTGTTTTTATCCCATTCGGTGAGGTTATTTGAACCATATATTGTTGCACCGGTACCATACATCATTCTGTTGGAATTAAAAGGATCGATCACAATAGTTTGGATACACCAGCCCAGCTTTGGATTTTGCTCAGGAAGTTCTTTTTGTTCTCCCCAATCAAGCCATGGTGCAACAGAAAAATCAATTCTATATTTGTTAATACGATTAGGCCAGTTGTCAAGAGACCATATTGGATCCCAATTTTTTCCGCCGTCTGTTGAACGGTATATGAATTCATCTGGCCACCATTGGTTCAGGGTTACAGCGATTAACGTGTTTGGATTTTGCCAGTCTACTGCAACAGCGCCTACTCCTCTATCAGATGTTTTATGCTCATTACGATCATACATTTCGCTTACAGGTAAACTGATATTTTCCCATTTTCTTGCTGCAAAATCATATTTCCAAATTCCTCCGCCCTGCCATTGCGAACTGTAAGGACCAAAGCCGTGGTTCCACGCAGTAATCAAACTGCCGTCCGGGGAATAGATTGCGCGTATTGGATAATAGTTATCGCAAGGACAGTCTTCTACAAGATGGCCGTGTGCTCTTTCATATCCTGCACCCTGATGACGATTACGAATCGGCTGACCTTCAAGCGGACGCCAGGTTGCGCCTGCATCTCTTGATTCATAAATCGTAAAATCAGTATCTGCAACACCTGCATAAATATTCTGAGAACCATTTTCCGGTGTTCCGGAATCAGGATCAAATATTACCCACATGATCCCATAAAAATGTTTATGACCGCCAGGATTGGTTCTATGAATACATTCCCTGAAAATTTTATTACAGGCAGAACACCAGTCATATTCGGCAAAGTCATTATCATAGACATTTCCCTTTGTTGGGAAAGATCTAACTTCTTCCCATGTATGACCGTAGTCACGGCTGCGCCAAAGCCCATCACCATACGATCCGTAGTAAATTACTCTGTTGTTATTGGGATCAATTGCAAGACGCTCTCCTGCGCCGCGTCCGGGCATATTACCGCCCATCTTAAACATTCTGTCATTTCTGCAGCAATTAGCGGTACATTGTTTTGTAACATCCGGCATATTAACACGTGTAAATGTTTTTCCGTAATCATCAGAAACAAGCATCTGCGCTCTTGTTCCGTCCCAATTATTGGTATAAGTTCCTGACGCAATTACCAGCCTGTTTGGCTCAACCGGATCTGTTGCAATACTGGAAATACCAAGCCTGCCGTAGTCTTCTACTCCCGCAAAATCGGTAAGAGGTATCCATGATTCATTTTCGGGATTCCAGCGGTATGCGCCGCCCATATCAGTCCGGACATAAGCAAGATCCTTTTGAGCGGTATTAAATATAATACCAGGGATCATTCCGCCGCCAACAATTTTTACATTTTTCCAGCCGCGTTGAGTATATTGCGGAATGTCCCTGTCAGGTCTCTTGCCGGAACCTGCAGTGGCACAGGCAGTAATTATTATCGCAATTAAAAAAACAGTAATTGCCGCGAAAAAAATTATTCTATTTCTTCTCATTCTTTCCTCCTGGAAAAACCCATTATATCATGATAATGATAAAAAAAAACAATTATTTATGGAAATAGAAGTAAATATTAAAAACTTTAATTACCAGGGCGCTTCTGTATATATCCTGGTATTAAGCCTGTTTGCTGTAGATTGAAAAAAGTTCATCGTAAAATTATGAGGATCGACCCTTCTATGATCATATCTGTGAAATCCGTGAACACGCAGCAATTCTTCAGTATATGCATATAAAGGATATACCTTTGTATTACTCCATCGGTTATCATAATGGGTTATTACAGGAAGCATTCCTACATCAATAATTGAAAGTTTTTCAGTAATTTCTCCGTACTCATTCTTCACTTCTTCTTTGGAAAATGTCAAAATAGCCATTCCGCCGATTAATGTCTCCTTTTCCAGTTGCTGGGAAACAAAATTACCAAGAGAGTAAAAACACAGCGTTTCTCTTCCGTCCGGCAGCTTAATTGTTTCTACCCGTTGAAGCACATGCGGATGATGCCCGATAATTAAATCAACATCCAGTTCCGCAAGAAATTGGGCAAGGTCAGTTTGATCCTTACCGGGATTTATCCGATACTCTGCACCCCAGTGCATGGAGACAATTAAAAAATCGCATAACGGACGTAATGCTTTAATTTCCTTCTCCATTACTTCCTGGTTAATCAAAGAAACAATATTGGGATTATCTCTGGGAATAGGCATACCGTTAACACTGAATGTATAGGCTAAAAATCCAAAAGAAATATTGTTTTT
>Ga0123356_10006941_pt1 | contig 11371 bp, 12 predicted proteins | sample TergutEmb28metaG_2_FD_92546 | JGI IMG/M metagenome (GOLD analysis project Ga0123356, IMG submission 92546) | Embiratermes neotenicus P3 segment gut microbial communities from Petit-Saut dam, French Guiana - Emb289 P3 | ecosystem: Host-associated > Arthropoda: Insects > Digestive system > Gut ... | reverse complement strand
TCTCTAATGTTATCTGCAAACCAGCGCAAGACAGCACGTGTAGATTCCAGCAGTCCCGGCAGAACCAAATGGCGGACAATGACTTTTTTCTTTTCTTTTGTTATTTCTGTCATTTTTAAAATAGCCGCTTTTGCAGTAGAAGGATAATCAGGCGCGTTAAAATATTTTTTTGCAATTTCGCTGTCCAGTGTTTTTAGGTCAGGCAGGAAAATATCAATATGATCTTTTAAAAGTTCAAGCGATTCTATACTATCGTAACCCGATGAGTTCCAAAGAATTGGAAGCTGTATTCCAGCCTTAGACATGGCATTAAATCCTTCTATTAGTCCCGGTACTGCATGGCTTCCTGTTACAATGTTTATATTTTCTGCGCCTTTGTTTTTTAGCGAAGCGCAAATATCTGCAAACTCCTTAGGTGATACTGTTTTTCCCAATCTAACGCTGCCTTTATTATCTTGCGAGACCTGATAATTTTGACAAAAAGAGCAGCCTAAATTACATCCTGTTATAAAAATTGTGCCTGATCCGCCTTCGCCAATAAGAGGCGGCTCTTCTCCGCGATGAATGACCGCAACACCAATGCGTAAATCGGCAGTTTCTCCGCAAAACCCTTTTTTCCCTATTAACCTATTAGTTTTGCAGTTTCTGGGACAGAGAGTGCAGCTTTTATAATAATCCAATACACTCATTGTTTTTCCGCTTCCAAAATTACAACTACCAGTTCCGGCGGATTACCTATTCGCGGAAGCAGCGGATTAACAGAAAGTCCCCTGCCTATAATATGCGTTAAATTTTCATGTTCGTATAATCCGCCGCCGTATTTTGGGAATAATCCTTGATGAGGCGCTATCAATCCGTTTATAAACGGAAACCTTACCTGTCCTCCGTGAGTATGTCCCGATAATACTAAATCAAATGAGTATCTTTTATAGATTTCTATTCTTTCCGGGCGGTGAGCTATAAGTATTTTATAAGCTTTTATTTCATCCAGTTCCCTGAATGCTTCTTCCATGCTTTCGTATTGATTATAACCAGGCGTTTCATAAATTGCTTTAAAAGGATCTTCTATTCCGGCTATAATAATTTCATTGTTGTTTATTTCTATCGAAACATAATTATCAGATAAAATAATTACGCCGTAGGAATCAAGTTCTTCCCGTATTTTATTAATGTTTCCGCTTCTGTGTTCATGGTTTCCTGTAACATAATAAATGGGAGCCAAACCTGAAATCCCGGACAATAAAGCTTGAGTTCCCCTTATTTTGGTTATATCGCTTATAAAATCTCCGCAGAGCAATATTAAATCGGGATTTTGATTTTTTATTTTTTCTATTAATGTAATCTGATCTTTGCCATGAATCGTATTGTGTAAATCAGACAACATGACAATTGTAATACTGGTATGTTCTTTTATATATGGAGAAGTTAAATTATAGGTTTTTACCGATATCGAACTGCAGGATATTATCAAATAAACAGCTGCTGCAATTAAAAAAATGGTAAAAATGGCTTTTTTCTTCATGATCAACTTGGTCTCTTGTTTATTAATATACCACATTTCCCGTTTCTATACTCCCGCAACCCAAAAAACCTTAAATGTGTCGAAAAAAGTAGTCTAAAATGGAGTGTAAGTTCCTGGCGGAGACCCTCTTGACAAAATCATTAGAATTGTAAATACTGGGAGAACAAAAAGACATGGCTATTGAAATTATTGGAACTGGGAGAGCTGTACCCCCAAAAAAGGTCAGCAACGAAGAATTAGCGGCTCTGGTTGATACCACAGATGATTGGATTAGGTCCCATACCGGCATTGGGTTCCGCCATATGGCAGAGGAATCTGTTGCTTGCAGCGACTTGGCTTCAGAAGCGGCAATTAATGCCCTTGCCATGGCCGGCGGTTATACAGGCGAAGACCCTGTACAAAGGGATAAAGCTGCCGCCGAAGCTGCAGAAACTATCGATATAGTTATACTGGCAACGGCAACTGCGGATTTCTACGGGACTCCTTCTACAGCTTGCATAGTTCAAAATAAAATTGGCGCTAAAAAAGCAGCTGCTATGGACATTACCGCAGGATGCACAGGTTTTGTCTACGGTCTTGAGACTGCAGCCGGGCTTTTAAGCATTAACTCACAGCGAAAACGCGCGCTTGTTATAGGAGCAGAGGTGCTTTCCAAATTGATGAATTGGGAAGACAGAAGAACCTGTGTTCTGTTTGGCGATGGAGCAGGAGCGGTAGTATTGGAAAAAACCGGCGAATGCTGTCAGGGGAATAGCGGTATTATAAAGACTCTTTTATATGCCGACGGTTCCGGAGCGGAATCGCTTGTAATGAAAAGGGGCGGAACAAGAAGTCCGTTTAAAAAAGGGGAAGTAATCGATACAGGTATTTGTGTCGAGATGAACGGGCAGGAAGTTTACAACTTTGCAGTCGGTGCAATAACAGATACTATCGCAGCGTTAATGAAAGAAGAATCTACAGGTTATAAAGACATCAGTATCGATGACATATCATGGATTGTTCCGCATCAGGCAAACGCGCGTATCATCCAGGCTGCAAGAAGAAGACTGCATATCCCAATAGAAAAAATATACGTAAATATAGAAGAATACGCAAATACTTCGTCTGCAACAATTCCGATTGCGCTGGACGAAATGAACCGCAGCGGGAAGTTAAAAAAAGGCGATTTAGTTCTGACAGTAGGATTTGGCGGAGGCCTTACCTACGGCGGCAATATTATAATTTGGTAAGGAGTATTTTTATGAATAAAAAAAATGTTGCATATTTATTTCCGGGGCAGGGAGCGCAATATTCCGGCATGGCGCTGGATCTGCTTGAATCAGAAGCTGTAAAATCACTTTTTGGCACAGCTAGTGAGATTTTTGGAAAAGATGTTAAAGAACTTCTTAATTCTGATGCCGATACCTTAAAGCGTACTGATGTTTCCCAGCCTGCGATTACTGTCGCTAATCTTGCGGCAGCAGCGTTCCTTGGCGAACAAGGTTACAGTCCTGCCGCCTGCGCAGGGTTTAGTCTTGGCGAATATGCTGCGCTTGCATGCGCAGGAGTAATTGATACTGCTGACTGCCTGCGTCTTATTAAAGCAAGAGGCGAAGCAATGCAGAAAACCGCCGATAAAATCCGCGAAGATGCAGGCGGCGATGCTGCTAACGCACCGGGTATGGCTGCTATAGTTGGTCTTGCTCCTGAACAGGTGGAAGCTTTAATTAAGCAATGGAGCGGCGAAGGATTAAAAGATTTATATGCCGCAAATATTAATTCTGTAAAACAGCTTGTAGTAAGCGGTACTGCTGCGGCATTAACAGAAGCCGAAAACCGTTTTAAAGAAGCAGGAGCAAAACGTGTTATCCGCTTGCAGGTTGCAGGACCTTTTCATTCACCTCTAATGGCAGATGCAGTAGAATATTTTGTACAGGCGCTTGAAACTGTATCGTTCCGCGATCCTATTATTACTCTTTTCTCCAATGTTACAGGAAAGAAAATTTCTTCCGGCGCAGAAGCAAAAAAACTTGCAGTCCAGCAGATTACTTGCCCTGTTCGCTGGGTAGATGAACAGGCATCTGTTGCAGCAAGCGGAATAGAAGCGTGTCTGGAAGCTGGCCCCGGTAAAGTTCTGCAGGGTCTGTGGAAAGATACAGAAAGTCAGATTCCAATTTTTGCCGCAGGAACAGCAGAAGACATCTCCAAGATAGGAGCATAGAGTGGACTTATCAAATAAAAAAGCGTTAATAACAGGAGCGGGCAGGGGAATTGGCAAAGCGATAACCGATTGCTTTCTTGCTGCAGGCGCAGAAGTCTGGGGGCTTGGTACAAAAGAGCCGGAAGGTCTAAAAGAACGAGTTGAACAGGCTAAAGGAAAATTGCACTGGATTTGCGCAGACCTTGGAAAGACAGCAGAAGTTGATGCAATTATCGAAAGCGCCGTAAAAGAATCCGGCGGCTTTGACATACTTGTAAATAATGCAGGCATTACAAAAGATAATCTTTCTTTTAGAATGTCTTTAGAAGAATGGCAGAAAGTGATAGATGTTAACCTTTCCGCCGCATTCCTTGTTGCCCGCACTGTCGCAAGGGATATGATTAAAAAACGCGCAGGTTCAATTATTAATATGTCCAGTATTATTGGTATTCACGGCAACGGCGGACAGGCAAACTATGCTGCAAGCAAAGCGGGATTAATCGGCGTAACAAAAAGTTTGGCAAGCGAAGTAGCAAGCCGCGGAGTGCGCGTTAACGCGATTGCGCCTGGTTTTATCGAGACCGATATGACAGCAGTTTTACCGGAAGAAATTAAACAAAAAATGATCGATGTTATCCCATTAAAGCGGACGGGAAAAGCGGAAGATATCGCCAATGCGGCGCTCTTCTTTGCTTCGGACGCTTCGTCATACATTACCGGGCAGGTTTTACCCGTAGACGGCGGAATGTTTTTTTAAAAATTTGGAAAAGGAGTTATCATTAACACGTTGTGTTAATGTTCGGTTTTAATTTGCGGCGAGTCCGCCGCATAAACAGAGGTTAATATGAAAAAGAAAGTTGTAGTAACAGGAATGGGGATTATTTCTCCCATCGGTAACAGTATCGAAGATTTTTGCGCTGCCCTAAAAGAAGGAAAAAGCGGAATCGGCAAAATCGAATCTTTTGACACAACCGGTTTTGATGTAACTATTGCAGGCGAAGTAAAAAACTTTGATCCAAGTCTTTGGATAGATAAAAAAGAAGCGCGCAAGATGTGCCGCTTTACACAGTTTGCATCGGCTGCAACTGCGCAGGCTCTTACAGATGCAGGTCTTATGGGTGATGTTGATGCAGACGGCAAACGGCCTGTAAAGTGCGATGGCGATAGAATAGGTATTGTTCTTGGTAATGGTATCGGCGGATTCGAAACCGTACAAGAATCAATGAAAAAATTGTTTGACTCTGGGCCAAGCAGAATGCTTCCGCTTACAGTTCCAATGATGATTCCAAACGAAGCTGCAGGAAATATATCGATGATGTTCGGCACAAAAGGTCCTGCTTTTACCCAGGTAACAGCATGTGCGGCAGGCACTGACGCAATGGGACAAGCGCTGGATTTAATTCGAAGCGGCCGCTGCGATGTAGTAATATCAGGCGGAACAGAATCTACGATAACCCAATTTGCAGTTGGCGGTTTCCAGATGTTAAAAGCGCTTTCTACAAAAAGATGCGAGGAGCCGACAAAAGCTTCGCGCCCGTTTGATGCAGATCGTGACGGCTTTGTTATGGCAGAAGGAGCTGGCATTGTTATTCTTGAAAGCGAAGAGCATGCAAAAGCGCGCGGCGCAAAAATATACGCCGAGCTTGCAGGTTACGGCGCAACTGCCGATGCGTATCATATTACTTCTCCTGACCCGACAGGGAATGGCGGCTCCAATGCTGTTAAAAAAGCTCTTGCCGATGCAGATATGAAACCCGAAGAAATTCAATATTACAATGCGCATGGTACATCTACAGCAATTAACGATCCTACAGAAACCAAAATGCTTAAAATGGCTTTTGGCGATCATGCCTATAAAATGAAAGTTTCCAGCACAAAGAGCATGCACGGTCATTGTATCGCAGCAGCCGGCGGCGTAGAAGCAATCGCATGTATCCTTGCAATCCGTGACGGTTTTTATCCGCCTACGATTAATCTTGACAACCCGGATCCTGAATGTGATTTGGACTATGTAGCAAACAAAGTTCAGTACGGCGAAATAAATGCGGCAGCCTCAGGTTCGCTTGGCTTTGGCGGGCACAACGGTGTTGTAGTGTTTAGGAAATACGCCCAATAATGCACGGCGTAGCCGTGTGGATGGATTAATTTAGCGCGCCGAGGTTAAGTTGTAATGAATGAAATTGAAAAACTGTTACCGCATAGAGACCCGTTTCTCTTTGTTGACGAGATAGTCGAAGCGACAAACGAAAAGATCGTAACAAAGCGTTTGTTTGCCGAGAGCGAATATTTTTTTAAAGGTCATTTCCCCGAGTACCCTGTGGTGCCGGGAGTGATCCTTGTAGAAACAATGGCACAGTCCGGCGGCGCAGGGCTTCGCAAACTTGGTGTGCTTGGCGATGATGCGCTTTTCTTTTTTGCAACTGTAGATAAGGTAAAGTTCCGCCGCCAGGTTCGTCCCGGCGACGAAGTACGCTGCGAAATAGAAAACCTTCGCGTCTCGCCAAAGATGATTAAACAGCGCGGTTTGGCTTATGTCGGCGATGAACTCGCTGCCGAAGCCGAATGGATGTGTCTGGTTGGCAGTAAGTAATAAAATTTTTTACCACGAACCACACGAACTAAGATAAAATATGAGAGCAAGAGTTCGTGTTGGTTTGTGGTTAAGCAAGGAGAAATGTTTATGTCAATAAAACCTATGATTCGAAACAATATCTGTCTTAACGCTCATCCTCAGGGGTGCGCAGCAGGCGTTCTAAAGCAAATTGAATACGCAAAGAAACATCTATCCGCAGCAGAAGCCGCGCAAAACACAGCGCCCAAGCTTGCGTTAATTGTCGGCTGTTCTGTCGGTTATGGTCTTGCAAGCCGCATCTGCGCGGGTTTTGGGTACGGGGCTGTTACTGTTGGGCTTTCTTTTGAAAATGAACCGTCAGAAAAACGCACCGGAACTCCGGGCTTTTATAACAACGAAGCGTTTGATAAAGAAGCTGCAAAGGCTGGGCATATATCCATTTCTTTAAATGGTGATGCATTCTCCAATGAAATGAAATCCAAAACTGCCGAAGCTGTAAAGCAGGCAGCTGCAAAAGCAGGTATCCCTGCAAAGATAGATTTATTTGTATATTCTCTTGCGTCTCCCGTAAGAACAGATCCAAAAGACGGTGTTATGTACAGGTCTGCAATTAAACCGATAGGCGCAGCTTTTAGCGGCAAGACGCTTAACATGATGGATGGAACATTCAGCCCAACCGAAGTAGAGCCTGCAACAGAAGAAGAAATTTTTAATACTGTAAAAGTTATGGGCGGAGAAGACTGGGAACTGTGGATGGACGCGCTTGAAAACAAAGGGTTGTTATCGCCGCAGACAAAGGCTGTTGCTTATACATACATCGGACCTGAATCATCATGGGCTATTTATAAAAACGGAACCATTGGAAAAGCCAAGGAAGACCTTGAACGCGCCTGCCGCGAAATTAATAAAAAACATGCATCAAAAATAAACGGCGCGTGGGTTTCTGTAAACAAAGCGCTTGTTACAAGGTCCAGCGCTGTTATCCCGACAATTCCGCTGTACATTACATGTTTGTTTAAAGTAATGAAGGGCATGGGACTGCACGAAGGCTGCATCGAACAAATAGCACGTCTTTACCGTGACTGTTTATTCACAGCCGGCGGAAATGTGCCTGTGGACAACGAAAACCGCATTCGCATAGATGACTGGGAAATGCGCGACGATGTACAAAAAGCCGTTGCAAAAAGAATGGAAATGATTACGCCGGAAAATGTATTTGAAGAAACCGACATAAACGGCTTCAGGCACGATTTTCTGGAAGCTCACGGCTTTGACGTTGAGGGTGTCCAATACTGAACTGCGAAGCAGTTTGGATGAATAATATAGCACGACATGGCGCACAACATAAGTCAATGAGATAAATAATGCGCTCAGGATTCATCCTGAGCAGCGCGCCCGGAGTCCAATACTGAACTGCGAAGCAGTTTGGATGAACAATGCAGCGTGACATGGCGCACAACATAGGTCAATGAGATAAATAATGCGCTCAGGATTCATCCTGAGCAGCGCGCCCGGAGTCCAATACTGAACTGCGAAGCAGTTTGGATGAATAATATAGCACGACATGGCGCACAATAAAAACACACTTTTAGGGTACCTAAAAGTGTGTTTTTAGAAGGTAGTGAAAAGGGCTATTCTTCCGGGTTTTCTGTGTTTGGAAGTTCATGTTTAAGGTTTTTTCGGCGTCGATACAGCCGGCGTTCAATATGAATGATTCCCTGGGAAATAAAGTAACCGCCAAAAATAACTATAAACCTGTCGATAAGATTTACGGGGATTCGTGAAAGTATATTCATTGGCAATACGTGAATATTGCTTCGTATAAACATCATTTTAAAGAAGTCTTCTGCGCTAAAGTTTCCTTTAGTATTAGGCAGTACAGTAAACCAAATATAAGCAATTAAACCGCCAAGTATACTTACGGCAAAACAGGCGACTATATACAGTAACATAAGCCTTGAAAAAATGTTTACACGCGTAGCTGCAGCTGCTGCGTCTTTGATTTGATTATTAAAGGCTGTTTTTGGCTTTAACATCCAAATAATAAAAACTTCGGCAATTGCACAAAGCCCAAATGGAGTAACGGCGCCGTCGATATAAACGCCAATTGCAGCTGTAATGAAAGCTGTAATAAGACCCGGGATTAAGCCGGCATAGAAAGTGACAGCGGCAGTAAAGACCGTGTCTAAAAACACCGGAAGTTTTAAAACATTTAGGGAAAAAACGCTTAAACAGGGATTAAGCGCCGCCGCTATTAAACACAAAGCGGATAAAAATAAAAATCTTTTTACAGTCATACTTTAGTCTATCAAATTTACATTTATTTGTCTATAATATATTTGTGAAACAGAGATTATTTATCTTTTTTTTATTAATTATGCTTATTATTTCTCCCTTTTGTGCGGCGGAAAATACGCAAAAGATAGTTTTAATTCAGGATATATATGTTCAATGGATAGAAATGGAGCATCAGCTTAATATAGAAAATATAGATGTTTTATATAGATCAATTCAATCTTATCTTAATTCTGAATCATATCGAATATACCGTTTTATGCCTTTTTCTACCGCATTCGGCTTTGGTCATACAGACCCTAATGAAATATATGAGATAACGGCTGTAAGCGAGCTATTGGAGTCTCTTCGTTGCGCTGTATTAAACGGAGATCATGAAGAAATTAAAGAAATATCCAATAATATATCCGGTAATCTTATTAAAGCCCTAACATGGGACTCACTCGCTGAGCAGTTTACAACAGGCGCTTACATCCGCTTGTTTTTAATATTATTTTCTATAATTGTGATTGCGGTTATTATTATCATTTTTTTAAACAAAGAACTAATTTTTTCTTTACGCCGCGAAGAAGAAGGATCGATCTATTCACGCGCTGTTTTGCTTGCGCAGGAAAGAGAGCGTTCGCGGTTAAGCAGAGAGCTGCACGATACTATTGCGCAGGACTTGCGTTATATGTCATTGGAGATGAATAAAATAAGCAGAACCGCAGAACAGACAGAACGGGAAAAGCTCTGTTCGGAAGCTGCTGCGTTTCAATCCGGCCTTATTTGCAAGGTACGAGATATTTGCGATTACCTTGTTCCGCCCGATTTTCGTTTTTTGGGGCTGCCGGATGCTTTCCGCCGTCTTTGCCTTGACTTTCGTAATCGTACAGGGATAGACTGTCGTATTGATATAACCGGGGAAATTAAGCAGGATTTTCTGGACGAAGAAAAACAGCTTCAGATTTTTCGCATTGTTCAGGAAGCCCTGACAAATGTTGAAAAACACGCTCAGGCGACAGAAGCGATTGTTATGCTTCGGTGCGCATCGTGCAATACAACTAGCAGCATAACGTGCAAAGATACCGGCGGAGTGCTTTCTGTTGGTGTATCTGATGACGGCAAGGGTTTTAATGTATCCGGTGTTGAAAAAGGTGCAAAGCACTTAGGAATACGCGGAATGAACGAAAGAGCTGCATTTTTAGGCGGCAGTTTAACAATCAACAGTGAACCGGGAGAAGGAACACTGGTTAGTTTTATAATGGAGAAGCAATGAATGTTCTGTTAATTGATGATCATCCTATGATAAACTCCGGGCTTTCCACTGTTCTTGAAGAGACGGGGAAGTTTTCGATCTGCGGAAAAGCAAATACACTTGCAGCTGCTAAAAGTTTTATTAATAATGCAGCTTCGAAAAAAGCAACTTCTAACGAAGCAACTTCGCAAGAAGCAACGATGCCTTCCCTTGTTATACTGGACATATTATTAAACGAAGAAAACGGACTCGATTTTCTGCCTTTTCTAGAAGAGATATGAAAAAAAAATAAGATTCCCAAGCCGCCTGTTTTGGTTTGTTCGGTTCTTGAGGAGCCGTTTCGCATACAGAACGCTTTAGAACTGGGTGCATCGGGATATTTGCCAAAGACAGGGGGCAAAGAAGAATTGCTGGACGCTATAGCTGCAGTGATTCGCGGCGAAATTTATATTTCCAAAGAACATTCAGCAAAGGTTATGAATACCTACGGATTATACGAAAAATTTACCAAACGGGAACTGGATATAATTAACCTGGTCAAGAAAAATAGAACCAATAAACAAATTTCTTTGGAACTTGGAATAAACATCCGAACGGTAGAGAATCATATGAGTAACCTTTATTTTAAAACAGGCGTGTTAAACAGGCAGGAGCTAATGGAGTTGTAGCTATGAATAATAGTTTGATTATGCATTAAAAATATATCTTATACTTTCATTAATCATTTCGATGTATTGCATCGTTTTGGATTATTAAAACAGGCCGACACTTTCCTGGTTCAGAACCATAAGGGTCCTCAGTTAAATTTGCCCACCAAATTTCACCCTTGATCATTACCAGTCTTCACTTCCAAGCACTTCAGCTTGAACTTTTTCAAAACATGGGTCAAGAGATGAATCCACTTCTTTATAGACTTCATTAAGTTGAGCGGTAATAAGGTCATCTTGAGATGGTATTTCAGAAGCAAATTCTACCAACTTTATTGCCGCTAAACTACGCAGCAATTGTAATACCGTATTGTCATTAAAATTAATAGTTACTGTTTGTTTCATAATTCTAATTTACTCCAAAATGCAAAAATTTTCAAGTTGAGAAGGATAGAATTTTTAAAATATCTTGAAAATTAGTAAAAAAGGTATCTGTCACACCTTTATTGCAAAGACACAAAGGAAAAACCAAGTATTTTTACCCGCCCAATATTGCACGGTAAAATCGTGTGGATGAATAATTCTAAAACGGCGTGACGCACAATTTAATTAATAAGATGAATTATGCGGCGAACCTTTAGGTGAGCCAGTGCGTCGAACCACACGAAATTTCCTAATGCGGTATCTGGTACTTTTTATAAATTCAACCAGCAATTAAGCGAGGATGCAGAACTCTGTGCCTTTGTGTGAAAAAAATCTCGAAAAAATCCCTCACACAGAGACGTAAAAATCATATTTTTTACAATGGGGGACAGCCTGCGTTCCGCTAAAAACAATTTTATCGCCTCGCAGTCTGCTCCCCCAATATGTGATAACAATTTTTTACTAAAGTACGGCTAAGAACCTCACACAAAGGCAC
>Ga0123356_10006940_pt1 | contig 11371 bp, 3 predicted proteins | sample TergutEmb28metaG_2_FD_92546 | JGI IMG/M metagenome (GOLD analysis project Ga0123356, IMG submission 92546) | Embiratermes neotenicus P3 segment gut microbial communities from Petit-Saut dam, French Guiana - Emb289 P3 | ecosystem: Host-associated > Arthropoda: Insects > Digestive system > Gut ... | reverse complement strand
GCTTTATCTCGATGGACCCGTTGTCCCGGTGCGGCCAATCGCCGATTTGCGCCCGCATGTGGCCCAGAGCTACATCCGATTCACATTGAGCGGCGGAAAATTAACAGATTCGACTTAACATAATAAAAAACCTTATGCAGCAAATATGCACTAACTATGTTGTGTATTCTATAGTCTGAGCACGCGTTGTATCACTGCCTCGCAAAAGGTCGACGGCGCCGAGGGCATTCAGCAATCGGGTAAACGCGATGCGCCCACGATGCCAAAAATTTACCAACGAGCCGGGTCCGTCCGGTTCGTCATCGCCATCCTGCGACTGATAGCCTACGTCTGGCCCGCTACAGAATTCTTGACTTTTTGCGGCCGTGATGCCCCCCAGTATCCGACTCGCTAGTCCGCGTTTTCGTGACAGCTGCGGCGTCTTAGCTCCAGTCCTCCCAAGGGAGTCTTGTCACACCACTAATTAACTCGGTTAATGCTTGTGCGATTACCTGGGATGGTACTGCTGCGAAAAACGGCATCGGCGCCATAGAGTCGGCCTCTTCCTTTTGTCGCTCGAGACTCCGGGTCACGATTCCGACTACCCGGCCGTCTAGAGCGACGACAGGACCACCACTATTGCCAGGTCTCGCGATCGCACTAAATAAATCCATTGGCCATCCCGCTCGCGTCTCAGCTATGTGGCCACTAATCTCTCCTCGTTGACAAGTGAGAGTCGGCGCTAAACTGTCCGGCACGCTCAGGTACCCGGCGATCACAACTTCTTCCAAGATCAGAGCGCTCCGAAAGGCCAAGTCAGGTAACTGAGGAGCCATCTGCTCCTTCAAATAAATAACCCCTACATCGATTTGTGGATGCACAATCGCATGATCCTGGACTGCAACATTGCCACCGACCTTAATTTCGGAAATCTCCGAAAGGTCCTCAATGACATGCTTACAGGTAAGAATTTCGTGTGATGATATAAGTAGACCATTTCCGCCGGTGATGTCACCTTTCTTAGTAGTACCCCATATAAATGCGATATCCTTTGCGATCTCGTTCGCAATGTACGGGCTGCCGAGCGCTCTCCCTAACCACAGCCAGCCTTGGCTTTGTCGATTCGATAACTCAATCATACAGATGAGACGCTCAACATGGCTGGTCCCGCCTAATGAAATAAGCACTTGCGATGAAACGAGTCTCCGAATGAGCGCCTCCACGTAGCCCTTCTTAGGCCACAGATCGAGGCCGCGTGCCCTGTGGTATTGCAAAAAATCCATAACGCTTAGTGGAGTGATCTGATTGGGAGTAGTCGGTTGATTCAATTCCGCTTTTATGGAATTGGATTTCAGCGGATTAAAGAATTGAACCAACAATTTGCAGATCGAAGCCTGATCTTCGACGCTAATCGGGCCGAGTTCAGAATAGCGCGCCATTTCATACGTCCTTCTCGTGAATGTCAGGAACTTCCACGCTAGGCAACCCCTCTAAAATAAACCATGCCCTGCCATTTCCTTCTCGTACGATGTCTATCAACTCCAACAAATCACTAAACCTGCTATTCACAGCTGTTGAGATGCTGCTCAAAGTCAGCCTTGTCCAATCAAATTGGCTGGCTGCGGGTGCGGTTCGCCTCATAGACCCTCAGGAGCGATGGAGCCTCAAAGTCATGCTCAAGGGTTCGCCGCGGAGCGCCCAGTATAAACATATAACCAGCCTCGGCCGGCTCGACCCAAGGACCTCAGGGATGTTAGAAAATGGCGAGGTCTGGGCGGCAGCACGCCCGGCCCCTGCAACAGGGCAAGGCGGCCACACCGAGGCTGCTTCGCGCGCCAGGCCCCTCCACGGCGTTGAACCAAACCCCCATCAAGACGGGGCATGCGGGCCGGGCGCTCGATGGACCTGACGGCAAGAGCAGGTGGGCCGGTAGGAGGTAGCCAAGTGGATATATTCGAGCTCAATCATCATTTGGTTGACCAGTATTCGCGGTTTGCCCGTTCGTTTACCGAAATCCGCGCGACCGATATCCTCGATCAGGTCAAGTCGATTTATGCCGGCCGGCACTTCTGGCCAGAAGCGCTTGTTAGCATTAATCCGAGGTTCAAACAGGACCGGACGATTGCTGAGCTTGTAAAATTCGGACACCTGCACCAACACACAGGCGAGATTTTCCGGTTCCCGGATCGGGAGTTATGCCTCTACCGGCATCAAGCCGAAGCCCTCGCAAAGGCCGCCGCCGGCCAAAGCTTCATCGTGACGACGGGAACCGGGTCAGGGAAGTCCCTATGCTTTTTCGTGCCGATCATTGACGCGGCCATCAGGGGGCGCATTGCGGGAGAACCGCGACGCACTCGCGCGATCATCGTCTATCCGATGAACGCTCTGGCCAACAGCCAGCAAGAGGAAATCAATAATTTCTTGGGCAATTCAGACCTGCCGGCCGCACTGCGGCCGGTTGTAGCACGCTACACGGGCCAGGATGACGACACGCGCCGCGATGAAATAAAGGAGCAGAAACCGGATATCCTGCTGACCAACTTTATGATGCTGGAGCTGCTGCTCACGCGCCAAGGCGAGCGTGACAATGCGGTCATCGGCAATGCGGAGAATCTCGAGTTCATTGTTTTGGACGAGCTGCACACCTATCGTGGGCGCCAAGGAGCAGACGTCGCTATGTTAGTCCGACGCCTGCGAGATCGCCTCTGCCGCGAGAAGACGCCTGTTTGCATTGGCACTTCGGCAACAATGTCAAGCGGCGATCAGACAGGTCAGGTGGAGGCGGTTGCGCAGGTCGCGTCCAGACTGTTCGGCACCGCGATCACACCGGATGCGGTGATCGGCGAGAGTCTTGAACGCGCCACAAATCCGGAACTTAGCGCCGCTTCACTCGGCGGATCCCTGGCCGCTGCCGTTGACGCTGAGGTTTCGCCGGATTTGCCGGATGAAGCGTTGCGCGACCATCCCCTTGCAGTGTGGATCGAGACGGAGATCGGGCTTCAGGATGGCCAACGCCTGACCCGCCGCGAACCGGCCAAACTCGAAGAGCACGCTGGGCGCCTGGCTGCACAAACAGACCGCAGTCCGGAGCGTTGTCTGGCTCAGTTGCGAACCATGCTCATGGTTATGAGCCGGCCCAGTTCCGACCGGGGTGGCACTGGCGCGCAGGCCTTTCTTGCGTTCAAGCTGCACCAGTTTGCGGCCGGTGCCGGCCAGCTCTATGCCACGGTCAGGCCGCCGCCGACACGGCGGGTGACGCTCGACGGCCAGGTGTTTGACCCTTTAGATCCGTCAGCTCGCCTGTATCGGACGTTTTTTTGCCGCAATTGCGGGCAGGAAGTACATCCCGTCGCCCTTGAGAGCGAGGCCGGCGTCCCGCGCGCGATCTCACGACCGATCGACGATCCAATCGTCGAGGTGAAGAAAGAGGTTCCGGAAGCGGGCTATCTTGTCCCCCGGCCTGCAAACGATCCTGACTGGGAATTCGATGGCTCGACTGAGAACTACCCGGAGGAGTGGCTGGATCCGAACGGTCGCATCAAGAGTGCGCTGCGATTATTCCAGCCGTACCCTCTGTCGGTTGCGTCAGATGGGGCGATTGGAACTGACGGACAGCGAATCTGGTTCATCCCCGGCAAGTACCGCTTCTGTCTATGCTGCCGGGAGGTGGTGCAAGGACAGGCGCGCGAGATAAACAAGCTCGCTGGGCTAACGGCAGAAGGCCGCAGTTCTGCGACCACGGTTATGGTCGCAAGCGTGCTACGCTGGATGAAAGCCAAAGGCTCCGGCATCGACTTCGACAAACGCAAGCTGCTCGGCTTCACCGATAATCGCCAGGACGCAGCTCTGCAGGCTGGGCACTTTAACGACTTCACATTTGTCACACTGCTACGCGCCGCAATTCTGGCGGCTGCTCGTACAGCGGGCACAGAAGGCTTAGTTCCGTCGGAATTTGGTCGAGCCGTGCAGAAAATGCTCGGTTTCGTTGCGGCGGACAAGGAACGGCGTCGTGAATGGATGGCCGATCCGGATTCGACTCGCGGCGCAGGGCAGCTGGATGCCGAGCGCGCTCTCATGCGACTCCTGGCTTACCGCGTTTGGTCTGATCAGCGTCGGGGATGGCGCTTCACCAATCCCAACCTCGAGGATCTTGGGCTGGTTCAAACCGAGTACCTCGGCATGAGCGAGCTCGTGGCCGACGACTCGGCGTTCGCTGAAGCGCCCGCCGAGTTGAAGCACGCCAACCCGGCGACGCGACAACAAGCGCTGACAATCCTGCTTGATACGATGCGCCAGGGGTTGGCGATCGGAGCCGACGTGCTGCAGCCTGCTGAGGTTGAGGTGATCGCCACCGACGCATCGAGCCGCTTGCGCGATCCCTGGTTGCTTTCCGAAGATCCTCAGCGCCGTCGCATCGCCGCAGCGCTTATGATCGCGGCTCCGAGGCGGGCCGAGTCCAAGCTTGCGGACGAGCTGCTGATAGTCCGCGCCGGACCACGGAGTCGCCTGGCACGTCGGCTTCGTAGCGCGAAGCTGTGGGGAAAGCCGCTCGATACCAAGACCTACGACGCCGTCCTTAAGGCACTCCTTCGCGCTGCGGATGACGCCGAACTCGTCACGCCCGTGAACACGCGCTTTGACACTGAAGGCTGGCAGATTCGGCCTTATTCAATGCGTTTGGTCACGGCGGACGGGCGAGCTGACGGTCGCGCAACTAACAGCTTCTTTACCGAACTTTACACATGGATGGCAGAACGGCTTCAGTCCGGTGGGGAGGCGATGTTCGGACTAGAGAGCCGCGAACACACGGCTCAGGTGGACAAGCAGAAACGCGAGTGGCGCGAATGGCGTTTCCGTTTCGGACCGAAAGAGCAGGAGCGGATTGCGAGTGCGCGCCAGGAGATGCGCCTGGAGCGAGAGCCGGCGACCTTTCTGCCAACTTTATTCTGTTCGCCGACTATGGAGCTCGGCGTGGATATTTCCACGCTGAACGCGGTCTATCTGCGAAACGTGCCGCCCACCCCGGCCAACTACGCGCAACGCGCCGGCAGGGCCGGAAGATCCGGCCAAGCCGCGCTCATTGTCAGTTACTGCGCGGCACAGAGCCCGCATGATCAGTACTATTTTCAGCGGCCCAAGCAGATGGCAGGCGGATCAGTCAGGCCCCCTGCCATCGAGCTTGCCAATCGGGACCTGATTGAGGCGCATCTCCATGCAGTGTGGCTGGCAGATTCGGGTGTGGAACTCGCAGCTGAAATCCCGGGTGTTCTTATCGATCAGGAGGGATTGCCTGTCCGTACCGAGATCGCCGTGACATTGGCTTCCCAGGAGCTCGCCGATCGCGCGGCTGCGGCAATGGCACGTGTGCTAGCCAGCATTGGACCCGAGCTCGTCAACGCGCCCTGGGCCGCCGATCCAGCCGCGCTGGCGGCATCCGTTGTCAAGCAGGCACCAGAGCGCTTCTCGAGGGCGTTCGATCGCTGGCGCGAGATGTTTAACGCTGCCAAGGCTCAGCTGATCGAGGCAAACCGTAGGTCCGAAGCACACGGTATCAGCGCCAGGGAGCGCGACGAGGCGAGGCGCCAGGCTGATCGGGCGAGCGAACAGCTTAAGCTGCTACAGCGAGGTGACCCTGACGGCGGGTCGGATTTCTTTACTTACCGTTATCTGGCGACGGAAGGTTTCCTGCCCGGCTATAATTTCCCACGCCTGCCTCTTTACGCATTCGTGCCGGCCTCCGCGGGCGGTTCCAGGGCTGCATGGCTACAGCGCGCGCGCTTCCTGGCTATCTCCGAGTTCGGGCCACGCAGCGTGATCTATCACGAGGGTCGTGCTTTCCGCGTGGTCCGCGCCAAGCTGCCGCCGGGCGTACGTGACGAGACGACCGGACGGCTGAACTCGTCGACGATCTACATCTGCGAGAATTGTGGGGCCGCCCACATGGAGGGTGAGCCGGAGCGATGCGCCGCCTGCGGTGCCCCACTTGCGGCCATCAGGCCGATCCCCCGAGTGCTGCGTATCAACAATGTCGAGACCGCGCCTGTCGAACGGATCACCGCCAATGACGAAGATCGCCAGCGCCAAGGGTTCGACATTCAAACCGTTTTCACCTGGCCTCGGCGCGAGGGCGCGCTCGACGTCACGGCAGTTATCGCAGCCGATTCGACCGGGCCTATCGTGAAACTGGACTACGCGGCGGGCGCCATCATCAGGCGACTCAACAAGGGCCTGCGCCGGCGCGCGAAAGACTCACCGCTGGGCTTCGGCATCGACCCGGTCAGCGGGCGTTGGAGCAAGACTCCCGATGAAGATGATGACGACGGCACGATCACCACGCCCCGCACGGACCGGATTGTGCCAATCGTCGAGGACCACAAGAACGCTCTGCTGCTGCGGCTGCCCGACGAGCCTATGACGCCGGTTGCGATGACAACGTTGCAGCACGCCATGACCCGCGGACTTGAGATCGTGTTCCAGCTCGAGGAAGGCGAGGTGCTGACTGAGCCCCTGCCCGCGCGAGACCGACGCCGCGCGATCCTCGCGTATGAGGCGAGTGAAGGCGGTGCCGGGGCGCTGCATAGGGTTATTAGCGAAGCCGGACAGCTTAACGCGGTTGCGCGCAGTGTCCTCGAGCTGATGCACTACCGCGATCTCGACGGAGCGATTGCCGCGGCCGACCCGTCGCTGCTTGCCGAGGATGATGACGCAAAATGCGTCAAGGGCTGCTATCGCTGCCTACTCTCGTACTTCAATCAGCCCGACCATGAGGCGATCGATCGCACTAATACAGATGCACTGGCGCTGTTGCTGCGGCTTGCGCGAAGCGAGATCAAGACACCGGCACCGCTAACCTGCGACGCACCAGACGACCCGTGGTTAGCGGCATTTGCGGGCTGGAAGGTACCGCCGCCAACTGGGGCAGCACGCCGCTTCGGGGGTCTGTCGTTCCCATTCGTTTGGCCGGATCATTGCGTTGCCGCCATGTCCGGCCCACTCTCACCCGCAGCACTGGAAGCCGGGGAGATGGCGGGATACGAGCTGGTGGAGCTGCCGCCTGTACCCGGATCGTCGCCGCCGCCTAATCTCGCCAAATTGCTGGGACTAGCTGAGTGAGCACCGGCTTCTCCCCCGGCGACCTGGTGTTCGCGCGCGGGCGCGAATGGGTGGCGCTCCCGTCGCCTTCACCTGAGCTTCTTTGTCTGCGCCCGCTCTCGGGAACAGAGAGTGACGCTCAAATCCTGCTTCCCGATCTGGAACCGGAGCCGCCGCGTCCCGCGCAGTTCAGTCTGCCCGACCTCGATCGCGCCGCCACGCAGGATGCCGCCAAGCTGCTATCAGAGGCCCTGCAGCTCTCGTTACGCCGCGGCGCCGGACCATTCCGTTCCGCTGCGCGCGTTGGTTTCGAGCCACGCGCTTACCAACTTGTGCCGCTCTTGATGGCCCTGCGCCTGCCGGTGATCCGCTTGCTGATCGCCGATGACGTCGGCATCGGTAAGACGATCGAGGCGGGCCTTATCTTACGTGAGCTGATCGACCGTGGAGAGGTGAATCGTTTTACAGTGCTTTGTCCGCCGCACCTCGTCGAGCAATGGACAGGTGAGTTGTCCGGCAAGTTCGATCTGGACACGGTTGCGGTCACGGCTTCATCCGCGGCACGTCTGGAGCGCGGGCTTGCCACATCCCAAACGCTATTTGACGCCTATCCGCAAACCGTCGTCAGTCTTGACTACATCAAAGCCGAAAAGCGACGGGAGAATTTTGCCCGGATCTGTCCGGCAATGGTGATCGTGGACGAGGCCCATACCTGCGTCGGCACGCACTTAGGACGGCAGCAACGCTTCAACCTGTTGCAGCGCCTCGCGCAGGACAAGCAACGGCATATGCTGTTCCTGACCGCCACACCACACAGCGGCGACGAGGACGCGTTTGGACGCCTGTTGTCGCTGCTCGACCCCAGCCTGGGCCTCGACTCGTTGCGCCGGGATCGTGAACACCTGGCGCGTCATTTCGTCCAGCGGCGGCGCATTGACATTACCAGTGCAGACTGGGGCGGGGATCGAGTCTTTCCGAAGCACCAAACCCGTGAAGCGTCCTATAAGCTCGGCGCGGAGCACGAGGCTTTCCATGACGTGGCGTTGAATTACTGTCTGGGCGTCGTCGACGGCGCCGGTCCCGACCACCATCGCCGCCGCCTCGCCTTCTGGGGAACGCTCGCGCTCATGCGCTGCGTCGGGTCCTCACCCGCTGCGGCGGCGAGCACCCTGCGGAACCGCCTCGCTGCTGAGCCCGACAAGCTAGAGGAGCAGGTCTTCGACGACGAAGCCGAAGACGCCGATGCCGTCGACGTTGAACCGGCAGCCGGACTTGAAGGCGAAGGCGAACTTGCCGCCCTGGTCCGCCGTGCCGAGCAGCTCACACGCGGCCGGGATCCCAAACTGGAGGCGGTCATCCGTGAGGTGCGCCCACTGCTCGCGGCTAAAGCAAATCCTGTACTGTTCTGCCGCTTCATCGCCACCGCCGAGCATGTCGCTGCAGGCTTGCGAAAAGCGTTTCCGGGCCTTCGCATCGAAGCCGTGACCGGCGCCCTGACGACCGAGGAACGTCGCACCCGGGTGGATGCCATGGGCGAGGCCGAGCAGCGTCTGCTGGTCGCGACCGACTGCCTGTCGGAAGGCATCAACCTGCAGGCGCTGTTCGACACCGTGGTCCATTACGACCTGTCGTGGAACCCCACCCGTCATCAGCAGCGTGAAGGCCGGGTCGATCGCTTCGGTCAGCCCGCAAGGGAAGTGCGGTCCATCCTGCTTTACTCGCCGGACAGCGCGATCGACGGCGCAGTGTTAGACGTGATCCTACGCAAGGCCAGGAAGATCCGCGACGCCACAGGCGTGACTGTACCGCTGCCCGAAGACAAGGGCGCGATTACCGGGGCGCTGATGAACGCGGTACTGCTGCATACGGGAACGCATCGGCGCCAACTGACGCTCGATCTCGGCTTTGCCGAGGACGACAAACGGATGAACGCACGCTGGCGCGATGCTGAAGAAGGCGAGAAGCGCTCCCGCGCCATTTTCGCCCAGAACGCGATGAAGCCACAGGAGGTGATCCCGGAATGGAACCGCTGGCGGGCGTTGCTCGGCGGTCCGGAGGGCGTGCGGCGTTTCGTGCTGCGAGCGCTGACACGCTTGCAGGCAGGCTTCGACGACACCCATCCAAACGACATACGTGTAAACCTTGCCTCTCTGCCGCTCGCCGTGCGCGAACGACTGGCCGCGCGCGAATTGGAGGGTTCGGTCCGACTTTCCTTCGAGGAACCGCCCTCGTCCGGTGCAGCTATGGTCACGCGTACCCATGCGCTGCCGGCGACGTTGGCAGAGAGCCTGCTGGAAGCCGCACTCGATCCATCCTTGGCGTCACTCGAACCACTCGGCCGCACCGGCGCTTGGCGGAGCCAGGCCGTAACGGTGCTCACGACGGTCTTGCTGCTGCGCCTGCGCTTCACGCTGACGGTGCATTCCCGGCGCGAGCAAGTGCTGCTGGCCGAGGAATCAGCTGCGCTGGCGCTTCCCGCCCGCGGCAAACCCATCCCCGGTGATGCGGCCCGTGCGTTGCTTGACCCGCTTGCCAGCAGTGAACTCGCGACACCGGCTCGCAGCCGGCTGCTAGCACAGGCGCGGGAACGTGCAGCGCAGGCGTTGGACGCCGAGGTTGCCGAACTCGCCCGACAGCGCGCGGAGATTCTTGCTGCCGACCATGCCAGGGTGCGCAACGTCGCGGGCGTGCCGCGCGTGAGCGTCGCACCCGTGCTGCCGGCGGACGTGGTCGGGCTTTTTGTCCTGGTCCCGGCGGAGGGCTGAGGTCATGGCGCGCGTACCCCAGGCGGCACCGCTCGGCCTGGACGAGATCACGGTGGAAGGTGCGCTTATCGCGCCGGCTATGCTCGCTCGCATTGTCGCCACGCCGGATAATGAAACGAACCGCAGCGCTTACCGAATTCCGGGCGGGCTGACGTTACGCGACGAGATTGCGCGGTATTTCCGCATCGGCCAGGACCTGTTCCGCCGTTTCTTTCCCGCGAACGTAGAGCCTTCTCTCTCCGCCACCATCCGCTTCGGCGAACATCTCCTTCGCGACGTATTTCGCTTCTCCGAGATCGTGCACACTGGCGCCCGCACATTGGACGACCGCGTGTTCCCCGTAACCCTCGAAGCTTACAGCGGGCGCGTTCCTGTGATTGTCGTCCCCCCAGCCGACGATCTCGACAAGGCGAGCCTGTCTCTCAGCAGCGATCGCCGCCGATCTGCAGCCACAGCGCTGCAAGACTGGCTGAATGCGAACGACGATGCCCTCTGGGGTCTCTGCCTCAATGGGGAGACAGTGCGGCTAACACGGGATAACGCGAGCCTGACCCGCCCGGCATATATCGAAGCCAATCTGCGGCACATTTTCGAGAATGATGCGTTTGCGGATTTCACGGCACTCTGGCTGCTACTGCACGCGTCTCGCTTTGGCCGTCCCGGCACGCCGCCGACAGACTGCGCGCTGGAACGCTGGCGGGAGGAAGGTGCGAAAGAAGGCGTGTCCGCGCGCAACCGTCTGCGCGACGGGGTCGAGGAAGCGTTAAAGGCACTCGGCACAGGCTTCCTAGCGGACCAACGCAACGCCGGACTGCGGGAGCGCCTGCTTTCGGGTGAGCTTTCGCTGCCCGTGTTCTTCACCCAGCTTCTGCGGCTTGTCTATCGGCTGATCTTCCTGCTGACAGCCGAGGATCGCGATCTGCTGCATCCGCCCGACGCATCGGTCGCCGCAAAGAATCTCTACGCCAAGGGCTACTCCCTCTCCCGCCTACGTGACCGTGCCATCCGCCGCACGGCACGCGACGCGCACCATGATGCCTGGCAGGGGTTGCTGATCGTGTTCGCTGCGCTGGCAAACGGTGAGAAACGCATCGGTCTGCCAGCACTGGAGGGGATGTTCCGGCATGGCGTTACACCCGATCTGGATTCGCCGGCGCTACCTAACCGTGCGCTGATGGAGGCGATCTTCCGCCTCGCCTGGCTCAGGACCGAGCGTGGTGGTCTGGCGCGCGTGAACTGGCGGGACATGCAGACCGAAGAATTGGGGTCGGTTTACGAATCCTTATTAGAACTCACACCTCGCTTGGCCGAGGATGGCCGTGCATTGTTCTTCGCCGCCGCGGCCGCTGACACGCGTGGCAATGCCCGCAAAACCACAGGCAGCTACTATACGCCGGACGCGTTAGTGCAGACATTGCTCGATTCCGCGCTCGAGCCAGTTCTCGACCGCGCGGAGGCGGAAGCTGACGACCCTGCAGCGGCGTTGCTATCTGTTCGGGTGATCGACCCGGCCTGCGGGTCGGGCCATTTCCTGC
>Ga0123356_10006938_pt1 | contig 11373 bp, 7 predicted proteins | sample TergutEmb28metaG_2_FD_92546 | JGI IMG/M metagenome (GOLD analysis project Ga0123356, IMG submission 92546) | Embiratermes neotenicus P3 segment gut microbial communities from Petit-Saut dam, French Guiana - Emb289 P3 | ecosystem: Host-associated > Arthropoda: Insects > Digestive system > Gut ... | reverse complement strand
TCACCCCCAACCGGCGAGCAGCCCCAACCAAGGCCATCGCTGCTTCTTGACCCGGAGCTGTGATCTCCATAGCCATCGATCGCCCAGGCTCAGTCAGGCACCCGTGAGCGAGGAAGGCTCCCCTCCAAGCAGCGACGCAGTCACACATCCCCCCACCGACAATCCCAGCAGGAAGACCGCGTACGGGCCGTCCCTGGGCATTAATCAGCCCAGTCAATCGAGCAATGGCAGGACCATCTTTGACCAACCTGACAAGATAACGCGTACCTCGGCGCAAGCCCGATCCTCGTACGGTAATTAACTCAGAAGTCAACCCGAAAACTTCAGTGATAGACATTCTCAATCGCCGTGCAGCGGCTCCAGTATCGAACTCTGCTTCGACCATAATATTGCCCGCACCAGTGATATGAAGACCCCCGGCGAAGCGAAGCATTGTGGCAGCTTCAGCCCTGCGACAACAGTGCTTTGCAACGGGCAGAACAGCCAGTTCTGCCTTGACATCCTGTGTCAGCGCCATGAGTTCACTCTTTCGTAGAAGCTACGCTCGACATACGACTTACAATTCCATCACATCAGCCAGCGTTGCAGCAAGAAGGAAGGGATCATGCCGGGGGGAACCGTCTCGCAGACCGACCTCGGCAACCAGCAATTCAGCTCTCATCGATGCCACAAGCTGCTCCAAATGAGGATCGTCTTGAACAAAACGAGGGTCAGCAATCACGGTATCAAAAGTCAGTTGTGGACAGTGCTCAGCCAATACCTCAATATGCCGGGTTGGAGTAAATCCGCTTGTCTCCCCCACTGGCGACAGGTTCATCACACAGATCCTCTTAGCTTTGGTCGTCAAAATCGCCGACACCAGTTCCGGAACCAGCAGGTGAGGTACGACTGAGGTGAACCACGAGCCAGGCCCAAAGATCAGATAATCAGCCTCCATGATCGAGGCAACAGCTTCCGGGCAGGCAGGAGGATCCGGCGGAGTCAGGCGTACCTGAAGAACATCTCCTTCGGTCTCGGCGATACGGGCTTGACCGGTTAAACAACAGACATCATCAGGGCATTCATGGTCGATACCCACCACATCAGCAGAAATCACCAAGGGCACTGAAGCCATCGGAAGAACCCGGCCTTGGGCCTCTAGGAGGCGCCCAACAGCATCCAACCCAGTCACAGGATTGGGGTCACGCTGCCATAAACCAGCAATCAGGAGATTCCCAATAGCATGCCCAGACAGCGGACCACTACCACCGAAGCGTGATTGCAGGACATCGGTCCAGAGCCGACCCTCAGGGTTATCTCCAGTCAGAGCAGCCAGGGCCATCCGCAGATCTCCTGGCGGCAGACAGTCGAATTCTTCCCGCAGACGCCCCGACGAACCGCCGTCATCAGCAACAGTAACCACAGCCGTGACACAATCGGTGAGTCTTTTCAGCGCCATGAGAGTGGCAGCCAAACCATGACCCCCACCGAAGGCAACGACCTTGGGAAGGCTCATTATTCCCTCCCCAGATCGCGGTGCATCACTGAGACCGGCTGCCCCGCATCTTTGAAACGTCGAGTAAGTTCCTCGGCAATAGCCACCGAGCGATGCTTGCCTCCCGTACAACCAATAGCCAGGGTGACAAGCCTCTTTTGCTCGACAAGATAACCCTTGAAGGCTGTGTCGAGCATGGCGATGACCGAGTCAAGATACTGCCCAGCAAGATTAGAACCCAGCACGTACGAGGAGACAGCCAGACTGAGCCCCGTCTGAGGACGAAGCTCCAGGACCCAGTGAGGATTCGGCAAGAAGCGCACATCGAGCACAATATCGGCGTCGATGGGAATTCCATTCTTAAAGCCAAAAGACATGATCGTCAGATTAATCTCGGCCTCTTCATCACTATAAGCAGCCGCAATTCTGTGCGCCAACTGACGCCCAGTCAGGCTCGTGGTGTCAATAACCATGTCTGCTGAGGCACGCAGAGCGCTCATCATGCGCCGCTCAGCTTGGATTCCCTCCAGCAGGTTTCCTGTCCCCTGCAGGGGTACGGGACGTCGCGATGCTTCCTGGCGTCGTACGATCTCAGCATCATCGGCTTCCAGGAAGACGATTTGAGGTGATCCAGCCAGTGGTTCGAGGGTTTCGAAGAGGGTGGGAATCTGTTCCAAGTCCCCGCGCGTGCGAACATCGAGAACCACCGCCAACCTCTTGGTATTCTCGGAGTCCATGTAGATCGCCAGGTTCAGCAACATAGCTGGAGGCAGATTGTCGACGACATACCATCCCAAGTCCTCCATCGCTTTGGCAGCCGTATGCCGCCCAGCTCCTGACATTCCGGTGATGATGACTAACTCCACGACCAAACTCTCTTGATAGGTGATCCTCAAGCAATCCTATCCCGGAATACCAAGTCCAGCGGTTAATCGATCAGCTCTCCGGTAGCCAGATTGATTGCTTCATCCTTGACTCGGACAGCCTGCGCGACCCCGGCAGCCAGTCCGGGCCCGAATCCTGGTACGAGTGCGATCTCCTCCACGGAAGCAGCACGAAGTTTCTTCAGCGACCCGAAAGCCTTCAGCAGAGCCTTGCGCCGTACCTCTCCCAGACCAGGAACACCATCAAGCAGGGATTCAATCATCGATCGAGAGCGCTTAGTACGGTGGTAGCTAATGGCAAACCGGTGGGCTTCATCACGGATTCTTTGGAGCAGATAGAGCCCCTGAGATGTTCGCGGCAGAATACTCGGATAATCCTGACCAGGGACCCAGACCTCCTCCAGCCTCTTAGCCAGACCAGCAACCATCACCGATTCGAAACCCAGACTATCCAGGGTCTGACGTGCAATCTTGGCTTGCCCAGCACCCCCATCAACGAGGATCAGCGCAGGTAAATAGGAGAATCTCTTCGCAGTACGAGTGGAGGCATCGATGACACCATCCGCATCCGTCATCGCTTCACGATCAGCATCAAGCCTGGAGAATCTCCTGGTCAGAACCTCTTTCATGGCTCCAATGTCGTTGGATTCAACCGTTGTGATTGCGAAGTGGCGGTATTCGGATTTCCGGGAGAGACCGTCTTCGAAGACAACCATAGATGCCACAGTGTTGGTGCCCTGGATATGGGAGATGTCATAGCCCTCGATACGCAGAGGAATACCGTCCATCTCCAAGACCTCAGCAATCTCCGCGAGTGCCTGATTGCGGGTGGTCAAGTCGGATGCCCGCCGGGTCTTGTGCAGCAGCAGGGTCGATCCTGCATTCTTCTCGGCTGTTTCCATCAGGCGCTTCTTGTCACCGCGAGCCGGTACGCGAATGGTCACCTTCGTACCGCGCTCAGTTCCCAGCAACTCAGCTAAGACGCCGACTGACCCAGGCAGTGCCTGCACAAGAATTTCAGGCGGAATGATGCGTTTACGTTCCTCGGGTTCGCCTTCAACATCACCGTAAATCTGCAGAATAAAGGCTTCGATAAGATCCATCAGATCCACATCAGTGATCTCCGACTCACCCTCACCCATGGCTCCGCGATCAGCCACCCATCCGCGTTCTGCCAAGATTCTGCCCGACCGCACATGGAAAAGCTGCACGGCTACTTCCAGCGGATCCAGCACCACAGCGATCACATCCAGATCTGCGGAATCCTCCAAGACGATGGCATTGCGCTCCATGACTCGGCGCAGAGCCTCGGCCTTATCCCGAGCCACCGCAGCTTTCTCGAACTCCATCTGTGCAGAATAGGTTTTCATCTGCTCTTCAAGAGTACGAACATAGCCAGCCGCTCTCCCCGCGATCGCCGAACAGAAGTCAGCAGCAATCGCCCGATGTTCCGGGGCAGTGACCCGACCCACACACGGAGCACAGCATTTGTCGATGTACCCCATCAAGCAAGGACGTCCGCTCGACTTCGCCGATCGGAACACCCCCGCAGAACACGACCTCATCGGAAAGACACCCAACAACGCGTCAATGGACTCGCGGATCGCCCACGCTTCGGCATAGGGCCCGTAATATCTCCAGCCTTTCTTCTTGCTGCCCCGGCCGACGAAAACCCTCGGATACTCCTCTGACCAGGTCACACACAACCACGGATAGGACTTATCATCGCGGTATTTCACATTGAAACGCGGTTCATATTCTTTGATCCATGTGTATTCCAACTGCAGGGCTTCGAGTTCGTTCGCCACGGATGTCCACTCCACTTGGCAGGCCGACTGCACCATCAGTTTCGTACGCGGATGAAGCTGACCGGCATCTTGGAAGTACGAGACGAGCCGAGCTCGCAGATTCTTAGCCTTACCGACATAGATGACACGATCGTGTTCATCCAGGAAGCGGTAGACACCTGGCTGCTTCGGAATCTCGGAAGTCTTGGGTCTCCACAGCGCCGGATCAGCCATCAGGTTGTCTCCGCGGCTCTAGCTGGATCCTTCCAGTTCGGAAGTACGCGCTGGAGGAACTCACCTGTATAGGAAGCCGGGTTATTCGCCACCTCTTCGGGAGTCCCCTCGGCGATGACCAATCCGCCCTTCGATCCGCCCTCAGGACCAAGGTCAATCACCCAGTCAGCGGTCTTGATGACATCCAGGTTATGCTCGATCACAATCACAGTATTCCCCGCTGACACCAAGCGGTCAAGGACTCCCAGCAGCTTGCGGATATCCTCGAAGTGCAAACCTGTGGTGGGTTCATCGAGAACATACATCGTCTTTCCAGTCGAGCGTTTCTGCAGCTCAGAGGCCAGTTTCACCCTCTGGGCTTCACCGCCGGACAAGGTTGTCGCCGACTGGCCTAAGCGTACGTACCCCAGACCCACTTCCACCAAAGTATTGAGATGGCGGGCAATTGCGGGGATCGCAGAGAAGAACTCAGCAGCCTCCTCGATCGGCATCCCCAGCACCTCGGCGATGGTCTTGCCTTTGTAGTGAACCTCCAGAGTCTCCCGGTTATAGCGCGCACCATGGCATACCTCACAGGGCACATAAACATCCGGCAGGAAGTTCATCTCAATCTTGATCGTCCCGTCACCGGAACAGTTGTCGCAGCGCCCGCCTTTGACGTTAAAGGAGAATCTGCCCGGTTGATACCCGCGTACCTTGGCTTCGGTGGTCTGGGAAAACAGAGTGCGGATCTTGTCGAAAACACCGGTGTAGGTCGCCGGATTCGAGCGAGGAGTACGCCCAATCGGTGATTGATCAACGTGGATGATCTTGTCGACTGCTTCGGCACCCTCAATGCGTCTGTGCCGACCCGGAACAGCTTTTGAGTGGTAGATCCTCTTCGCCATCGCCTGGTAGAGGATGGAGTTCACCAGGGATGACTTCCCCGAGCCTGAGACCCCTGTGACAGCGATGAATAACCCCACTGGGAAGCTCACATCGATCTCCTGCAGGTTGTGTTCGTTGGCGCCGACCACAGTGACCTGGCGTTCTGTACGGGGTCGGCGGGCCAGCGGGATGGGAATCGAACGCCGCCCAGACAGGTAGGCACCAGTCATGGAAGTTTCGGAGTTGATGAGCTCCTCGACTGTGCCCGAAACAACGATGTGACCACCATGTTCACCGGCACCTGGCCCGATGTCGACCACCCAGTCAGCAGTACGAATGGTGTCTTCGTCGTGTTCGACAACGATCAGGGTGTTTCCGAGGTTGCGCAGCCGTACGAGAGTTTCGATCAGGCGATGATTGTCGCGCTGATGCAGCCCGATCGATGGTTCATCGAGGACATAGAGAACCCCCATCAACCCTGATCCGATTTGGGTTGCCAGGCGAATCCTCTGCGCCTCCCCACCCGACAGTGTCGCAGCAGGACGTGAGAGAGTCAGATAGTTCAACCCGACATTGACCAGGAAATTCAATCTCTCACGAACTTCTTTGAGTACTCGTTCTGCAATGGTGGAATCGCGTTTGGAGAGCTTCAGCTTGTCGACGTAGACCAGGCATTCGCCGATACTCATCGAGGTCACGTCGTGGATATTCCGATTCCCCACAGTGACCGCCAAAGACGTCGGTTTCAGACGCGCTCCTTCACAGGTCTGGCATGGAATCTCGCGCATGTATCCGGCGTACTTCTCGCGGGCGTACTCACTCTCTGACTCTGCGTGACGTCTCTTGATGTGCGGGATGACACCCTCGTACTTTGTTGAGAAGGTACGCGAGCGCCCGAAGCGGTTGCGGTGTTTGACATAGACAGGGTCCCCGACCCCATTCAGGATCAAGGTCCTGGCTTCGTCGGAGAGTTCTGCCCACGGGGTTGTCATGGAGAATTCATGGGCTTCGGCTAGGGAGGTTAGGACATGCTGATAATAGCGACCGACCGTGGGGGTTCCCCAGATCGAGATGGCGTTTTCCGACAGCGACAAAGAGTCGTCGGTGATGATCAGTTCGGGGTCGACTTCCATGGTGACTCCCAGACCTGAGCAGGCTGGACAAGCACCCCAGGGGCCGTTGAAGGAGAATTGGCGGGGTTCCAGTTCGTCGATGGAGATGTCGTGCCCATTGGGGCAGGCCATCTTCTCGGAGTAGCGCTTCTCCCTAGTTGGGGAATCCTTGGGTTGGTCGACGAACTCCACCGCGACGACTCCATTGGCAAGCTTCAGCGCAGTCTCGACCGAATCGGTCAGCCGTTGGCGAGAATCGGGACCGGCTGCCAGGCGATCCACAATGACATCAATGTCATGCTTCTTCTGCTTATCCAATGTCGGAGGTTCAGTCAGCGAATAGACCTCACCATCCACACGTACGCGCGCATAGCCGGTGGTTGCAAGTTCGGTGAAGACATCGCGGTATTCACCTTTTCGGCCCGTGATGATCGGAGCCAGGATCTGGAAGCGGGTCTTGTCTTCCAACTCTAGGAGTCGATCCACGATTTGCTGCGGGGTCTGCCGGGAGATCGGCTGACCGCAGTCTGGACAGTGCGGAATACCGATCCTGGCAAAGAGCAGACGCAGGTAGTCATAGATCTCGGTGATTGTTCCGACTGTCGAGCGAGGGTTCTTCGAGGTAGACCTCTGATCGATCGAGACAGCCGGAGATAGTCCTTCGATGAAATCCACCGCAGGTTTGTCCATCTGCCCGATGAACATCCGCGCATAGGCGCTCAGGGACTCCACATAGCGGCGCTGCCCCTCAGCAAAGATGGTGTCAAAAGCCAGCGAAGATTTTCCTGATCCGGAAAGGCCGGTGAACACGATCAGCGAATCCCGAGGGAGATCCAGGGAGACATTTGCCAGGTTATGCTCTCGGGCTCCCTTGATGATCAGACGATTCTGCACGGAACCATCCTAGTTCCCTGATGCAAGTTTTCTCGCGCTATTCGAACATATGTCCGAAGTTTTTTACAGGATTCGAAGTATCTGTGCTCCTGCCTTTACACCAACGGGGTTTTCCTCTTTAATTAGACCCGTGAGGATCGGGCCGTTTACCATCGATTCTCCAGGCGATTGGCGTCTGGAGTTGACGGCAGCCACTCAACGACTTCTGGGGGACACCATCGCGCTGACCAATGAGGATTGGCGTGCCGACTCCCTTCTGGCTGGCTGGACAAGGGCTCACATTGCTTCGCACCTTGCTTTCCAAGCCCAAGCCCTGGCAAAGATGGCCCATCAACTCCGGGAAACCCAAGAACCTGTGGCCTGGAAATCGATGCAGCCCGATGCTGTTCTCAATCTCGGGGCTCAAAGAAACGCCCTCGCCCTCCAGGAAGACCTCGATCAGTCTTCGGCGGATCTGATGAATGCTTTTGACCTGCTAGATGAGTCACACTGGAAGAACCAGGTGCAGACCTCGCAGGGAACTCTGCCTTCTCAATCACTTCTTCTGGATCGTCTCAATGAGATCATCGTTCATCATGTTGACCTTGTCCTCGGCTTTGAGTTCACTGATGTGCAGCCAGCGGTCACCCGAGCCCTCCTGCAATGGAATCTCTTCCGAGCCATGCCCCGATTCACACAGATTCGGCTGCGCATCAACTCCGATGAAGGGTTCTCGGTTGCTGTGGGCGCAGGCACGAAAGTGACCGTACGCGGCAGCGAAGCACAGCTCTTGGCATGGCTGACAGGACGCAAGGATTCCTCAGGAATAACCGGGGCAGATGACCTCGACCTTGGCGGCCCTGTTTAAGGCCCGAATCCACCGATCCATGCCTAGGGTTTAGCCCTCGGTTGCCTCTCCGAGTTCGCCGTTGTGGCCATGAGCAGACCGAATCAGGCTTGCCACAGTGGTGACCAACAACGTTACGACAATCACACCCAGTGATATCGATAACGGCACTTCCCAGCCGATGATCTCATAGTGATGCAGAGCATGCAGGACGAGCTTGACACCGATAAATGCGAGTACGACAGACAGACCGACCGAGAGGTAAACCAGCCTCTTGAGAAGCCCACCGATCAGGAAGTACAACTGGCGCAGCCCCATCAGAGCAAAGACGTTCGCCGTGAAGACAAGATAGGCCTGCTGGGTGAGGCCATAGATCGCGGGAATAGAGTCGAGGGCGAAGAGTAAGTCGGTGCTGCCGAGGGCTACGATGACCAGGAACATCGGAGTCATCATATGGATGCCATCGTGCTTGACCCGCAGCTTCGTACCGTGGAACTCATCCGCAAAATGAAACTTCTTCTTCACCCAGCGAATCGCGAAGTTCTCTCCAGCATCTTCCTCATTCACATGCTTGATATAGTCTCTGGCAAGCCCGTACGCGGTGTAGATCAGGAAAGCGCCGAAGATAAAGAAGACCCAGGAGAACAAGGCGATGGCTGCGGCACCCAGGGCAATAAAAATGCCGCGCAGAATCAGCGCTAGGACGATCCCGACCATCAGGGCATACTGCTGAAGCTGACGCGGGACCTTCATCTTGGCCATGATGATCAAGAAAATAAAGAGGTTATCGACCGATAAGGAGTATTCCGTCAGCCAGCCCGCAATAAACTCCCCAGCGTACTGCGATCCCCAATGGAACCACACGAAGACAGAAAAAAGCAGCGCGGCGGAAATATAAACGGTGATCGCGATGGAGCATTCTTTGGTGGAAGGTTCATGCGGTTTTCGGCCGATAACGAAGACATCGAACACCAAAACTGCGACCAGAATCACAAGGGTGACGATCCATACGACCTCACTGACGTGCATGAGATCCTTTCTCGACCACTACTAAGTAATTCTTTATTTTACCGCTTGTTAGGGGCTATTTCATACCTTCTACCATGGCACGGTATTCCTTTTTCAGATCCGCGACTTCATCACGCAGTCGGGCAGCCACCTCGAACTGCAGTTCTGAGGCTGCTGCGTGCATCTGTTCGGTGAGTTCAGAGATTAGGTCTGCCAGTTCAGATTGCGCCATATTCGCTGGCCTCATCTTCCGGGACTGATCAGCCATCAGCGCTCCGGCACTGCGCCGGCCTGGCTTAGTTACCCAATCAGAATCCTCCCGGGCGAGCATCTCAGTGATATCGGCGATTTTCTTTCGCAGAGGCTGGGGGTCAATCCCGTGTTCGGTGTTGTACGCCACCTGCTTGGCTCGGCGCCTATTGGTCTCGTCGATGGCTTTCTGCATGGATTTTGTGATTGAGTCGGCGTACATATGCACTTGTCCGGAAACATTTCTTGCTGCACGGCCAATGGTCTGAATCAGGGAGCGCTCCGAGCGCAGAAACCCTTCCTTGTCAGCGTCAAGGATCGACACCAACGAGACTTCTGGGAGATCTAGGCCCTCACGCAGAAGGTTTATCCCCACCAAGACATCAAACTCTCCCGAGCGTAGTTCCCGCAGCAGGTCGAGCCTCTTGAGGGTGTCAATATCGGAGTGCAGGTAGCGAGTACGGATGTCGTGGGCGAGAAGATAGTCGGTGAGGTCTTCAGCCATCTTTTTCGTCAGGGTCGTCACGAGCACTCGTTCGTTTTTCTCCGTACGCGCTCGAATCTCACCCATGAGGTCCTCCACCTGGCCTCGGGTGGGTTTGAGGATCACTTCAGGATCAACCAAACCTGTCGGCCTAATCAGCAGCTCCACAGGATTGGGCGCCTTCGCCAATTCATAGGGCCCCGGTGTCGCCGAAAGGTAGATGGTCTGGCCGATTCTCTCCAGGAACTCTTCCCACCGCAGCGGCCTGTTATCCAGGGCTGAGGGCAGGCGGAACCCATGCTCGACCAGCGTACGCTTGCGTGACATGTCACCTTCGTACATTCCGCCGATCTGCGGCACCGCCACATGGGATTCGTCGATGACAAGCAGGAAGTCTTCAGGGAAATAGTCGAGCAGACAGTTCGGAGCTGATCCGGCGGGACGCTGGTCGATGTGACGCGAGTAGTTCTCGATCCCTGAGCATGTTCCCACTGTGCGCATCATTTCGATGTCGTAGCTCGTTCTCATTTCGAGCCTCTGAGCTTCTAGGAGTTTGTTTTGTTCCCGCAGTTCGATGAGCCTCTCGGACAGTTCCGCCTCGATCCCGGCAATGGCTTTTTCCATGCGCTCTTGTGTGGCGGCGTAGAAGCTAGCCGGAAAGACGAGCATCACATCATCGCGGGAAACCACCTCGCCGGTGAGAGGATTCAGTGTCATACATGTTTCGATCTCATCGCCGAAAAGCTCGACCCTCCACGCTAAGGGTTCGTACATCGGGAAGATTTCGATGGTGTCTCCGCGCGCTCGGAAGGTTCCGCGGGTTCCTGCCAGGTCATTGCGAACATAGTTGATGTCGACAAGTTTGCGCAGCAGCGCATCGCGGCCGATGTGGTCCCCCACCTTCAAGGTGATGGCTTGGTCCACGTACTCCTGAGGAGTTCCCAGACCATAAATCGCTGACACCGAGGCGACAACAATCACATCACGTCGTGTGAGCAGCGAGTAGGTAGCTTGATAACGCAGCCGCTCGACCTCTTCATTCAGCGAGGAATCCTTCTCGATATAGGAGTCCGTCTGCGGAATGTACGCCTCAGGCTGATAGTAGTCATAGTAGGAGACGAAGTATTCCATCGCATTGTCAGGAAAGAACTGCCGCAACTCCTGAGCAAACTGCGCTGCCAGAGTCTTATTCGGCTGCATGATCAGCATCGGCCTCTGCAACCGCTCCGCCAACCACGCCACAGTAGCAGTCTTGCCAGTCCCAGTAGCCCCCAACAAAACAATGTCTTTCTCCCCCGCCCGAACACGCCGCTCCAAAGCATCAATAGCCTCAGGCTGATCCCCCGAAGGCTCAAAATCAGCATGGACCCTAAACGGCGCAACCGTTCGAACAACATCAGTAACTGGACGCATGGAACTACGCTATCCCACCCCAACGACAAAAGGGACGTATAAGTCAAGGTGCACGCACAACCGTCATCCTGCCGCCAGGCAGGACCCCCGGCAGCCAACGTATGGACTCGAGAAAAGAACCACCCCCAAACCCAACGCCAC
>Ga0123356_10006937_pt1 | contig 11373 bp, 6 predicted proteins | sample TergutEmb28metaG_2_FD_92546 | JGI IMG/M metagenome (GOLD analysis project Ga0123356, IMG submission 92546) | Embiratermes neotenicus P3 segment gut microbial communities from Petit-Saut dam, French Guiana - Emb289 P3 | ecosystem: Host-associated > Arthropoda: Insects > Digestive system > Gut ... | reverse complement strand
GCTCGCTAATCTTTTTTAGCCTGTCGGCTTCGTCAAAAAATCCTCTTTGTCCCATGTTTTATAGCATATAACGTTTTTTTAACTTATGCAATAGTTTTCTGAGTTTTTAGAGGTTCCCTTAATCTATATAAATTATTTCAATGAATCATATTGCATTTTTTTCTCGCAGAGACGCTGAGCCGCAGAGAACGCAGAGCTGTAGTTCGAATTCTTTATTTTAATCCCTAGAAATCTCTGTAGTTATTTTAGATTTCTTAGGTTTAAGATAGATAATTCAAATATTGACTCTGAGTTCTCTGCGCCTCTGCGTCTCTGCGAGAACTCTTTTAGTAATTTATTAACAGTTACAGAGTATTAATGTAGAGTGATACACTAGTCACTACACTAAATCACTCTACCTTAAACCGGGATACTTCTTTAAGAAGGTTATCTATTCCATGCCGGTTTTTGATGCTTATTTCGTTAACATGAGTAACAGCTATATTGATTTGCGCAGCGCCGGATGCCATATCGTTCATGCCGGTTGTTATTTCCTGGGTTACTTTTTCCAGATTATTGCTTTCTTTTATAACTTCCCTTGCTCCTTCCAGCATTTCTGTCGAACCGCTCTTTACCTGACGTGTAATCTCATTTACATTACTCACGCCGTCAAGAAGCTGCTTTGATCCTTCACCCTGCTCTTCCATTGCATTTCTGATAATCCCTTCCTGTTCAGCTACAGTTTTTACATTTAAATCGATAGCTTCAAATTTATTCAGTACATTTTCTGTCGATTTGGTAATTTTATCGATAGACTCTTTTATCTTTTTTAGTACCGTACCAATTGTTTTTGACTGTACACTGGAACTTTCCGCAAGCTTACGGATTTCGTCGGCAACAACTGCGAAACCTTTACCGGCTTCTCCGGCATGTGCTGCTTCTATCGCGGCATTCATGGAAAGCAGGTTTGTCTGGCTTGCGATATTCTCCATAACAGAATTAATTTCCATTAAACCTTCCGATTCACGCGATATTTCATGGATGTCAGATGCTACATCCTGCAGTCCGTTACGGCCAATTTCGGACGCTTCTTTTAATGTCTTTACATTATTGGAATTATTAACAAGTGTATTTGTAACCGAACTAATATTAGCAACCATTTCTTCTATAGCGGCAGAAGCCTGCGATATATGCGTACTTTGATCTTCTACATGATTATTCAATTTATTAATATTTACGGTAACTTGTTCCATGGTCGCATTGGTTTCACTAACACTCGCGCTTTGGTTAATTACCCTTCCCTTAATGCTCTGTATATTTTCTGTAATTTCATTTACAGATACAGTTGTCTTGCTCATATTAGAAACAAGATCGTCACCTATATCAAATAAAGCATTCGCTTCGTTTTTAATTTTAATAACAAGGTTTTTTATTTTTTCCAGAGTCATGTTAAAATAATGCGATAACGATCCTATTTCATCTTTAGATAAAATATCGATACTTCGCGTTAAATCTCCTTCACCTTCGGATATATCCTTAAGAGTATCTGTTACTTTAATTATAGGTCTGCTTAATGAACGTGAAAGGAATATCGCTATCAGGAATACAACTACCAAAGCAATAACACCTATTATAATAACCATAACCAGCATCTGATTAACCGCTTCCATAATAGCTTTTACAGGAACAGCAATTGCATAACTCCACGCATCATCGTATTGACCTACATGGATTGGCGCAGCAACTACATTAAAATCAGCGTTTGCTGAAGAAATATATTGGGTAAAGTAAAATAATTCTCCGTTTCTGACAGCAGTTACCATATCATCAAGATATGGACCTGCCATATCTCCTTCTGTTTCCCGCATATGCTTTCCAACCCGATCAGACTCAAAATGCGCAACTATAGTGCCATTGCCGCTGAAAATCGCAGTTAAGCCGCTGTCAAAAGGAGTATGGTCTTTGGAAATTTCCTGAATAGTATTTATATTGATATCAATTCCTACAACGCCCAGCACTTTTGGCACAGCGTCACGTGAAAGTATGGGAGCCGCTATTGTAGTTACCAATATTTCCTTTCCGCCTACATCGTCAAAATAGGGATCCATTAAAACTGTCCGCCCGATTCTTTTCGGACGCTGATAATAATCACCGGTTATTGGATCTTCAAATTCTTCTTCCGGTAAAGCGTACATTAAAATGTTTCTTCCGTCTCTGTACCAATAAGGAGTAAAACGGCCAAGAGCAGTTGTTCCGGGTATTCCGATATATTGTTGATCATCTCCTTCCAGAACATCTTTTTCCCATATAACCCAAATCCCTATAATGTCTCTGTGTTTTTCGACTTCGGCTTTAATTATACCGCTGATTAATGTACGCCGGTTATTAATAGAAATTGTTTCATAATTTTCCAGAACACTGGCGAGAGTTTCCGCCGTAAACCAGTACGATGAAAAGAAATTCCTAATCTCTCCGGCGTAATCCTGGGTTGTAGTTATCGCTTTATCATGCGAGAGAGAAACGATATCCGATCTTGCCTGCACAAGCAGGGTAATTCCTACTGTACCGGTACTAAGAAGACTCAACGCGACCATAAACGCTGTAAGTTTAAAACCAATTTTCATTTCTTTATCCTCTTATATATAATTTTATAATGGAAGGATATGTTTATCAATATGTTATACGCAAATATTTGCACCTAACTTGAAGGACATGCGACATTAAAACATCGCATGTCTGATTGTTATGCGTCATTATTTGCAGAATAAAAACTTTTTTACGGCACGTAATGAAAATTACTCATAAGATTTGAAAAATAAATACAACGACAAATCAAACGAACGTATGGTTTTGTATTATATTTATAAACGTAGTACTCTGTAATAAATAATAAATTATTAAATGAACTCTCGCGGAGACGCAGGAGACTGTAGGATAACTAAAACATGATAACATGGAACACTAATTTCCATGGAACCTCAATCGTCACTGCGAGAGTAAATTAAGATGATTTTAACAATCTTCAATTGACTATAAATTTTGTGTGAAAATTTATGTAAATCTGTTGCCTTTTTTTTTTATTATTGTTATAGTAATAGTTACCGAACGGTCGTTAACAATGGTAATAATACGGCTGAAATTGCGTAATAAGGTACAAAATTGACAAAAGTAGAAATAATTGAAGCGGCTTTCAGGGTTTGGGGCCGTAATTTTTACAGAAAAACCAGTCTTTCTCAGCTTGCTACTGAACTGGGGGTAAGTAAACCAGCTCTGTACCGTCACTTTATTAACAAACAAGCCCTTACAGCAGCGATGGCGGAGCGGTTTTTTGATGATTTCGCTTCATTTACCAGGGACGACTTTAACAAAGCCATACAATCAAAAAACCCGGATGATGGACTTTTTACCATAATAAGGAGTATTTCCGGCTTTTTTGCTCAAAATGTGCATGCTCTTATTTTTTCCCTGATTAATATCTATGACCGTAACCTGGATGGCAGGACAATCACGGATAGCCTTAAATCCCGGGGAGCGGATATGAACATCATACAGCAGGTTATCGAGAAAAAATATTCCAACGACCCAGTAACAATACAGTTGATATTCGCTACGCTGACTTTTTTAATGTCGCATTTCCATAAAACAAATAAATCTATGGAAAATCCTCCAAAAGAAAAAGACATAAAAAATATTACATTAACAATTTGTAAAACCATCGAAAAAGGACTTGGCTATTCCGCGGAAAAAACAAAACTGGACTTTGAAAAACTGGAAAATCAGGTAAACGGAATGACACTTAATGCAGAACCGGAACCTTTTTTTAAGGCAATCGCAGAAGCAGTCGCAGAAGCAGGGCCCTGGGATGTTTCCATGGACATGGTCGCAAAAAGGCTGGGGCTTTCCAAGAGCAGCCTTTACGGACATTTTAAAAACAGGAAAGATATGCTGCGCCGCCTTTTTGTAACTGAGTTCAAGCGTATAATTGAATTCGCAAGACAAGGGATAAAACTATCAGCAAATACAGCGGAACAATTATATCTTGGGATTTTATCAATCACGGTTTATCTGCGTTCGCGGCCAGAAATACTTATAGCGATGGGATGGATTCGCACACGCAAACTGGAACTTGGCAAACCGGAAAAAAACCTGGAAATTTTCAGATTATTTGAAGATGTAGATATTGAACAAATGCGAAACATCCCGGATGAAGAAAGAAAACGGGTTTCTCACTGGATATTATTTCTTATTATCAATATATTAACCAGATCTATACCGCAAGCAGCAGATAATAATAAAAAATTAACATGGTTATGTGACGAATTATGTTTATCTTCGGGAAAGCCGACTGCGGAAAATATAAAAAATAATCATATTCGGTTATTATATAAATTTATTACTTTGGGGCTTGGAGGTTTTATAAAATGAAAAAAGAATGTCAAAAATTATGTTCAGGCAAACCGGTTGTTTTTTTCTGCCTGATAATGATTGTGTTAATAAACGCGAATCTTCACGCACAGGAAGCTGCGGTTGTATCAGAAGATAACGCGCCAATAAGATTAACCCCGGATGAAGCAGTAGAGCTTGCTCTCAGAAACAATCTTGGCTTAGCGTCTTCGCGGGTAAACCTGGAAACAAGAAGACGCGCGTCTTCGTTATCATGGAATCAATTTATACCAAATGTATCGATAGCGGGAACTTATAACAGGGATAATACATCAAGTGTAAGAGAAGGAATGGCTCCTTTTGCGTGGGATGATATGCTTAGCTTAGCGGGTTTAAACAAAGATCAATTTGAATTATCAATTCCATTACCTGGCGGAGGTACACAAACTCTTTACCATTATGTTATGCCATATTCTTTTGCCGTTCCTCAGTGGCAGCTTATAGCTACTCTTCAGGTATCACTAAATTTAAATGCTGCTATGTTTGAGAACATGAACCGGCTGCGCCTTGATTATGAAACCGGCATTCTCAGTTATGAAAAAGCAAAGGCTCAATTGGAACGCGATATACGCAAAGCATATCATAATATACTTTTATTACAGGAAAACATTAACCTCCTGCGCGGAAGCTTTGCGAATGTTGAACGGCAGGTACAAATGGCACAGGCGAATTATAACGCCGGTTTCGCGCCGGAACTGACTTTACTTCAGGCGCGTGTTGCGAGAGAAAACATGCGCCCTGTTATTGATCAGGCGGAAAACGGATTAAAACTTTCATTAGCGCAATTCGCGATGTATCTTGGAATGGGTTATGACTCTCAAATAGAACTTGTACCCATTTCAGATAACATCAATTTTATTCCTCTTGATGTCACTGAGATGATTTCACAAGCGGCATCCGGAAAACCGGATATCATGGAATTAAGACATACAATCTTAATGCTGGAAAGCGCGAGAAAAATTCAAGTCTTCGCTCTTACTCCAAGTTTAAACTTAGGCTGGAATACAAATCAGGCATTTTTAATAAATCCCGTGGATGACAAATGGCAAAGGGTTGGGCAAGGGTCACTATCTATTACAGTAGCGCTCCGCCTGCACAGCTTAATCCCGTACAGCGCAGACTCTCAGGGTATAAGGAATCTTGAAGATCAAATAAGAACAGCGAATATAGGTTTAGCGCAATTGGTTAATGGAACAGAAATTGAAGTTTATAATATTGTTCTTTCACTTGAAAGAATACATTTAAATACACAGGTTCAGACACAAACAGTAGCTTTGGCGGAACAAGCTTATCGCCTTACAGAACAGGCATATAGAGCGGGTTTTCAGGATTATTTCCAGGTCCAAAGCGCCGAACAATCCTTGCACCAGGCCCGCGTCCAGCTGCTTGAACAGCAATTTAATTATCTTAACGGTCTAATCGATCTTGAATACGCTATCGGTGTTCCTTTTGGAACACTTTCAAAAAGGAGTGAACAATGAAAATTAATTTAAACATGTTAAGCGATGGTCTAAAGACCATAGGTCTAAAGACCAAAAGTTTTAAAACACAAAAGACACAAAAAATTATCGGTTATCTTATTTCTGTATTACTGATAACATTTTTTATTTTAAGCTGTGTCAGAGAAGAAAAAGAAGAACCGGAAATTGAAATACCGGTATTTGCTGTTAACACTACACTGGCAGTTGAAGGCCAGATTCAGGATTACCTTTATTTTTCCGGTGATATTATCGCAGGATCAACAGTTGATGTTCATCCGGAAGTAGCTGGAAGAATAACACAAATTTATGTTTCTGCCGGCAGCAGGGTTAACAGAGGCGCTCCAATAGCAGCTATTGATCCATCCCGTCCCGGAATGTCATTCCGTCAAAGCGTAACAACCGCTCCTATCAGCGGTACGATAGTAGCAGTGCCAGCGCAGGTAGGAATGACAGTAAATCAGGCAGTACCGCTGGCCCGTATCGCAGGCGGAGGCGGACTGGAAATAAAAATCAGCGTAGCCGAACGATTTATTTCCAGGATAACACCAAATCTTTCCTGCGAAGTCACCCTGGATGCCTGGCCTGGAGAAGTTTTTTACGGAAGCATCAGAGAAGTATCTCCGACTGTCGATCTCGCTTCACGAACAATGGAAGCGCGTGTAAATGTAAGAGATACAAGTTCCAGATTAAAACCAGGTATGTTTGCGAAAGTTCGTGTTATAACAGAACGCAAGGATGATATCGTAAAGATTCCGGCAAACGCTGTTATTAACAGATTCGGAGAACATTATGTTTATGTTATAGAAAAAGATGAAGAAAACCCGGAAATTGACATTGTAAGAAAAAGAATAATTGTACCAGGCATCCTGATCGAAGGTGTTATGGAAATTCAAAGCGGACTCGCACCTGATGAAGAAATAGTAGTCAGAGGACAAACATTGCTGGATGACGGTTCGAGGGTAAATATAATTGAGCGCGTAACACCGTTAAGGGATCAGTTATGAGCATGGTAAAAACGGTCGTATCGCGGCCAACAACGATATTTATTATATTCGCCCTGCTTATCGGGCTTGGGCTTTTCGCGATGTTAAATCTTCCGATCGACCTATATCCGGAGATTAATCCGCCCATTCTGGCTGTATTTACATCTTATCCGGGAGCAGGTCCTGAAGAAGTTGAACGATCTGTTACGCGCCTTCTGGAAGCGACATTATCCAGCGCGTCAGGGCTGGAAAAAGTTTCATCAACCTCAAGCAAGGGTTCTAGTATTGTAATAATGGAGTTTACTTACGGGACAGATATGTCCGACGCAACAAACTCCATTCGTGATTTGCTTGAACGCGTAAGAAATTTTATACCAAGCGGAGCGCAAGCGCCGATGATTTTTAAATTCGATCCTTCCATGATTCCAATAATGGGTCTTATGGTAACATCAGACAGACGCACTCCGGAAGAGTTACGTGAAATTGCGGAAGATACAATTGTTCCAAGAATTGAACAAACACCAGGTATCGCAACCGCTTCTGTAGACGGAGGCAGAGAAAAAATTATCCGCGTAGAAATTCCCCAAAGCCGCCTTGAAGCTTACAATATAACAATTACGCAAATTCAGCCGATGCTCGCAGCGCAAAATGTGCAAACTGCCGCCGGAACAATAACAGAAGGCGGAATGTCCTACATACTTACCACAATGGGCGAATATACATCGCTGGATGAAATCAGAAATACTGTAGTTGGCGCCAGAGGCGGCGGTTTCGTTGGCGGGCAGATGGAAATGCCAAAACCAATACTTTTACGCGACCTTGCCGATGTATATGAAGGTTACCGGGATGAAACCAGTGTTGTCTATGTAGACGGACAATCCGCTGTAATGCTCCAGGTGCAAAAACAAAGCGGAAAAAATTCCGTGCAAACCGCAAATGATTTACGCGCTAGACTGGAAAAAATGGGCAGGGAGCTTCCCCCGGATATAGAAATTACCGAACTTTTCAGCACTACAGATATCGTGGAAAATTCCCTTAATCAGGTAACAAGTACAGCATTTATGGGCGCGTTCCTTGCGATATTTACACTCTTTTTATTCCTGCGTTCCACAAAGCCTACAATTATTATCGGTATCAGTATTCCTGTATCAGTAATTATAACAATGCTTCTTATGTATTTTATGGGACTTACCCTTAATTTGATGACAATGGCAGGGCTTGTTTTGGGAATAGGAATGTTAATTGACAATTCAATTGTTATACTGGAAAACATTTACCAATACCGTGAAAAAGGAGCGAAGCTGAAAACAGCGTCAATACTTGGAACATCAGAAATGATAACAGCCATTACAGCTTCTACCATTACAACTATCTGTGTCTTTGCTCCGCTTGTAATGTTCCAGGGCCTTTTGGAAATAGCCGGTGAATTATTTTCCGGTCTTGCTTTTACAGTTGTAATATCATTGGGGATTTCATTATTTACAGCCATTTTCCTTGTTCCCGCATTGTGCAGTCATTATCTGCCAATTGTTACGCGAAAACAAAAACCCCTGAAAGGCTTTTTGGCAAAAATAGATTCATTGTTTGAAAGGTTTTTTGTCTGGCTGGAAAATATATATAAAGGCGCCGTAAGAAGAGTTCTTAAACATAAATTAATTGTTGTTTTATTTTTGCTTGCACTTCTTGTCGTGAGTATTATATTAATTCCTGTTATCGGCTGGGAATTTATGCCGGCACAGGATGAAGATAGTGTTCGAATAACGGCAACTCTTCCCATGGGAACTCCATTACAGGAGACAGAAGCTGTTTTAAGGCAGCTTCAAATAATAGTAGAGAGGGAAATTCAGGGTTATGAAAGACTGGTTCTGCGCGCTGGCGGCGGCGGTTTCATGGGATTCGGCGGAAGTAATACAAACTCGGGATCATTAAGAATCAATCTGCCTGAATATTCAAAAAGAATAGAAAGCGCAAATGAGATACAGGACAAACTGCGTCCGTACTTTAATCAGTTTCCGGGTGTAATGTTTTCATTCGGCGGCGGCATGATGGGCGGCGGCATGATGGGCGGCAATGCTGTAGATATAATTATACGTACAGATAACCTTGTAAAAGGCAAAGAAACCGGCGAAAGGATTGCGGCTCTGTTAAAAGAAAGACTTTCCGAATATGTTACAGAACCGCAAGTAGATTTAAGAGACGGGCTGCCTCAGTATGAAATTATTCTTGATCGCGAAAAAATGTACGCGCTTGGCCTTAACACCTTTACAATCGGCAATGAAATAAGGGCTGCTGTTGATGGTATTACCGCAACAAGGTATAAATCCGGCGGTAAAGATTATGATGTATTGCTTATCCTCGCGGAAGCGGATCGCAATACCCTGCCCGCTCTTGATCATATATTTATCAATAGCCAGGTAGGCAGAGTTCCTCTTTCCAGTTTTGTAAGTTACCAGGAAGGAACCGGTCCTCTTTCCATTAACCGCGAAAACCAGAGCCGTGTTATTCACGTAACAGCGGGAGCGAGACCAGGAGCAAGAACAAATCATTTACAGGGACTTGTGGAAGACTTAATCAGAAAAGAAATCCCTATCGAAGATGATGTAATTATTGAATATGGCGGCGCAAATACAGAAATGATTAAAATATTCAGCAGATTTATATTAATTTGTATTGTCGCAGTATTCCTTGTATTTGGAATTATGGCAAGTCTTTTTGAATCGTTCCGTTCTCCATTCATTATTATTTTAACAATCCCATTGTCATTAATTGGAATTGTAGCGATATACCTGATTACAAATACAATCTTTAATGTACTAACCGCTGTTGGTTTATTGGTATTAATAGGAATAATAACTAATAACGGTATTATCCTTGTAGATTATACAAATCTTCTGCGTAAACGCGGATATTCATTAAATGAAGCGATTGTTGAAGCAAGCCGCAGCCGTCTGCGTCCTATTTTAATGACAACCGTTACAACAATTCTGGGACTTGTACCAATGGCATTCTTCCCCGGTGAGGGTACAGAGCTGGTCGCTCCAATCGGAAAAACTGTTCTTGGCGGATTATCATTCGGTACATTGATGACATTATTCCTGATGCCTGTAATGTATGGTATTATTAACAAACATTCAGACAAACGAATCGCCAAAGCGCAGGCAAAGAGGGATAAAATTGCAGCTGGTCAGGGACGTTCCAAAACAACAATAAGTGAACAATGAAACTTAGTTTCATAAATGATTTTAAAGCGCGGCCGGCAAGCCGCGTTAAAAGAGGTTAACATGATTCGTTTAGAAATAGTCGCCAATCGTTCTGTAGAAGAAAACATTCTCGAATCTCTTGCTAAAGAGCAGGTTGGTAAATATTACACAAAGATCCCCAATATACTGGGAGTCGGCGCCTGCGGTCCTCGCATGGGAGACGCCGTTTGGCCGGAAGAAAATTTTGCCCTGATTATCTGGTGCGAAGAAGAAGAAGCCCGCGGGATACAACGAGCTGTCGCATCGGTAAAAGAAAAGTTTCCCTGCGAAGGGATAAAGTTGTTTGGGATTTAATTATTTTAATGTCGCCGCGTACCTTTGGTACGAGTCTATGTGTACAGCTTACTACTCAGCATACTCAATGATCACGGTTATATTCGTGTTTCCGTATTTAAAGTTAGATTGCCATTCTTCGTCATAACCTGTAGCTCCGACAGGAACTTTCACCGTAACGGTTTTTGGAGAGTTCACGCCAAGGAATATATTTTTTTCCGCAGGGTAGGAAGGAAGACTAGTAATAGGAAGCGGTGCGGTTTGCCCCATGATGATAGTTAAGCCGGTATCTCCTGTTGAACTGAAAAAGCGTATGCCGTAATAACCTGTTGCATTAGGGATTTTTACCAAAGCAAGGCTTGTACAGCCCTTAAAGGCATCACTATATATAGAGGCACCAGTTACTCTCGGGAAGTTCACGCTGACAAGATTGACGCATCCTTCAAATAGGCTAAAGTTAATCATAGTTGAATTGGGAAAGTCGGCGCTGACAAGACTTGTGCAGCCCCAAAAAGCTCCTCTATAGATCCATCGAGCGGCCGGAAAATCTATATTTTTTAAGTTAGTTCTGTCTGTAAAGGCGTAATTATCGATCCTGTCAACTTTCTCGCCGCTGATAAATTCAAGAGCATCAAAGTAATGAAAAGATGGATATGGGGGAGGAAAAGCTTCCCAGTGATACATTGCAGATACTATTCGTGTACCAAGAGGCAATATAAGAGACACGATTTTATTTTTTCCGGTTGCAAAACTATAATCAGGATAAAACGCAATATCACTTTCTATTACTTCAAGGAAGTCGTTCTCCGTCAAACCTCTCATCGTGCATGTTTCCAAATCAAGATTAACAAACTTGTCTGCCTCTGCTATTGCCGTAAGAACTTTGCGCCAGTTGGAATCAATGGCGGTCATTAAGCCAAGATCAAACTGCAATGGCAGAGATGCAGGATTGTC
>Ga0123356_10006936_pt1 | contig 11374 bp, 6 predicted proteins | sample TergutEmb28metaG_2_FD_92546 | JGI IMG/M metagenome (GOLD analysis project Ga0123356, IMG submission 92546) | Embiratermes neotenicus P3 segment gut microbial communities from Petit-Saut dam, French Guiana - Emb289 P3 | ecosystem: Host-associated > Arthropoda: Insects > Digestive system > Gut ... | reverse complement strand
TTAGTAGGACGATGATGGAGACGTCTTTTAGTTGGTGGAGGATTTTTTGGAGTACGTTTGCTTTTTTGGGGGGTTGGAGTACGTTTTTTCCGTTGGTTTCTTGGCGGTTGTGAATTTGCTGATTGGATAAACCTTGCTCGGGGGTCACATCTAGTCTTTGCAGTACTGACTCAACGTCTGATTCATACCAGTTGATGTGATCTTGTTTGTTTTCTATGTTTACCTCAACCCTCAGTACTCTCAATATTTCGCTTGAAGCATCCGCACATAAGACCCATTTTTAATAAACTGTTCAAGCAGTAGGTATTTAGCTTTTTGACCCAACAACAGCGGTTCTGTCCTTGCAAATACTCAATCAAACAAATCAACCCTTAGACTATGCCAAAGTTAAACCCTAAATCGATAGGCATTTAGGTTACAAGACCATATACCTGGAAAGTTGATGCGCATGACACTGGTGAAGATCGACCAAATCTTAGAGGGCAAATACACCAACCAAACCGTTACTATACGCGGGTGGGTCTACCGTAAACGTGAAGGCAAAGAACTCATATTTATCCTAATTCGCGACTCCACAGGAGTCATTCAATCTACCATCAAAAAAACCAGTCCCAGCTGGAGTGAAGCCCAAAAACTGACCATCGAATCCAGCCTCACCCTAGAAGGCACCGCTAAACCCGACACCCGCGCCCCCGGTGGCTTTGAAATCGGCGCAGACAACCTGACCATCGTCGGCTTAGCTGAAACCTTTCCTATAAGCAAAGACAAAAGCGAAGAATTCATCCGTGATATGCGCCACCTCTGGCTTCGAAGCCGCAAAATGAACCTAGTCATGAAAGTCCGAGCCGAAGTCATGCAAGCTGCCCGCGAATACTTTAACAAACAAAACTACACCGAAGTCTCCCCACCCATGTTTATCTCCGCCGCAGTGGAAGGCGGATCTACGTTGTTTGGTTTAAAATATTTTGACCAACAACTCTACCTAACCCAGAGCAGCCAACTCTACTTAGAAATTCTAATGTATTCCATAGAAAACGTCTACTGCATTGCACCCTCATTTCGCGCAGAAAAAAGCCGCACTATTCGCCATCTAACCGAATACTGGCACATGGAGGGCGAGTGGGCATTTGCTGACATGAATGATCTCATGGCGTTTGAGGAAGGTTTGATGACTCATATCTGCCAAACCATCGCCACTAAATGCGAAAAAGAATTCCGCGAACTCGGTGCAGATATCGAGAAACTCAAAGCTGTCAAAACCCCGTTTCCACGTATCACCTACAAAGAAGCCATTGAGCGTCTCAAACCCCAAAATCCCCAACTTGACTGGGGTAGCGACTTGGGTTATGAGGATGAAAAAGTACTAGCCGAAGCTTTTAGCACGCCCTTTTTTGTTTACGATTACCCAACAGCTATCAAAGCATTCTATTGCAAAACCTATCAAGATCACCCCGAGATAGCCATGTCTGTGGATATGATGGTGCCTCGTATTGGTGAAATAAGCACTGGTGGGGCAAGAGAAGACAACAAAGATATTCTCATCAAACGTATGAAAGAACAAGGGTTAAATCCTGAAGATTATGAGTGGTACCTAGATCTGAGACGCTACGGAACAGTGCCCCATGTGGGCTTTGGCATGGGCTTAGAGCGTTTACTGGTGTGGATGCTAGATCTTGACAACATTATTGACGCTATTCCATTCCCGCGAACAACCCGCAGATTCTACCCCTAACTCTTTTATCTCCTAGTTGTAGTTTGTATGGTGAGGTCATAAATCAAGTGAGCCATAGCCTGATTGGTGTTTATTGAACTCGAATTCACATTTTGTTGTTTGATGTTGATTAATTGACTTTGTTTGGTTTGATCCGTAATTTTCAGGTTTTAGGGAATATGTTTTGTGTGAAAACGTGTTTTGAGGTTAAAAACGAAAAATAGTGCTTTTTCAACTATTTTATAGTTTAACTAGATCCAGACCCATATATCTAAGGTATATGGTTACAACATATTTCGTTTTCACAATTTATTTCCAAATAACACTGTTCAACCAAGTTTATTGCTATTATTCTCAAACATAAAAATTTAGCCTGAATTCATTAATTATGATGCAATAACCAAAAAGCACATGTTACCTGAAAAGTATGTATTTAGCTCACACAGGCGTATATGCACAAATATGTTTATGAAATTCTGATTGCTGAACAAAAACAGCATAAAAAATTAAATTTCAATAGAAAAGAAGCCAATTACATGCTCATTTTTGTTGAGAGTTAAACACATACCCTAAAAACCGGAAGTTGCGGTTTGATGGTTTATTCATTAAGTTTATGGATGTGCTGTAAATTATGCGTGAGTTAACCGTTAAGGTTAAACGGGAGAACATCTGTCTAGGTGTGGCTGTCTGGCTGGGTTGTCATACACACCCTCATACAATACACACCCTCACATCCGGCTGGGCAGCCATCTACCCTTAATTGCTTATTAGCCGCAGTGTAATTTGGCTATGTATCAACGCTTCTATTTTTATTCTCCAAGTAGATGATGGATCCAACTGCTTTCGCATTCGGCATCAGCATTTGGCTTCAAGTTTAACGTGTGATGTACTATTGTTTATCAGCCACATAGTACAAATGTATTCTCAGTTGAGCTGAGGTGTTTTTGATGAAGGTTTATGTATTGAGTCTGCATAGGTGGTGTTAATTTCTTTCCAAGTGTTCATAACAATGGGGTCTCTCTATGCTGTATGTTGGGTTCAATGGTGCATGGTTGATTTTTTGAATTTAAGGGTTTTTCGGTTGATCTGATTGACGCTGATGTGGTGTGATGCGAAATGTGGTGTGTAAGGTTTGTGTGGTTAAGTTTTTTCTTGTTGAGGTTTACTGTTTTGGCTGATTTTTGCAAAAAAATTGTTTAATTATGTCCGTGTGTTAAGTTGTATATTCATCTATATTTTTTACTGATGTGTTGATTGAGTCTTTTTATCAGTTTTTTACATGTGGTTTGAGTGATTTTTGATGCTTTTATTTGTAAATTCGATTATGGTGGTGGCTTGGTTGTCAGCCTACCGACTTATGGCATGGTTTTATATCCTTAGACCGTTGCTGTAGTCCTTAAAAAATTATGGTGAATAACTAATGCAAACAATCAAAACTAAAATAATGATACTTCTAACAATGGCTATATTGATAACTGCAATGATGCCGTTATTCGCAAATAGCGAAGCACAAACACTACCCCGACAAATAACCTCATATGCTAAAGTCACAATTCAGCCTGAAGTCATCGGCGTAGGTCAACCCGTAATGGGCTATGCCTTCCTAGGCAATGCACCTCTTCCCGGCTCATCAATGAACAATCCCTACCGATTCAAAAACTACACCGTATGGATCACTGATCCCGCGGGCAAAGTAACAAACCTTCACTGGCCTACAATTGACGACACAACTGGATGCCAAATGTTTAGATTTACCCCTGAACTCGTAGGTCAATACAACGTTACCTTCACTTTCGGTGGAATGACTCTAACCTCTGCTGATACAGGTACCGCGGCAAACATCGGTAATGTGTATCTGCCAAGTACTGCAGACTGTACCTTCTATGTTCAACAAGATCCCATTCCTACTTTTCCTGACAGCTATCCCCTTCCAGCTGAATACTGGATGCGTCCCATCTATGGTGAAAATCCTGGCTGGTTTAAGATATCCTCTAACTGGTTAGGAACTGGAGCGCCAGTTAATTCAAAGACAGGCGCTGGTACCATATCTGGTACCGGAGGACAAGCTGCAATTCAACGCTATCCTGGTGATGCAGTCGGCTCCAAGACCGGACATGTCATGTGGACAAAACCCATGCAGTCTGGTGGTGTTGTTGGTGGCGATAACTATGAAGTTGATGGGCAAACATTTTTTGAGGGCTCAGCATACATTAACCGATTCCAAAACCCCATAATCGTAGCTGGCATGCTAATCTATAGAGAACCACTAAACTTTGCAAGTTCAGGTGGCGGCGATACAGTCTGCGTAAATATAGCTACTGGCAAAGAAATCTGGCGAAACAGCGCAATGCCTGCCCTATCATTTGGTAATATGCGAGATGTGCAAGACGCAAACCAACACGGCGTATTCCCGCCTCTGGTTGCTACAGCAAACTGGGCACGCGTCTTTGACGCATACACAGGCTACCCCATGTTCAACGTCACTGGCGTTCCAGGCGGCACACTTGTACAAGGACCCAACGGTGAACACATAAGATACACATTCTTCAATAATGGCACAAACAATAATCCCGACTGGTATTTATGCATGTGGAATTCTACTTTGATGTGGAATGGTGTTGGCTATCACGCAGGTGACACCCAAAACACACCCACAATCAACGCTGTCAGCGGCACAGTAGCAGCTAATAATGGCAGGCGCTATAACTGGGTAGACACAACAACCCAGAACAAATCCATACCTTGGCGAACTCAGGACCAATACAGCGGATTTACAGTACTTGCAGCATACTACAACAACATTATGATCTGTCGAAATGGCACCTACCCCTCACTAACTGGTCAGATGCAAAACGTTTCTGGCGTTGTCTCTTTGACCAGCACAAGCTGGAACTATTTCGCCATTGACATTGACACAAGTAGCAACAGATTTGGTCAAATTCTCTGGACAAGCCCAACCTACACCTCGCCACAAGATAAAACTATCACCTGGGGCGGATCAGATCCAACTACTGAGACCTTTGTAGAGGCAACTAAAGAAACAACCGTCTTTACTGGATTTAGCATGAAATCTGGTCAAAAGCTATGGGAAACACAGGGCCAAACAACATTAGACTACTTCGGCAACCCCTCATATCCATATGCGGCGGCTCAAAACGCATACGGCAGACTCTACAGTCTTAACTTTGGTGGGCTACTCTACTGCTATGATCTCACAAATGGTACCTTGCTTTGGACCTATGGAAATGGTGGTCCAGGTAACAGTACTCAGAGTGGTCTACAAGCACCAGGTTACTACCCCGGCTTTATAATGGGTGTGGGTGATGATGTGGTCTATATTGCAGCAACGCAACACACAATCACAACACCTATTCCAAAGGGCAACTTTATGCGCGGTATCAATGCAACTACAGGTGCAGAGCTTTGGACCATCTCAGACTACACAGGCACCTTTACCGTTCTTCCCTATGCTATGGCTGATGGTTATAGTGCATTCTTCAACGGATATGACAACCAAATCTATACCCTAGGTAAAGGGCCAACATCGTTAACCGTGACAGCGCCTGACTTATCTGCAAACTTTGGCCAGCCTGTGGTAATACGCGGTACCGTATATGATGTCTCAGAAGGAACCAAACAAGATGAACTTGCGGCACGATTTGCAAAAGGTGTCGCCGTCTCTTCTGATGAATGCATGGCTGACTGGATGGGCTATATCTATCAAAACAAACCCCTGCCTATGGATTTTGTCGGTGTTGAAGTAACTGTATATGTAGTTGACGCAAACAATAACTATCGTGAAATTGGCACAGCAATCACTGACTCAACCGGTGCGTACAGTTTAATTTGGCGGCCCGATATTCCAGGATCCTACTCGGTTACAGCGAATTTTAAAGGAACCGAAGGGTATTGGGGCTCTAGGGCTACAACAGCATTCAATGTGATGGATGAAATAACAACGCCTACACCAACAACAGAGCCGCCCATTTCAATGGCTGAGGCTTATTTTGTTCCCTCAGTCATTGGTATTGTTCTTGCAATACTTCTAGTAGGCGTTGCCACAATAGTTCTGCTAAGAAAACGACCATAAACCAAAACAACAAACTCTCTCTTTCTTTTTTCTTTAACCTGAATTCCTCAGGGTTTTAGCGTAGACAGTTCAGCGGTTAGGGCTTTGTCGACATCTCTGGCATCTATAAAAGCGCCAAGTATATCTTTGTTTTTTTATAGATATGCTGACAGTTTATCGAAGTGTTGATGTTTCTTCCAAAACTTTACTCATTTCGCCCATATTTCCTATATGATTTGGGCAAAACTGATTATTTATGACATTGCTCTTTAGTGTCAAACTCGACACTTGTGCAAATGTGCCTTATCTCACACGTTTTTATCTCTATCAATGCGCTTCTTTGCCCTCAGTGTCATTAGGAGCTAAATTTAGCGTTGTGCTTCCCAAACATGACCCCCGGGTACAATCTTTGATTGTTTCTTTGTAATTTTTGATAATTCCGCTTTGTTGTATAGGCGTATTTTCCTTGTTTCTTTTCTTGTGCTATTGTATGGTAATGTTTTAATTCTTAGTTTTTCCTAAAGGGTTGAAGCAGGTAATCCCATTGAGTAGTGATGCTAAATGCAATAAAGTGGATTGTGACAAGTTTGTTGCAGTTAACGAGTTAGCAAAACGTAGAGGTTTCTTTTGGAATAGTTTTGAAATCTATGGTGGAAGCGGGGGGTTTGTTACTTACGGTCCGCTGGGTGCTCGATTGAAGCAAAATATTGAGGCTAAGCTCCGTGAGTTTATGGTTAAAAAAATTGGAATTTATGAGATCGAATCCTCTGTTATTGTGCCAGGTAAAATTTTTGAGGCTTCTGGACATGTAGCTCACTTCAAAGAGCCGATGGTTGAGTGTCAAAGTTGTCATACTCGGTTTCGTGCGGATCATCTCATAGAAGAAAAAGGCATCAGTAGTGCGGATGCAGAAAAGATGAGTCTTGAAGAAATCAAAATCCAGATGCAAGCTCATGAAGTAATTTGTCCTGACTGTAAAGGTCCCTTTGGTGAACCTACTAGGTATTTAACTATGTTTGAAACTACCATAGGTCCTTATGCTGGCTCAGTGGGTTATGGTCGGCCTGAGGCGGCTCAAAATATTTTTGTTGAGTTTAATCGGCTCTACAATGTTGCTAGGGAGCGGTTGCCGTTTGGTTGTATAATCATCGGTAAGGCTCTTCGCAATGAGATTTCGCCTCGTCAGGGTCTGATTAGGTTGCGTGAGTTTACCATTGCTGATTTGGAGTTCTTTTTTGATCCCGAAGAAGTTGCTTGTGAGCGCATCTGTGAGGTTGAAAACGAAGTTTTACCAATGTTGCTTTGTGATACTAGGTTAAAGGATTGTGAGACTATAACTAATTTTACCGTGCGCGAGGCGCTTGATGGGGGGATTATTCGTTGTGAGTGGCAGGCCTATTTTATGGCTCAGGCAAAGCGTCTTTTAGTCGAGTTGGGGGTGCCCTCTGAGAATCAGCGTTTTATAGAAAAGTTGCCTTGGGAGAAAGCGCACTATAGTAGTCAGAGTTTTGATCAAGAGGTGTTGGTTGATCGCTGGGGCTGGGTTGAGGTGTCAGGACATGCTTATCGCACTGATTATGATCTGGGTTGTCATATGAGGGCAAGTGGTGTTGATTTGACGGTTTACAAAGAATATTCTGTGCCTGTTGAAACAGAGGAATTTGTTGTCAAACCCATTATGGCTAAGTTGGGGCCGATCTATAAAGATCAGGCCAGTAAAGTTGCGGAGGCGCTTGCCAAAGTTTCTGCTCAGCAGGTTGCGGATGCTCTTGCAAGCGAGGGTAGTTTTTTTGTTGAGGGTTATCAGATAACAAAAGAGCAAGTTGAGGTTGCTAAGCAGAAAACAGTTGTGCGTGGCAAACGCTTTGTGCCTCATGTGGTTGAGCCCAGTTTTGGTTGCGATCGTCTCTTCTATGTCGCCTTAGAGTATGCCTATGGCATAAAAGATGAGCGTGTGGTACTTAATTTCCCCAAAAGTATTGCCCCCATACAAATCAATGTCTACCCATTGATGAGTAAAGACGGGTTGGATGTTAGGGCTAAGGAAATTCAGCGGATGCTTGTCTGTGAGGGGTTTATGGTTGATTTTGATGAGTCGGGTAGTATTGGTAGGCGTTATGCGCGTGCTGATGAGGTTGGTGTGCCGATAGGGATAACCATAGACTACGATACCCTAAGTGAGGAGACTGTGACTATTCGGGATCGAAACACCTGGAAGCAGGTTCGCGCCGCCGTCAAAGATTTAGCTAAATTGATGCATAATTACTTTGAGGGTAGGGTTGATTTTGAAGAGTTAGGGTGCAATCCTTAGACTCAAGTAGCTATCTTTTTAATGTAGGTCTGTAAACTAGGAGTGTACAATTAGGTAGACATAGCGGGGGATAACGTGACATGGTACTTCCATCAGAAACAGAAGAGCGCGTGAAGCGTAGGGCATTAAATGCTTGCCAAGATAACCTGCGTAAAGTAGTTGACGTATCAAGGAAAATCCCTCAACTCGTTGAATGCTTTGCAAGTGGTGACAAAGAAAATGCCCGTCGCCTCTTTAGCGAAATCAAAGCGGGTGAGGAGGAAGTTATTAATTCTCGCCGCATGGTCAGTCAAGAGCTAGCTGAGATAGGGGCCATTCTCTTTGCACGTGAGGACTTTTTGCACTTTACCAACCTCTCAAGCGAAATCGCAGACTTCTCTGAGGGTATTGCATATTATCTTGTAGAGATTATGGAGCATAACTGGGTTGTTCCACCGGAAATCAAAAAAGATCTTCTAAAACTCAGCCTAGCCGTACTAGATTCAGTGCTAAAACTCCGTGAAACAATGCTGGTTCTCAATTATGGCTCCCAAAAAGCTTTGGAGCGTGCTAAAGATGTTGAAATTGCTGAGCGTATTGTTGATGATCAATACCGTGCCCTTACCATAAAAATTCTTAGCAACAAACTCGACATCTCGGTGCTTATGATTATGCGTGATGTGTTGCAACTCCTTGAGAACTCTGCCGATAAAGCTGAGGATGCCGCCGATATAGCCCGTCTGCTCTCATTTATAATGTGACCTCGATGGATAAAGCAAAGGTTGAACTTATAGAAAATTTTTTGGTCGTTTGGAGTCCTGCCGAGGGTACCCAACTCTATAAAACTGCTTACTATGGCAAGCCTGTGGGTATACCCAAACCCAAAGTTCCCGAGTTTGATGTGCCTCTAGTTTTGGATTTGATGGAGGGGCTCTATTTGGCAGAAACTAGACAAATCAAAATTTTTGAAAACCCAGGCGAGGTTGAGGTTAGTCTTAAAAAACTACGCCAAAAAGCAAAACAGCTCTACGATGAATTTGAAGAAAAATATGCTGTCTATCGCGATATGCGTGATAGCGGTTTGATTGTTACGCCGGGTATAAAGTTTGGTTGTGATTTTGCTGTCTACAAACAAGGCCCCGGTATGGAGCATGCGCCCTATATGGTAACTGTTAAAAAATCAGGCTCAGATATCTCTGCAACCGAGATTGTTAAAAATGGCCGCCTTGCAACAACGGTGCGTAAACGATTTATCATCGCCGTGCCTGATTTGGCCTCCAAACAAATAAAATACCTCATGTTCAAATGGTTTAAAGCCTAACATGTGTTACTATCATCCACCATTTTTTACTTCACAAATCCTGACACATCATACAAGTAAGAGTGTCTGACACTGCCTCTGATTTGAACTAACAACATACATCAATACACCCCAAGATATTGCGGCAATCAAGAAGAACAGACTCACACCTCCCAACCCACCACGGCACTCTCCAAACACCTGAATGTGCCCCGCAACACTTGATAGCGACAACCATTCCAGGCGTCAGTGTTTGTTAGTTGGCAAGTATGGTTTGATTCTCAAATTCACCCCGTATGCGCTGATGCGAATAAACCTTGGTAGCCACCAAACTACACCCCTCCTCAACAATCACATCATCAGCAACCACACTCACCGAATTTATCCGCGTGGGTTTACTACAACTCGAATTAATCACAACATGACGACCAATAATACTATCACAAATCTCTGTCCCCTCCCCTATTATCGCACGATCCATCACCGCCGAATTAACTATAGTTGCATTCCTACCAATCCGAGTAAAATTATCAATGCAACTATTAACAATATGCGCCCCATCCTCAATTTGACAATGCTGACCAATCAACACCGCACCCTCAATCTTGATCCTACCCCGCCTAATCTGACCAACAATCTCCTCCCGACACTTCTCCGAATCAACACTGTCTCCCTGCACCCAAATCATACTTCCCTCACCCAACCTGCCCCCAAAATCCTTAAGCGACGACAACCCTTCACACAACAAACTCTTCATAGCCTCAAGGTAACTCTTAGGCGTACCCACATCATACCAATTACTCTTCAAAGTATAACCATACACCGGACGTCCAGTCGAAATAACATAGGGAATAAAATCATAACCAAAATCCAACCTACCCCTCTCTCTAATAAGCCGCTGCACCCCCTCTTCTCTAAAAATTTGCCGAATTTCAGGTGAGAGAACATAGAGCCCAGTGTTAGCCAAATTACTTGGAGCATCTTTAGGCGGCGGTTTTTCAACAAATTTCTGAATACGCCCCGACCCATCAATATCTGCTATCCCTAAACCCTCCACATTGTCAACCTCTCGAAGCACTATGGTCAAGGCAGATTCTTTTTCTTTATGAAAATCAATGAGACTTTTAATTTTTATATCAAAAATATTATCCCCCTGAACCGCAAACACAGGATTGGATATCTCATAGTAATCCATGTTAATACGCGCAGAATCAGCACTACCTAAATCCGCCACATTTGGCTGATACTTTATATGAATCGGCGGATCAATACCATAACGCGCAGAAAAACCAGTCCCCGACTCAAAATAATCATAGAGATCACAATAGTTAGTATAACCCTTAACCCCAAATATAAAATTGCGTATACCCTGATTTGCCAGCGATAGCAACGAAAACTCTACCAACGGCCTGTTAAGCAAACGCAAACACGCTTTACTGGTCTCAGATGTTAGCGGCCAAAGACGAGTCGCTTTTCCACCTACTGGAATAATAACATGAATTTTGTCTGAGCTATAGTTGTCTTTGCCAGGGGATTCATAACAGTTGCTCAAGCACTTCACCAAGACATAGTATAGGTAGAGCTGTACTGCTTTTAATGTTTGTTGCAAGATCAATACCCTGCACTCTAAAGTTTAGTGTCACAACCGATTTGTCAACCTGAGCACAAGAAACTCCGTTAAAATCCTCACTAAACGACAGAGATGGCGGCAAAATTGGTGGTAAAATATGGCAACAGTTTTTCCGAGCGTAATTTGTATAGGCTGACTTTGTTTGCGGAGCGTTTTCCCGATAACATAATTTTGACGGAGCTGGCGGCAAAATTGAGTTGATCACTACCGCATACAAGGTCATTGTCAAATCCACCATTTGTAATCGTGAGTTTTTCATTGTTAACGAATTTATATAATTGAGCTGCCCTTCTTCTGAAGGGCAGCGACAATAAAAATAACAATCAAAGACATTTTGTTGCTTGCACAGAATTGGGAGCAGCTAAAAGCTATGG
>Ga0123356_10006934_pt1 | contig 11375 bp, 11 predicted proteins | sample TergutEmb28metaG_2_FD_92546 | JGI IMG/M metagenome (GOLD analysis project Ga0123356, IMG submission 92546) | Embiratermes neotenicus P3 segment gut microbial communities from Petit-Saut dam, French Guiana - Emb289 P3 | ecosystem: Host-associated > Arthropoda: Insects > Digestive system > Gut ... | reverse complement strand
TTTATCGCTATCGAGCATTGAGTGTTTGTAATTAACGCGCATATTTTTCTTTCCCTGTAACGGCGATTACAATCTGTCGGGTGATATCGGATTTCACATAATTTGGCGGTTTAAACAAGGTTACTCCCAAAAAAATTAGCCCCCGTAGCGTGTACGGGGGCGGTAAACCTACTTAAGGGAGTGTGCAACGTTACCATCGCACATCGCTCCGCTGGGCGGCTACTTCAGATTCAGGATTTCGTCGACCGAGAGGTCGGTGATTTCGGCGATGGTATTCACGTCCATATTATTGGCGAGCATGGCTTTAGCGATTTCAATTTTTTCTTCCCTGCGTGCATACGCCAGCGCCGTAGCCTCAATGCACCTGGCATCCTCGCGCATGCGCTCCAGCATCATGAACTCCTCCGTCGTGGATACCTGACGGTACGCCTCAACAGCCTCTGCCATAACCTCGCCTCCTATAGACAAAAGTTCACTTAATCTTTCCTCGGTATCGGCCTTAAACAGCGCCAGCCATAAATTCAATTCATCTCCGGGATCAACCGCATCCGGCAATTTCGACAATTCAAAATAATGCAAACACATCTTGTCCGTCAACAGCGTCTTGCGTTTCACCTCAAGCGGACGGTACTCCGAGTGAAACTCCTCGCAATCGAACAGCGGGAACGCAACGATACTGATAACTATGGTACGCGGCAATTGGGAGTAATTGCCTCCCGCAGGCAACGCGCTTGAATATTCCCGCGCCCAGTAAAACAGCGTCCGATCCGGGTAGTCCCCATCCTTATTTACCTGTATCTCCAAATCGACCAACTGACCGGCAACCGTCATGGCGATGTCGAGACGGCAGTGCTTGCCCCCCAATATCTCGGGCGGCATCTCCGTATTCCGCACCCTGATCTCACCAATACTTTCGAGTGGTACGGCGAGTAAACCCGCCACGAGCCTTTCCAAAAGTCTTGGGTATTTCACGAACATCATTTTAAACAGCACATCATCCGTAAGCTTATGTTTAAGCTCGGTCACCGACAGCCCCCTTTAAATATAGTTGATTTTTGCCAAAAAAGCAAAAAATGATAAAAAACAGACACAAACCGCTTTACTATAGTTACTACGCAAAAACCGTGCCATGTGCGAAAAACGCTTAAATCAGGCGAATTTGGGGTGGTGGGGTTGTTTTTGGCCTTGATTTTTGTCAAAATGACAATCAAAATGAGAATGGTGAGAAAATCGGATGGAGGTCGGCAAATCGGGTGGCAAAAAAAAGTCTATACTATCTGTTGCCATATAATATATTATAATATGGTGGATTATCCCTCCCCCAAGTAGGATAGGATATAATATATGACAGAAACAGCCAATGTCAATGGCGTAGACGGGCACAAAATTCTGGTAGTCGACGACGACGAGACGATTTGCGATCTCCTGACGGCCGCTCTATCGACGCGGTACAATGTCACTTCCTGTCTCAGCGGCAGGGAGGCCATCAGCCTGATTGGTGAGCGGGATTTTGACGCGGTTATTACCGACCTCGTCCTCCCCGATGTTTCGGGCTTAGACATTTTGGCCTACGCCAAGAGCCGCGACGAGTTTGCCGAGGTGCTGATGATCACCGGCAACGCCACGGTAGATTCCGCCGCCTCGGCGATCAACCACGGTGTGGCGTCCTACATGCTCAAACCTTTCTCCATTCCGGAGTTGCGCGGGCGTGTGGAGAAGATGATCGCCACGCGCATGTTCCACAAAAAGAGCCTGCTGCTCATGAAGAGTTCGGATCTGGTAGATCCCACCGTTAAGGGGCACATAGACGACATCACTTCGCTGTACCACTTTACGCGCAAGCTTATGCTTACGCTTGAGATCGCGGAGGTGATGCGTATTATTCTGGAGGAAGCGAACCAGAAGGCCTGCGCCGATTTCTGCTCGCTTGAGATCGACCTGTTGGACTATCGAGAGATTTACACAATGCCGATGATCGGTGAGGCCGACAGAGAGGTGCTTGATAAGTTGTTCGCGGCCAATTGGGGCAACGCGTTCACGCATATAGACAGAGATACTTTCCAAAAGGGCGGCATCCAGCACTACATATACAAGGGGCGGCAGGGGAAGTTCAATCCGCAGGCTGAGTACAAGAGCGTAAACTACCCTCTTATAGTAACCGGAAAGTCCATAGGCTCGCTCTCGGTATGGATGGGGCCCGATAAGGATATCGTTCATCAGGCCGATCAGTATTTGCACATCCTCACCTCTATCACCTCGCCTGTGATAGAGCATGTATACGCCGATTTGCATACGCGTTTCCAGGCCAAGACCGACAGTCTGACGGGTATCGCCAACCATAGGCACTTCTACGAGGTACTGGAGCGGGAGATAGCGCGCGCCAACCGCAAGAAGTCTACGTTTGCGCTGGTGCTGGCCGATATAGACAACTTCAAGCTGATAAACGACACTTTCGGCCACCAGGTAGGCGACGCGGTGATTATTGAGTTGACGAAGCGTCTCAACGCCTGCGTTCGCACCGGCGATGTTGTGGCGCGCTACGGCGGCGAAGAGTTCGGCATTATTCTTACCGATACTGATCTGAGCGGGGCGTCGGTGCTTGCAGACAGGGTCTGCGAGTTTGTGGCGAGCGCGCCGTTCACCGGCGCAAAGCACGAGCTCTCCTGCACGGCGAGTTTTGGCCTCGCCGCTTACGACGGCACCAGGCCGCTCAGCAAAGGGGAGTTGATATTCAAGGCCGATCAGGCTCTGTACAAATCTAAGCGTGAAGGTAAGAACAGGGTTACCGTTGCAGATGGATAAACAAAGTATTCCGCGCTTGATGATAGTTACCGGCGATGATAATTTCGCGATAGAGTTTTCGCGCCGCAAGTACTTGGACCGGATCAAGGCCTGCCACGGGGAATACAAGGCCGAGATGTTCGACGCGCTTAACGAGCGTATTGATGAGTTCATGGCGAAGGCCATGACAGCCTCGCTGTTTCAGGAGATTCGCGTGTACTGCGTGCTGCACGCGCAGAGCTTTACCGAAAAGGATCTTGCCGCGCTCGACAAGGCGCTTGATTACGAGATTCCCGATGTCTACATCTTCATCTCCGCGGAGTTTGACAGCAACGATGCCGCCAAAAAGAAGTCGGGTGAAGCGAAGATCGCCAAGGCGCTGCGGCTCAAGAAGCGCGAAGATGATAAATCCGTATCAATAAAAGACTGCTCAAAGCAGCCGGACTACAAGATTCCGGAGTGGATCGTAGAGCAGGTGCCGTTGATGTTCGACAGGTACATAGGGATGGACGAAGCGGAATTTCTGGCCAGGACGGTGGAGTACGACCTCCTCTATTCTGAGCTGCAGAAGATAGACCTTGCGCTGGAGCCAGGTGCGCGGATTGATAAAAAGATCATTCAGGAGATAGTCGGCGCCACGCGGACTATGACGGTTTACAACTTCTCCTCCGCGCTTTGCCAGAGGGATCTGCCTGCCGCGCTCGAAGTATTGGACTCGCTTTTCGCCAACAACACCGTCTTTCCCACGCCGTTTGCCGTTTCTGCGGTGTTCAGGGATTTTTGGGCAATGTTGAAGATAAGGAAATTTTTGAAAAAGAATCCCCACATCCTCAAGCAGTTCAACACAAGAGGTTACGGCAAGGATTCCCCCCAGACAATGGCTGCGGTCGAAATTGGAATCGCGGCCGGCCTGCTTACTTTCAACCCTAAGGGCAGGGTGTTTCCGGTGATAATAAAGTCCGGCATCGTCCAGCACGCGCAGAGTTTCAGCGAAAGGGGTTTGAGGGAGGTTATAAGGATGTTGCAGCAGTTCGATGTAGGCGTTAAAAAGTTCAGGATAGAGCCGAACCGCTGTAATCTGCAGATGTTATGTTATCGTATAGCGCGGGCGGCGTGATGAGATATTTTTTTCGCGTGGAATACGAGGGGACGCGATTTGGCGGATGGCAGTACCAGCCCAACGCCATCAGTGTGCAGCAGCTTATCAACGAGGCCTTAACGGTTGTTTTGCGGGCGCCCTGCGAGGTTACCGGCGCGGGGCGGACCGACGCCGGCGTGCACGCGCGGGGGCAGGGGGCGCACTTCGACGTCCCGGATGATTTGGGAGAGATAGATACCGATAGGGTAGTAACGTCATTAAACGCAGTTTTGCCTTATGACATTGCCGTATACGGGATGACCGCCGTCAGTTCCGATTTTCATGCGCGCTACTCCGCGTCGTCGCGCATGTACAAGTATTATTTTTCCGACAGGAAGAACCCGCTGAACCATAAGCGCGTTTGGGCGGTGTACTGCTCTATGGACTGGGACAGAGTGAGTCAGGAGATAGAATCTTTGAAGGGCCGGCACGACTTCACGGCGTTCTGCGCGTCCGGCGCCGACTCGAAGAGCATGGTGTGCAACATATCGTTTGCCGACATATCGACGCATTTTAACGGTACGCGGGTTTTTACGATTCGGGCGAACCGGTTCATATACAAAATGGTACGGTCGTTAGTCGGCACGCTTGTCGATATCGGGCGGGGGAGGCTTAACGATACGCTTGACGAGATCATCGCCTCAAAGGACAGAAACAGGGTTGGCGAGACAGCGCCGGCCCGCGGCCTTGTGCTTGAGTGGGTTGACTATCCGGAGGTGCTCAGATGAAAAAGAATCGCGCGCTGCCCCCTGTCGTAATGATATTGACCGCTCTGGCCATGACTGCCGGTTTCTTCGCCGGCGGCGAGATCATCCATCTGATCTATACAAAAGAGTTGCGCGAAATTGTTGACGATGGAAGCGGTTACCGCCTCAGCCTGGCGCCAGCGATAGCGTCGGAAACACTGGGGCACAGGTATGCAAAGCACCACGGCCATGCGCTCGACGACCAGCGCGCAAACGCCATCGTCAAGGCGACGCGCAAGGTCGCGCCGAGCGTGGTGGGCATCGTAGTTACGCAGATCCAGGTCGTCCGCAACCCCTACGCCGGCGATAATTTCTTCGACTTCTTCTTCAGCCCCAATATGCGCCCGCCGCGCTATCGCAAGATTGAGAACATCGGCTCGGGGTTCATCATAAGCGAAGACGGGATGATTCTTACTAATTACCATGTCGTCAAGAACGCGTCGCGGTTGTACGTCAACTTCCCGGACGGTAACAGGGTAGAGGGGAAGATTGTAGGCACCGACGAGCGTTCCGATCTGGCGGTGATATCGGCGCCGGTGTCGGGTGTGAGTTTCAGGCCGGTGGAGTTCGGTAACTCCGACAACTGCATGATAGGGGAGTGGGGCATCGCGCTTGGCAACCCATTCCTTAATTTTATCAACGACGCGCACCCCACGGTCACGGTGGGCGTGATAAGCGCCCTTAACCGCAACTTCGCGCCGTCGGAGGGCGTGTACTATCAGGGGATGATACAGACCGACGCGGCGATCAACCAGGGGAACTCCGGTGGACCGTTAGTGAACGCGCTGGGAGAGGTGATAGGCATCAACTCGTTCATCTACACCGGCAGCGCGGCGAACACCGGGTCGGTGGGGATAGGCTTCGCGATACCCATCAACCGGGCGCGCAGAGTGGCCGGCGAACTTATAACGCACGGGCGCCGGCGGCAGGTGTGGACTGGGATAACCGTCCAGAACATCAATCGTTCCGTGGCGACGGCGCTGGGCCACAACAGCGTAGACGGCGTGGTGATCGTCGGCGTGAAGCCCCAGAGCCCGGGGGAAATCGCCGGCCTCAGAACCGGGGACATCGTACAGAAAATGGGAGGGATAAACATCCACAGCCACGCCGATTTAGACGGCTTTTTCCTGGATTATTTCGTGGACGACACCGTTTCCATGGAGATAATGCGAAGCGGAAAACACTCGTCGGCGAAGCTTACGCTGAAGGAGTTCCCGGGTAATGTAAGGTGATGATTGGATTTTTGCCGGTGACATGATATATATTTGGAAATTAACCCTTAGAAAGGATCCAGATTAATGGCCGTCCAACTGAAAGATAAGAAATTTGGGACACTCGTCCTGATAGTCCTGTTCGGCGTCATCGCCGGCGCCCTCATGAGCGAGCTTATAAAGCTGATCCCGGTCGGCGACAACGTCTTCAAGACGTTCTTCACCCACCCGCTCGAGTTTGGGCTCGACAACATTGCCGTCAACCTGATCGCCCTCAAATTCCATTTCGGCATCAAGTTCCAGTTCACGCTGATGTCGATCATAGGCGTCTTCCTGAGCCTGTACTTCTTCCGCTGGTACAAATAGGGGATGGATTTGTTGACTAAAGTCAGTGATAATATGTAGGGGCGATCGCCCTTGATCGCCCGTTACTGTTCAAGGATAGAATGACAGAGGACAAATATGAAATTTTTCGATAGGCCGATATCAGAGGTCGTTGATGAAATCAAGGCCGGCAAATCCTCAAGCCGCGACATAACGGCCCGCGCCGTAAGCCTCATAGAAGAGCGCGACGGCGACATCAACGCGTTCATCACCGTCTGCAAAGACTCTGCCCTTAAAAGAGCCGAAGAGATCGACGGGCTGCCGCCATCGGAAAAAGAATCCATGCCTCTGTGCGGCATTCCCATTGCGCTCAAAGACAACATCTGCACCAAGGGTGTGAAGACGACCTGCGCCTCGCGCATGCTCGAAAACTTCGTCCCGCCCTACAGCGCCGCCGTCGTCGATTATTTAGAGAAGGCCGGCGCCGTTATCATCGGCAAGACAAACCTTGACGAGTTCGCGATGGGTTCTGCGACCGAGAACTCCTACTTCGGCCCGACGCACAACCCGCACTACAACGAAAAGATCCCCGGCGGCTCAAGCGGCGGCAGTGCCGCGGCGGTGGGCGCTGGCTTCGTCCCCGCGTCTCTTGGCACCGACACCGGCGGCTCGATCCGCCAGCCGTGCAGCCACTGCGGCGTGGTAGGGCTAAAGCCAACCTACGGCAGAGTGTCGCGCTACGGAGCCGCGGCGTTCGCGTCGTCATTAGACCAAATAGGCCCCATGGCGAGCGATGTCCGCGACATAGGCCTCATGCTGTCGGTCCTCTCCGAACCCGACAAGCGCGATTCGACCTGCGCCGGGAAACGTTTTGTTGACAGCGCCAACAACTACACCGGCGACATCTCCGGCCTGCGCATAGGCATGCCGGCCGAATACTTTGGCGAAGGGCTGTCTGACGAGGTGCGCAGGGCGATAGAGCCCGTCATCGAAAATTTAAAGGGCAGGGGCGCGAAGATCGTAAACATATCCCTGCCGCACGTCAAGTACGCGGTCGCCGCCTACTACATAATCAGCTCGGCGGAAGCGTCTACCAACCTCGCGCGCTACGATGGCGTGAAGTACGGCTTCAGGGCCGACGGCGCGAAGACGCTTTTGGACATGTACACAAAGACCAGGGCGCAGGGCTTCGGCCCCGAATCCAAAAGGCGCATCATGCTGGGCACCTACGCGCTGTCCACCGGCTACTACGACGCATACTACCTCAAGGCCGCGCGCGTGCGCACGCTCATAACCAAAGACTTCTCTAGCGCGTTCGGTGACTGCGACGTCATCCTCGCGCCGGCCACGCCCATCCCCGCGCGTAACATTGGGGAGAAGGCGGACGACCTGCTGCAAATCTACCTGATGGACATCTACACCGTCTCCGCAAACCTCGCCGGCATCCCGGGCATCAGCGTCCCGTCCCCGTCCTCGGAAGGGGGCCTGCCGGTCGGTGTCCAGTTCATGGCGCCGCAGTGGCGCGAAGACCTGCTGCTGAAAGCGGGGTACGCGGTGCAAACCATGGGGCATGGATGATATGCGCCGATTCCCCCGGGTATTGATTCTATCCGTATCAATAGCTTCAATGGTGTTAGCGGCAGGCTGTACTCCGCAGATACGCTTCACACGCCCGGAACGCGCCGGCCAGCAGACGGAAAAAGCCGAAAAACCGTCGCCATATCAGCCGCCGCCGGCGAGTATCCAAAGAGCCGGTAAAAAAGGCTCGCAAAAACTTTTAGAAGAGGTCGTAAACTCCTACATTGGCGTCCCCTACAAGTGGGGCGGGACGACCTCAAGCGGTTTCGACTGCTCCGGCTTCGTTTTGACGGTCTTCCGCGAGGTCTACGACATCAACCTCCCGCGCTCCTCCGGCAGCATGTGGAAAAAAGGCCGCAGGATAGCCATGCCCGCGGCCCGCCCCGGCGACCTAGTCTTTTTCCAGGGCTCCAACTTCAGCGACATCGGCCACGTAGGCATATACATGGGAAACAACCGCTTCGTCCACGCGTCAACGAGTTCAGGCATAATATATACCGACCTCAAGGAGTCGTACTACGCAAGGCGGTTTGTGGGTGTGAGAAGGATGCAATAATGGCAGCAATCTGCCTATAACGGCGCCCCGAAGATACTGCCGGATTGGGGGATAACGTTTCCGCCCCAAAACAAAAAACCCCGCCGTCGGACGGGGCCCAAATTCACATCAAAGCGTCAAACAGGCACTAATTTAGCACTTGGCCGAGGCCTTCAGGCACTTCATGCAGATCTTGATCCGCTTCGAAGTCCCGTCGACCAGCGCCTTGATAGTCCGCAGGTTGGGGTAAAAAATCCTGTTGCCCACGTTGTGCGCGTGCGAAATGGTGTGCCCCGCTCTGGGGTGCTTGCCGCAAATTTCACAAGTCTTAGCCATAAACTCCTCCAAATTACAGTAAAACTATAGGTTCCGTTATAATACACAATCTATTAATATAAGTGATGGCGGGCCGAAAGTCAAATAAAAAATAAAAAATTTACGGAGCGGGGGTTTCAGACTTTTTTTTCAATATACAGGTAACGACACTCTCATCGATTTTAAACTCGATCGGCGGGTTCCCGTTCCTGTTCATCTCATTTCGGGCAATGATAAGGCCGCGGCCGAAAGACTGGGTGAAACCGAGCGTTCTAAGGACATCCCCAATGTTTGGATTGCGATAGTCGGCGACCCCAGGTTGCCCGAAATTTTGCGGTGTTACGTTTCCATAAGGACCGCCCGGGCTGGTTACGTCTATGCGGTCATTGTACCAGTAGACTCGAACCGGGGCGTTAGTGTTTTCGTAAGTTCGGTGAAATACCGCGTTGTAGACTATCTGCTGGAGCGCGGCCATTGGGTAGTGCTGATCTATTTCGTGCGTTGGCTTGGACGTAATATCGTATGCAATCCTGTTATGAGCGTGTAGCTTGTCTTCCAACCGCCGCAGCATCTCAATGAAAGAACCGATGATTTTTAACTCGTCAATAACCGGATCGGCCAATTCCGTGCCGTCAATCCGAAGAAACTGAATGTATGCCCCTGGAATAAAGTCCTGAGGCTTTTTACCCAGCGTCAGAAGACCAAGCATAGTCGGTGTCGTATCTGTTGGCGAAACAATCATCCGGCAGGACGCAAGCCATTCTTCGTAACTTCGCCCGTTTTCTTCCAGAATATCCGGCGCAAAGGCTGCGGGGAGATACTCATTTTCAAAAATAAGACGTGACAGGTCGGAAAGCTTAGCCGACGGAATTGGGTAAATGTCGAATGGGATGTTTTTGTGCCGACGCTTTTCATTGAGAATCCGCTCTTCCTGTTCATTAGCAACAGCTCTTCTCGGACCGGTACGAATCCAAATACGCCCCTCGTATTTCACAGGTGGCATATCGGACGGCATAACCGTGACTACTGCCATCTCCGCCCCTTTAAGCATACGCTTCTCAACCAATAGCGCTGGCAAAGGCAAAATATTGCCGTCGCTCCTCATATCGGCCAGCGAACGGAGCATTTCATCTGTGACAGATAGATTGTATGGAGTTCCATCATCATTTGCGCCGATAAACAATACTCCCGGCTCATTGTGGTTCGGCAGATCATTGGCAAAAGCGCAAATCGCCTGCCTTCCCTTCTTTGGCGCGCTACCATCAAGAGATTGCTTCCGCTCGGCACGATCCGACTCGGTGTCATTGAGTAGAGCTAGTAGCTCTTGGTCAGTAAGGCGTTTCATATATGGAAAATAATATATTAGGGGCGTAGTGTCAAGGTTTTGGTGACGATTCCGGCGTCACTCTCCAAACATTATTGTCGGATTTTTATATAAAGTAATGCGGCGGTGGGTGGATTTACCCCAATTACTCAACAAAATTAAAAGATATCTATTGACACAAAGCATTTTTTAATAGTATATTTCATTTGATGACAGATTTACATAATTATTGAAACATTAACAGCCTAAGATTGTAGCCCGTTTCCCAGATTTTACCAATTCGAGCGGGAACGGGAATTTATAGAGCGGCAGAGGGGGATTCATAATGATTGATGCGAAGAGTTTTATGGAGTTTTTCGAGAAGGAGTGCGGTGTAAAATTCGTCGATGCCGAAACCGGCAGGGATGCGCTGGATGTTGTCACGGAAAGAGATAGAAAAAATATACCGTATGGCCATCCTGCGTATAAATCGGATTATGATCGGTTTTTAGAGGAAGGTGGTGGGTTGATTTAGCTTAGGCATAAATCGTACCGTTTATCCGGCGTAATTTATATTTATTAATCGATGTAATCTTATGTAAAAATCGGAGAAAAAAATGCAAGAAAAATTAATAATAATAGGCTCCGGCCCTGCCGGACTGACGGCGGCGATATACGCATCCCGCGCCAATCTGGAACCGCTCCTGTTTGAGGGATTTCAGGACGGCGGCATCCCCGGCGGGCAGCTCATGATTACCGGAGAGGTCGAGAACTTCCCCGGCTTCCCCGGCGGTATCCCCGGGCCGGCGCTTATGGGGAAGATGCGGGAGCAGGCGGAGGCGCTTGGGGCGCGGATGATTATGGAGGATGTTTTGTCTGTCGATTTATCCGCCCGTCCGTTCACGGTGGTATCATCAAGTGAGGATAAGTATACCGCGGAAGTGTTGATAATCGCTACGGGGGCGACAGCGAATCGCTTGCCGCTTGATTCGGAAAAGCGCCTTTGGGGCAGGGGGATATCCGCCTGTGCTGTTTGCGACGGTGCGCTGCCAATCTTTAGGGATAAGGAACTGGCAGTGATTGGCGGTGGTGATACGGCGGTTGAGGAGGCTGTACACCTCACAAAATTCGCATCCAAGGTCTACTTAATTCACCGCCGTGACGAATTAAGGGCCAGCAAGATAATGCGCGCCCGCGCCGAGTCGCATCCCAAGATAGAAATTCTGTGGAACAAGGTTGTTGACGAATTTCTCGGCACGGATCAATTAAGCGGATTAAAATTACGCGATACCGTCACCAAAGAAATATCCGAATTGACAGTCGCCGGCGCCTTCGAGGCCATAGGCCACAAGCCCAATACAGGAATTTTAAACGGACAACTAGAAACAGACGAACAGGGCTACATAGTAACAAAACCCGGAACATCCTCAACATCAATCCCCGG
>Ga0123356_10006933_pt1 | contig 11375 bp, 12 predicted proteins | sample TergutEmb28metaG_2_FD_92546 | JGI IMG/M metagenome (GOLD analysis project Ga0123356, IMG submission 92546) | Embiratermes neotenicus P3 segment gut microbial communities from Petit-Saut dam, French Guiana - Emb289 P3 | ecosystem: Host-associated > Arthropoda: Insects > Digestive system > Gut ... | reverse complement strand
CTTAAAAAACCATTTATCAAAATTCTGAAATTATCGGGTTTTTAAGATTTATTGAAATACCGTTTCCTGTTATGATATACTTTTTACTGTCACAAGATTTCTGAAAGGTGGGAAGGTTATGCCGGGATCCGAATTAAAAGCCGGTGCTCGAAGTTTGATTCTGAAGAACTTTCCCAAGATACTGGTCATAAGCCTGGTTTATGTTTTTCTTATAACCGTTGTATCCTGGTTATCCATACGTTTACCCGGAAATATCAATCAGCAGGATATAATCGACCGGATCGCTTCGGGAGAAATTCCCGGTCTCGGGATAATCTACACCAACTTTAGGCCGGTAGGGATTTTTTTAGCTTTATTGCTGCTTATTCTTCAACCTGCACTTGATCTGGGTTTCATCAGCTATTGTATGAAGATAAATCGCGGTCAAAACGCGGAGTTTAACGATATTTTTAACGGGTTTCTTTTACTGTTAAAGGTTATATCACTTTTTTTAACAATCTCATTTTTTGTTTTTCTCTGGAGTCTGCTTGTTATCATACCCGGAATCGTTGCAAGTTACAGATACAGGCTTGCTTATTACATACTGCTCGATGACCCCGAAAAGAGTGTACTGCAGTGCATAACGGAGTCCAAGCTGATGATGTTTGGTAGAAAAGTGGACTTGTTTATTATTGATTTATCATTTCTCGGGTGGTATATACTGGATACACTTGTATATTTCTTAATACCGCTTCCTTTTATGATACCTCTGATTTCAATCTGGTTATCCCCGTATATCGGATTGACACGCGCGGCTTTTTATGAAGACCGTATAACAAACATTGCAGTTTGAAAAATTTTTTAAGAAAGAGAAAGTTACAATATGAGTAAAAAGTATAGTTTTTTTGCATTGATTTCAAGGATGAAAAATATCACACGCTGGTCATTGATGCGAAATAATACGCTGGAAAACATTCAAGAGCATTCACATATCGTATCTGTTATCGCACACGCTCTTGCCGTCATAAGGCGGGATATATTCAAACAGGAAACCGATCCCGGTCTCGCTGCTTCTATAGCACTGTTTCATGATTCCTCAGAGATATTTACGGGAGATTTGCCGACACCAATCAAATATTATGATGCGGAGATCATGGAAGCATATAAAAAAGTTGAATCCGTAGCATCACAAAAACTCCTTTCTGCCCTGCCTCCGGAGCTTCGGACATCATATGAAAACATCCTGTCACCATCCGGTACCGATGAAATACAGCTGCTGGTAAAGGCCGCCGACAGGCTTGCAGCTTATATCAAGTGTATTGAAGAACTAAAAACAGGCAATCTCGACTTCCGCCTTGCTGCAGAGCAATCCCGCGAAAAGCTGCTGTCATTAAATCTGCCGGAGGTAAAATATTTTATGGATAACTTCATCCCGGCTTTTGAACTGACACTGGACGAATTGGACTTTTCTTTCGATTAAAGTTGTAATTTTCACAATCAAACGATTATTGATATGTTTAAGAGTTTTGTGCTAGCATTTCTATGTCCGGATCCACGGGGAGGTAGAGTGCTATGCGCAAGCTTGTTGTTTCGGCATTTTCTTTTTCGGCCGCTGTTTTTATTTCACGGTACTTTCTGCCGTTTGATCATACTTGGCAGCTTATATGCGGTATTATCGCAGCAGTGTGTTCTTTATGCGGTTTCTTTTTTGGCGGGAATATAAGGAAACGGTTATTAATATCGCTTTTATCACTTGCTGCTGGTTTCACCTGGTGCTGGTTTTATACGTCTGTTTTTGTTAAGCCTTACTGGAATTATTTAGATGAAACGATCAATGTAAGTGCGGTTGTGACCGGTTATCCGGTGGCAAGACATACACGCGGTTATCACGTTGACACATCGATCCGTCTTGAAGGATATCCGTCGATCGGTACTCGTTTTTATTACTACAATGAAACGAAGCTTGAGCCGGGAAATATCATTGAAGCTTCAATAAGATTACGGCGTTCCGATATCACAGATGACGGAGAGGCATTAGATATTCTCAGTTCCAGAGGATTACTCCTTTCGGCAAGTGTTTCCGGCAATATTGAAGTTAGGGGATCCGACAGCGGTTTTCGATATATCCCGAAAAAAACTGCCGAGAAAATCGCTTTAGTGATAAACGAGATATATCCCGAGGACATATCTCCGTTTATGCAGGCATTGCTGTTGGGAAAACGTGACGAATTATATCGGGACACCGCACTAACAGCCTCATTATCGGCTTCGGGCATTATACATATAGTATCTATATCCGGTATGCATATATCATTTCTTATGGGATTTCTTGCTCTTGTTATCAAAAACAGGAGACTCTTCTCCCTATACGGTATACCTGTATTGTTGTTTTTTATGGCAATGACCGGTTTCACCCCGGCAGTTACCCGTGCGGGGATCATGCAGATATTTCTCATATGTGCGCCTCTGTTCCGGAGAGAGGGTGACAGTATTACATCATTATCGGCTGCTCTTCTGGTCCTTCTTATTGTGAACCCGTATTCGATCGCTTCCCCCGGACTGCATCTTTCTTTTTCTGCCACTCTCGGAATAATCATATTCACAACCCGGATCAACTCTGCTATGTCAGATTCATTACGCAGCAACAGATTGTACAGAAAAAAAGTACCCAGAGCCGTCATCAGCTTTATTACTTCAAATATTGCCACAACTACAGGAGCGCTTGTCTTTACTATCCCGCTTACAGCAATACACTTCGGATATGTTTCACTGATAGCACCACTAACCAATCTGCTGACTATCGGTGTCGTTTCAATTGCTTTTCCGCTTGGGCTGACTGCTGCTGTTATCGGTTCCGTGAGCCCTGTTTTGGGGACTGCTTTTTCGTTTCCGGTAATTCATGCCGTAAGGTATATCATATTTATAGCACGTACATTCTCTTCTATTCCTTACTCGGTCATTTATTCATCAAATGCATACATCATGTTCTGGCTTGGTTATGTTTATATATTATTTACAGCATTACCGTTGCTAAAAGCAAGGCTGAGGCAATATCTGTATCCTGTATGTATTTCATTAATATTGCTTTTTACCCTTATCCTTGTTTCGTTTCTTTTTCCTGCTGCACCGGGCAGCTCGGTAACGGTTTTGGATGTCGGGCAGGGACTAAGTGTTGTGATTTTATTGGACGAACATATTGTAGTTGTTGACTGCGGAAGTAACAGTACAAAAAATGCCGGTGAAATAACTCATGAATTTTTAATGAACCACGGTTGTACAAAAATCGATCTGCTGGTAATAACACACTTCCACTCGGATCACATAAACGGGATAGGTTTCTTGCTAAGCAGAATAAATGTTTCCGCACTGGCGATACCCGACCCCGAAGGTTCTTTTCTTGCGGAAGATATAATCGAACTTGCAAGAAGGTATGGAACTGATATAATATATGTTACGGAAATGCATGATACGTTACTGGGAGATTCAAGAGTTTTTATTTATCCGCCGCTGAATGAAGGAGATGAAAATGAACGTGGTCTCAGCTTACTGACGACCGGCGATATCACTGCATTGATAACCGGAGACATGAATGCAACGACAGAAAGAAGTCTTTTGCGCCATTACGCACTTCCCAAGCTGGATTTACTTGTTATCGGGCATCACGGATCAAAATATTCCACGTCCGGAGAACTGCTGGAGGCCACAAAACCCGGCATAGCAGTGATCCCCGTCGGACGCAACAGCTTCGGACACCCTTCGCCCGATGTTATATCCCGTCTTGAGGGTGCCGGTACCGTTGTTTACAGAACCGACGAGCATGGGCATATAACGTTTTACGGAGGGTAGAAAATGGGTAAGTTTAATAAAACGAAAAGTAACAAAAGTTATATTGATCTTACTTCATCGATAGAATCCGGTGAAGCCGGTAATTTGTACATTTTCCATGGCGAGGAACGTTATCTGCTTGATCACAGTCTTTTAAGCCTGCGGAATTTATTATGCCCCGACGGGCTTGACGGGTTTAATTATAAACGTTATGAGGGAAAAGAATTTCAAACCGGAGAATTGGAAGATGCTGTTGACACGCTTCCGGTTTTCGCCGAAAGAACAATGATCGAGATCCATGATTTCAATATTTTTAAGCTCGACGATAAACAGCGGCTTTGTGGAATTTTTGCTGATTTACCAGAATATGTATGTATTGTTTTTGTTTTTGGTTCAGTTGAGTATAAGCCTGACAGCAGATTAAAGCTGGACAAGGAAATTCTGAAATACGCAAATGTCATAGAATTTACAGCACCGGAGCAGGAGAATCTTATTAAATGGATAAAACGTCATTTTCGGGATACCGGTAAAATTATCGGTACTAACGACGCGTTATACCTTGCGGAAATTACCGGCGGTCTTATGACGACACTCAACGGAGAAATTGAAAAAGTCGCAGCATACAGCAAATACGATACTGTGACACGAAATGATATAAACATGGTTGTATCACCTGTACTGGATGCAGTAGCATACCGGCTTACAGATGCCATCATAAGCCGTGAAAAGAACCGTGCGCTCAGGCTTCTCGATGAGCTTTTTCAAATGCGGGAAGCTCCTCATAAATTGCTATACAGTATTTCATTAAAGATGAGGCAGCTCCTTACTGCCCGTATATGCGCAGAAAATAATCCCGGCAAAACCAAACTTATGTATATCTGCGGAATCAAGCATGATTTTCAAGCGGATTTACTTTTGAACACAGCAAAAAAGGCAACACTTTCGGAATGCAGAAATAACGTACTCCATTGCTCTGAAACAGCACTTGAGCTCAACAGCATAACTGAACCGGAATCGCGAATCCTTGAGCTGGTATTAAAAGTGCTGCATAACAGCCGGTAATGAAAAAATTACTATATACAAAATATGGTATTATGTGATATAATTTATACATTCTATGCTATTATTTTAAGTAACAGTATATTGATGAAAGGAATGGATTATATCAATGAAATGTCCTTTTTGCGGATTCTCGGAAAGTAAGGTTGTTGATTCACGGCCTGCCGAAGAAGGTGCTACAATACGCCGGAGACGTGAGTGCTTAAGCTGCCAAAAGCGTTTTACTACTTATGAAATCATGGAGAGACTGCCGCTCATCGTTGTAAAAAAAGACGGCAGCAGACAGACGTTTGACAAACAAAAACTCATAACCGGAATGCTCAGAGCCTGCGAAAAACGCCCGGTTCCGCTTGCAGAGCTTACGGATGTCGCCGATCAAATAGAACAGGATCTGCAAAACTCGGAAGAACGTGAAATAAGGACAACAGATATAGGTGAGATGATTATGAGCGGATTAAAAGCTCTGGATGATGTCGCTTATGTACGGTTTGCTTCCGTATACCGGCAGTTCCGTGATATAAATTCCTTTATGGATGAACTAAACAAGCTGTTGACTGAATAAAGAGGGGTTTGATCCCCTCTTTACTGTCCGCTGCCTGTTTAATTGATATCTTCTATAACCTGCTCCGGCGGTAAATCCAATACCTCCGGGTTTTTTAAAATGCTTTTAAAATACTTAAATGCCTGCGAAAAATAAAAACCGTCACAAATACGTTCATCTACAACAAGCTTGATGTCTACATTTTTTCTTAAAACTACTTCTCCGTCGGCGTTTAACTCATGTACTCTTTTTTTTGCTCCGATCGCAATAAAAACAGGTAAATTTCCGAAATTGTATAAATGATGGTAAATCGCCGGCAAACCGATAGATCCCAAGTCTGTTATGATAACTGATCCATGAAACGGGCTTGCGTTGATCAAAGACAACGGCAGAAGTCCGAAATAATCCATCAGCTCCAAAAAACCCACCGTAAGTCTCAGTAGAACCCTCGGCAGTTTCATTAAAGAAGCGGCTACATTATCGGTTTTTGTTTCCTCTCCTTCATTTCTTACTTTATAGATTTCCGTATTTAGTTTTTTGTATACATCATTAATCGTATCTTTACGGTCAAATGATATTTTTATAGAGGTTTCACCGGCATCCATCCTTAACTGCTTCTTGATGGTCATCATGAACTCAACATTTTCTCTTGTATACACTCTTTGTCCCGAGCAAAACCTGTTAATAGCAGGATATTGCGATACCGTTCTTATATATGTTGCTGTAAAAAGATGCAGCATACCCATACCGGGATACCCTTCCGCTCTTTTTTTACGCAGATACCGTTCGATCCCGCTTACCTCAATAACTTCGGAAAAATAGTTGCTTGCGTCACTTTTTTCTTTCATTATAAATGGTGTCATTGCGTTGTACGGATCAAGCGTTCTCAGTCGTCTCCCTTCACGCCTGTCACCGAACTTCCTTTTCTGACTTTTTTTCATACCTGACTCCGAATTCCAAAAATAGCCGCATGACTGTCCGGATAATTCTACATTACACACATTTACTTGTCAAATTCATGCCTGTTGTGATACAATAAGTTTTGTACGGAAAAGCAATGTAAACAAGAGATTCCCGATCCTGGAGGTGTTTGTTTTGTTAGCCGATTCTATCAAGTATATACTAGCTGCCGAGTATGAAGCCGTTCAGGTTAAACTCATAGTATTGAACAAATCAAAAGAGTCCATTGAAAAAGCGGAAGCTGACGGGAAAAACACTGTTGCGTCAACCCTTGCACGCGCCGAATCTGAAATCGACCAACTCAGAAAGGCATCTGACCGTAAGGCTATGGAAGATGCCACTGAGTTGGCGTCGTCTACTGCAAACAGGCTTGCCACAATGCGTGCGAGGGCCGACAGACGTCTTGACACAGTCGCTCAACGAATATTTGAAAGGATCGTAAACGTGTAGTACTTCGTATAACGGAAGATATACCGTAAGATTTTTGTAGATATTTAAAGGATGGAGTACATATGGCAGGAATGAAAAAGCTCAGCCTTATAATCGCACATTCAGACATAGTAAGTGTGTTAAGTGAGCTTATAGACTTGGAGTGTGTAGAGCCCGTCGAACCGGAGTTGACCCTCGATCCTCCCGAACTTACCGACCTTTTAAAACGAGAGGTTATGGAGCTTGAGGTTTATGAAGCTAATAAAGAAAGCATCACATTGCTCTCGACGCAATATACCTACACATTGATCGGATGGATGCCGGCTGAGTACGAGCCGGAGCTTGCTTCTGTTTTATCCGCCTTCACCTGCTCGTGGATAACCGAAGACCCGTTCCCTTATGATTATGAAAATATTCCGGTGTTTATTAAATATCCGCAATTATTCGGTAAACTGCGCAGCGGCGGTCGCAGGGTATTTGAACCACTGGCAAAAAAACACATAATTTAACCGGGAGGAAATCATCAATATATGCAGGGATTTGAAAAGATACTCGATTATATTAAGACCGAATCCGAAAAAGAATGCAGGGATGTCGCTATAAAAGGCAATGAAGATAGTTCTCGCATCCGTTCTCTCTATTCACAGAAGGAACAGGATGCATACTGGTCTTGTGTAAATGAAGGTACAAAAGAAATAGAAAAAAGAGTCAAGAATCTTTCAAACCTTGCTTCCGAACAAGCTGCTAATATGATACGTGATACTGAACAGGATGTACTGGATGATGTTCTGGCACTGACAGCAAAAAAATTATCGGCATTACCTTCACGTAATTATAACGAACTGCTAAAAAAACTTGGTATAGAGCAAGGTTGTAAGCCGGAGTATCTGGTAGAACAATATAGAGATGAACTTGCCCCGACAGTTTTAGCCGCACTTTTTGATGCGGGAAACGCGTGAGCAATCGGTTTACGAAAAAAAAAGAACTGCGAATGCAGTTCATTTTTTTTTTGGATTTTCATTTTTGTTGAATTTTTTTGTTTAGTATCGCTCTTGTCAATCTTGCTTTTTCTTCCGGCATATTATCAAAGACAAACTGGAAACCGTAGTCATATCTTCCGATTTTAGTGCGCGGATAGTTGGATTTACGAACTATCTTAGCCGGCAACAAAAACTTGTCCTTTTCCGAAAAAGAAAAAGCCACGAGAAAATGAGGATCAAACTTTGAACTTAGCAGTGTGTTTGTAATGACACAAAGACCGCCGGAACTGATATCAAATGAAATGTCTGTAAGATCCGGAGGCCCTTCCGGTCTTTCAAAAGAAGATGATGACGCTTTTGACGCGTGCAGTCCAAACACATCCACGCTTACCCTGATTTCGTCCCTGCCGAACTGCCGGCGGCTTTTTGTTTCAATATCAGACACCTGCTCAACCATCACGAGACCATGTCCGCGAAGTCTTTCTCTAGGCAGAGCAATAAACGAACTCATTTGCGTATCTGTATCAAAACTTATGTTGAGCTGAGCGCCAAGGCTTAATCTGTCATAGTTATCATAAAGCCATGAACATTGAACAACCAGCAGTTTTTCACCTTCATAATAACGAAACACCGCATCGTGTTCATCACTGACAGCACGTTTTTGCATTTCCTCGTATATCGTTAACTTAGTGCCGCGTTCAATGTGATTATTACCCATCTATTCGCACCTCGCTATTGGAATAATATAGTAGTATAGCACAACTCTGTTCAATGTTCAAGTATGTTTATAAGTTATTTGCTACATTGTGACAAGAATGAATGCAGCGTGCTTTACAGGCTCTCCTCTTGTAAGACCTTCCAGCCATTCGTTGTGATCGCGTGTTCTTAATCTGTCATCTGCCATAAATTCAAAAAACGGCTCGCCGAATCCGGTGAAATAAAGCAGATGATAACCATATGCTTCGGTATATATAAGCTCTGAATCGCCGACTTTCCTGCTTTCATCAAATAACCAATCCTCGATCTCCGGAACAACCTTCATTGCCATAGCAAATGAACTCTGATACGGATATTTTGATATGTTAAAATATTCTCCTCCCGGTGTGGTATCGTCAGAATGCTCCTGCATCAAGTCGATCAGTGTTTCTTCCGAAGCTCCGCCTGCGAGGAAAAGTGAGTATATGTTTTCTGCACGCTCATGTAACTCCCTCTCGGCCTGCTCCAGAGCTTCCAAAAAGTCCGGGTCGATTTCACCAAGCAGGTACTCTTCCGGATTCACTTCCGGACGGGAGATAAGAATCTGCCTCATTCCAACAGTGTTGTATCTGTTGTTCTCACGAGAAACGAAAAATATTATTCTGCTTCCATGTTCAGAGTCAATTATGGTTATATCACCAAAACCGCGTGCCGGATCAAGAAGCCAGGCATTTATATCTTGACTTAACCTTTCACCCTGCGTCATAAAGAATGTATATTCCGGGTCTGAATAGAATATTTCATACTCTGCTGCCGCTTCCAAAAATCCTTCTTCATCCAAGATACCGGCAGCAATCATAGCAGCTTCCGCGCGCGCTTGTTCCAGGGCCGCCGCAACAGCAGCGTCAAACTCGCTGCTTTCTGCGAAGTCTTCTTCATTAAGATATTCTGCAAAAACTGTAAGCTCTCTGTAAATGAAAACATCGAGATCATCTTTATTATCTTCATAATATCTTAAAAGATCGTCCGCTGTGTATACGATGGATTCACGTTTATGTTGGTTAAAAGAGCTTACAAGCGAAATCATTTCAAGAAGCTCCTGAAATATTTTTTCGTTCATCCCGCTTCCGTACATATCCTGAAGAAAAGTAGCGGTTGTTGGATACCCGCTGAACATTGCCTGCATTGATATCATCGCAATTTCATTTTCAATTTCCGATATCTGTTCATCCGGCAGTTTAAATCCATACGCAACAGCAGCTTTGTAAATACTGACAATTTCGGTCATATTTGAAAGTGCTCCGGCTGTTAAGATATCAGCCCAGGTTTCACCTGTTTCCGGGTTAAATATTTGGTGTGATAACGGCCGGCTCCGGTCCGGCATGTTCCCTCCCATGCCTTGAAACTGTTGCATCATATTTAGATATTCATGAAGCTGCGTGTTAAAAAAATACTCAAACTCCGCAGCATTAAAGCCAACCCCGTCTATTGTGACTACCGGAACACTACGGCGTATGAAATTGGAGTTTATTAGGATTGCCGCAGATGACAGTACCAAAAGTACCGAAATCACTAATATTGTTATCGTACGTGTCTTTCTTTTTGCTTTTTTTTCTTTTTCCGTTCTTGCAAGCTTGCGGCTTGCTTTGTCCTGTTTCGTTTCAAACATTCCACTCATTTGTTCGTCAATCCTTTATGTTTCTTCGTATATCCCCGCCGTGCCGTGTAAGCCCGTTTATAACCTGCACCATCGGGCAGGTGGGTCGCCTCCTCCCTGCTTCGCTGCTTCCAACATCCAAGCCATGTAAACACGACCCGGGAGGCCTGCAATTCACAGGAAGAGTTCCGGCATCCCTTATTTTAAATGTGGGTTTAAAAAGGCCTATCACGCACAAGGCAGGGAGCAATTATCAATTACTCGTTTTCACCGGAGTTATCTTCGTTATATAACCGTTCCATAAAAATTCCGTGAAGGTCATTCAGAAATTCATTATCATCAACCGATACAAAGAAGCTCTCTCCGTCTTCTTCGACAGCTTTAAGGATCACTATCCCATAGTCATCATCTTCCTCGTCCATATCTGCGGGAAGAAAAGCTGCATAAAACACACCTTTTATCTCAACAGTGTCAAGATGCTCCAGCATAAAGACATTACCGTCATCATCTGAAACCGTTATCAAATCGCTGCCAAAGTCGCCGCTCATCTGCATACTCCCCGTTACATACGGATACTAAAGATGTATTATGCTTGTACTGCTTATTGAATAATAACGCAAAATGTGGTAAAATGCAATATGTAAATTCACAAAATGAGGGACACATGGATATCGTTAAAGTAAAAAGAATAACAAAAAAAGTCATTAAAAACACGTTTTGGATTGTAAGTGATGTGTTTTTCCTCGGACTTAAAGTTGCCGGTACAATTATTCTTATTGCTGTTACCAGCGCTGTGATTTTTGCCAGTTTTTTTATTTTTTATATCAAAAACGACCTGGCAACAGGCCTTGAAATTAATCCTGCCGATTTTACCATGGCCCGTTCAAGTGTTATAAGCTATATCGACCGTTACACAGGCCGCGAGATCGAGTCGGTGACGATCCAAAGCACCGAATTCCGGCGTTGGGCGCACTATGAAGAATTTCCGGACCACCTGATCAATGCGGTTGTTGCGATTGAAGATCACCGTTTTTGGACTCATCAAGGTGTCGACTGGTACAGGACCGCCGGCGCATTTATGAATATGTTTCTTGGTATGCGCGACACTTTTGGCGGTTCTACAATAACACAGCAGGTAATCAAAAATCTCACTCATGAAGACGATGTAACGGTTCAGCGAAAGCTGCAGGAGATATTCAGAGCACTGGAGTATGAAAGACAGTTCGGTAAAGAAGAGATCCTTGAGCTT
>Ga0123356_10006932_pt1 | contig 11375 bp, 9 predicted proteins | sample TergutEmb28metaG_2_FD_92546 | JGI IMG/M metagenome (GOLD analysis project Ga0123356, IMG submission 92546) | Embiratermes neotenicus P3 segment gut microbial communities from Petit-Saut dam, French Guiana - Emb289 P3 | ecosystem: Host-associated > Arthropoda: Insects > Digestive system > Gut ... | reverse complement strand
TTCGATTTCTTTCTGATCGCCTTCGTCATGTCGCAGATCGGACCGGAATGGAAGCTGACCTATGGCGAGGGTGCGCTGATTCTGTACAGCGCCGGCGTTGGAGCTATTCTCGGCGCGATCATTTGGGGTGCGCTGGGCGACCGTTTCGGGCGCAAGATGCAGACCGTCACCGGCACCTTCATTTGCGGCATCGCCGCCGGCTGCATCGGGCTGTTGCCGACCGGCGCATGGATCGCTCTGGCCGTTCTGCGATTCTTGGTCGGCTTTGGCTTGGCCGCCAGCGTCACGCCAGCCCTGACGATCGTGGTCGAGCAAACCCCGACGCGCTGGCGCACCGGCATGACCAGCTTCTTCATCGTGTTCGCGAGCGCCGGGACGCTCCTGGCCTCGTTCACCTCGGCAATCCTGCTGCATGCGTTCGGCTGGCGCGGTGTCGCTATGACCGGATTCGTCGCCCTGATCTTTGGCGTTCTCGTCTGGGCGCTCGTTCCTGAGTCAGTCCGCTGGCTCGCCGCCCGTGGGCGCTTCGCCGAGGCGCGTGACGAAGTGGCACGCCAGCTCGGGATCGACCGCGACAAGGTACCACTGCCGACAGTTGTGCCCGCGAAGCAGCCGCGCGCCAGCCTGGCCGAGCTGTATCACAAGCCGGGCCTGTTCTGGCAGACCGTGGTGATTTGGGGTGGTTCGGCAAGTGCGGCCTATGGCTATTACCTGTGGGGACCCACGATCGTCGCGCTGGCGCTGCACGTGACGCCGGCTCGGGCGGCCGGCTATTTCATCTACGTCGCCGGCTTCGGCGTGATAGGCAAGATCTTCGTGTCGTTTCTCGCCCCGGCCATAGGCCGGCGGGCGCTCGGGATCACGTTCGGGTTCCTGTCCGCCATTGGCCTCGCGCTTGCCGGCTATTTCAACGGCATACTGCTTGGCGCCTTTCCGCTCTTTATCCTGCTGACGGCGGTGTCAGCGTTCTTCGTTGAGGGCGGCTTCTCCAACCTCGCACCTTACACCGTGGAGCAGTACGGCGTTGGACTTGGCGCGCGATCCTCAGGCCTTGGCCAGGCAGCCAACGGCGTCGGCAAGATCATTGGCCCGCTGGCGTTGGCCCTGCTTGCCGGCAGCGGCAACATCATCGCTCCCCAGGCGACGACCGAAGCGGTGTTCCCGGCATTTGTATTGCTAGCCACGCTGATGTTGTTCGTCGCACTCGCCTTCCTGTTCCTCGGAGTCGAGACGCATGGGCGCCCCATCGCACAAGGTCACGAGGAGTTGGCCGGACAACAGGGCGCGTGATCGCGGCGGAAGGCCGGCGCCACACGAATGGCGTAGCGCTGGTCTCGGAGAATTGCCTGCCTTCAGATATTCTCCGGATGAGGTGCTGCCTCATTCGGAGACTATCCAGATGGCAACGGCATCCCCACAGAGGCATTTCGTTACGCGGCTCGGCTGGTTGCGGGCAGCGATTCTCGGCGCAAACGATGGCCTTCTCTCGACCGCCAGCCTCATGATCGGCGTGGCCAGCGCCGCGGCGAGCAGAAATGGCATTGTCGTGGCCGGCCTCGCAGGCTTGGTGGCCGGAGCGATGTCGATGGCGGCCGGCGAGTATGTGTCTGTCAGCTCCCAATCGGATTCCGAAGCTGCGGACATTGCACGTGAGAGCCGCGAGCTGCTAAACGATCGTGAGAGCGAATTGCGGGAGCTTACCGATATCTACGTCAAGCGCGGCCTTGACGAACCGCTTGCCCGAAAAGTCGCTGAACAGCTCATGACGTATGACGCCCTAGCGGCGCACACGCGCGACGAACTCGGTATCTCAGACGCTACCGCAGCTCGGCCCGTGGAGGCAGCGTTAACGTCCGCTGCGTCGTTCGCAGTCGGTGCCGCGGTACCCTTCCTGACCGCGCTCGCCGCACCGCGCGATCAGGTTGCCGTGCCCATTGCAATCGTGTCGCTGATTTCGCTCGCGGTGCTCGGCGCGATCGGGGCGAAAGCGGGTGGGGCGAGGATGGCCAAGGCGGCTATTCGCGTCACGTTCTGGGGTGCATTCGCGATGGCAGCCACGGCCGGCATCGGGCTGCTTGTCGGAACGCGGGTTTAGCCGTGACACACCGTTTCGTGTGCGGCACCTGGAACTGAGATGGCGAACGATTCGGATCCGGTCGCGGCTAGCCTGCAATACACATCGGATGGGGTGCATTGGGCCGGAACGAGGCCTTTTTGCACTCGCTTTCGGCGAGACGCGAGAGAACACGCACTTCATAAACCGACCGCGCCAGGAAAATGGCAGGCGACGCGATGGCCGTCCTCAACTTCGCTCAAGTCCGGTACTTCTGCCATGCATCGTGGCGCGGCAGCGGGGCAGCGGGTTCTGAAACGGCACCCGGAGGGCGGGTTCAGCGGGCTCGGCACTTCGCCGCTCAATCGGATGCGTTGCCGTGCTTTGGCCGCATGCAGCGTGGGCACCGCTGAGATCAGACTGGCAGTGTAAGGATGCAGCGGCCGGCGGAACAAAGCGTCCGCGGACGCGGTCTCCACCACACGGCCGAGATACAGCACGACAATACGGTCCGAGATGTGGCGCACTACCGCGAGGTCGTGAGCAATGAACAGGTAGGTCAGGCACAGACGCTCCTGGAGGCCGATCATCAGATTGATGATCTGTGCCTGGATGTTGACGTCGAGTGCCGAGATCGGCTCATCGCCGATGATAAAGGTCGGTTCTACCGACACTGCGCGGGCGATTGAGATCCTCTGGCGCTGGCCGCCGGAAAACTCGTGGGGAAAACGCTCGGCCGCAGCGGGCGGCAGCCCGACCAGGTCCAGCAGTGCGCCGACGCGCGCACGCGCATCGGCGGCGTTTTGAGCAATACCGTGCAGGCGCAGCGGTCCGGCGAGGATCTCACCTACGGTCATGCGAGGATTCAAAGATGCGTACGGATCCTGGAAGATCATCTGCATGCGCCGACGCAACGGCCGGATGGCTCGCTGCGAGGCGTGCGACACGTCGGTTCCGTCGAACGTGATGCGACCGGCGGTGGGTTCTTCCAGTCGCATCACCACGCGCGCCAGCGTCGATTTGCCGCAGCCGGACTCGCCGACTAGCCCGACCGTTTCGCCTGGGAAGACTTGCAGATCCACGTCGTCGATGGCGCGCAAAACTCGTTGGGAGTCCAGAAAACTTTGGCGTGGCAACGGAAAGTGCTTGGCCAGTCCTTGCACGTCCAGGAGCGGGCTGGGTGGGTTATCGGGCCTCGACCTAGGTTCGGTAGAACGCGGTTTCGGCGGCGCCAGCGGCGCACCATCTTGGGTGACCCAGCAGCGGGCACTACGGCCAGGCGCGACGGGCAGCAGCGCGGGGTGCATAGCACAGGCATCGATTACGAAGGGGCAGCGGGCGCTAAAGCGACAGCCTTTGGGCCAGTCGCGCGCATCAGGCGGCTGGCCGTCGATCGTCGTCAGGCGACGATCGCCGTCGGCTTCGCTGTCCAGTCGCGGCGCGGCGTGCAACAGCGCCCAGGTGTAGGGATGGCGCGGATCGGACAGCAGGTCTTGCGGCCTTCCTTCTTCCACCACCTCGCCTGCGTACATCACCAGAACTCGAGAGCAGATGGTGGCGATCACACCAAGATCATGGCTGATCAGAATGACGGCCGTGCCAAGGTCTTCGTTCAGCGCGCGCAGCAGGTCGAGAATCTGCGCCTGGATTGTGACATCCAGGGCCGTGGTGGGCTCGTCGGCGAGGATCAGAGACGGTGCATTGGAAAAGCCCATCGCCAGCATCACCCGTTGGCGCATGCCTCCCGAGAACTGGTGCGGCCACGAATCGAGTACCTGTTCCGGCCCCGGTATTCCCATTCGTCCGAGCAGCTCCGTCGCGCGGCTGCGTGCTGCGGCACTGGTGAAGCGGCCGTGCGCGGTCATCGTCTCGATCAACTGCTGAGAAATGCGCAGTACAGGGTTCAAAGACGTCATCGGGTCCTGAAACACCATGGCGATCTCAGCGCCTCTGACGTCGCGCAATTGTTCTTCTGGTAACGCGGTGATGTCCTGGCCGCGAAAGCGGATGGAACCAGCGACGATGCGCGCCGGCTCCTCCAGCAAATTCATGATCGACTTTGCCGCGACGCTCTTGCCGGAACCGGATTCACCAACGATGCCGAGCGTCTCGCCTTTGTTCAGCGTGAAGCTGACACCATCGACCGCGCGCACCACGCCGGCATCGGTGAAGAACCAGGTGCGCAGGTCACTGACCTGCAGCAGCGGCCCCGCCTCCGCCTTTGGATCACCGGCGTCTGGCATGCGGGTCCAGCCAGTCGCGCAGGCCATCGCCCACGAAATTGAAGCCGATCACCACGGTGAGGATCGCCAAGCCGGGGAAAGTGGCGACCCACCATTGCGACACGAGCTCGCGGCCTTCCGATACCATTGAGCCCCACTCCGGGGTGGGCGGCACCACGCCGAGGCCCAGGAAGGACAGACCGGCAAAAACGAGGATCGCATTGCCGAGATCCAGCGTCATCAGCACCACCATCGGACCCAGCGCGTTCGGCACAATCTGGCGGAACAGGATGTGGGTCGGGGAAAAACCGATGGTCCGGGCCGCGGCGACGTATTCCAGCGAGCGCTGGCCCAGCACGAGGCTGCGTGCCAGCCGAGCGAATTTTGGCCACCAGACGACCAGCATTGCGATGACCGTGTTGCGCGTGCCAATGCCCAGCGCGGCAGCGATCGCCATTGCCAGGATGATTGGCGGGAAGCAGAACATCAGGTCCGTGGCCCGCATCAGGATTTCTTCGGTGAGGCGTCGTGCGTAGGCGGCAATGGCACCGATCAGAGTGCCGATCGCGCCGCCGATCAGCACCACCGTGAAGCCAACCGTCAGCGACGTGCGTGCGCCATAGATTACCCGCGTCAGAACGTCGCGGCCAAGTTCGTCGGTACCGAGCCAGTGCGTGGATGATGGTTCGGCGAGCCGGCCAGCGACATCCACCGTGTCGGGCGCGTAAGGCGTGATCCAGGGTGCCAGCAGCGCGCCGAGTGCCCACAGCACCACCACGGCTCCGCCAAGCACTGCCAGCAGGTAGCGGCGTCGCCAGCGGCTGCGGCGGCTTTCTGAGGTGTCCGTGCTGGCGGCAAGTTCAGCGGCTTCGGCGTTGGTCAACGCGACGCGGACGCTGCGCGGGATCATCGCCGCATCACCCGCGGATCGAGCAGGGCATAGGAGACATCCACGATCAGGTTGATGATTACGTACACCACCGCCACCACGAGCGTGACTCCCATGATCGCCGGGAAGTCGAGGATCACTGCGCTTTGGAACGTGTAGCGGCCGAGGCCAGGCCAGGAGAAGATCGTCTCGGTCAGCACGGTCCCGGTGAGCAATTGCGCGTACGCAAGGCCGCCCAGCGTCACCACCGGCAACAGCGCATTCGGCAGCGCATGGCTAAGCATGATGACGCGACGCCGCAGCCCTTTAGCTCGAGCGACGCGAATGTAATCCTGCGACAGCGCTTCCAGCATCGCGGCGCGCGTGGTGCGGGTGATTAGACCCAAGGTCGCGGATGCCAGCACAACAGAGGGCAGCATCAAATGCGAGATCGCATCCCGGAACGTGTCCCATTGGCCTGCGAGCGGGGCATCGATCAGCATAAACCCGGTGACGGTGGGCGGCGGGAACTGGTCGGCACCGATCTGTCCCGGACCGGGCGCCCAGCCAAGCCAGCCGTAGAATACCGCCAGCATGATAAACGCCAGCCAAAAGGTGGGTGCGGACACACCTACCAAACTTATCGCGCGTGCGACATGGTCGATCCAAGAATCCCGCTTCATCGCCGCGAGAACGCCCAACGGTAGCCCGAGCACAAGTGAAAGGATGAATGCAACTGTGGAAAGTTCGATCGTGGCGGGCGCGTATTGCGTGATGTCGTCGAGCACCGGGCGCTGGGAGGAAATCGAAATGCCCAGATCGCCGTGCGCAAGGCCACGCAGGAAGATCCAATAACGGTCCCACAGCGGCAGATCGAGACCCCATTTATGACGATAGGCCGTGACGATCGCCGGATTATTGGCGGCGGTGTCGCCGAGTTGCGTGAGCACGGGATCACCCGGCACCGTGTTGGCGATCAGGAATATGATGAGCGTCGCCAGCAGCACCATCGCCGCGGCGACCAGCAAACGCGAAGTGATGTAACGCAACACGTGATGGTTGGCCTCCTCGCCTTGGCGCATACCGTATGATGAGCGGCACGCCAAGTTGTGTTACGGCAACAGACCGGTATGATCGCGCCAGAAGACGGGTATGGAGGGGATTGTGCGAGATCTGGGTTGGATCGGCCGGCGCGACGTGATGCGCTTGCTTGGCGCTGGCGGCGCCGCACTCGCAGCAGGCTTGCCGGATACAGTGCGCGCGGCTTCCAGCGGCGGCACGCTGGTGCTGGGCGTCGATATCAGTGATTCGATCACCTTCGATCCGGCCCGCGAAGCGCAATATACGGCCCCCCTCACCATGCGTGCCGCCTACGAATCGTTGGTGACCATGTCGCCGGGCGACTACCTGACTGTGAAGCCGGCGCTGGCGAAAAACTGGGAACGCACGCCGGACGGCAAGGGCTGGCGGTTCCATCTCACAGACGCGAAATTCAACAGCGGCAACCCGGTCACCGCGCAGGATGTGAAATGGACGTTTGATCGGTTGATCAATTTGAAGGATCAACCATCGCAATACGTGACGAATGTGGCTTCCGTTGACGTGGTGGATCCGAAAACCGTCGATGTGCTGCTGACGGATCCCACATTGCCGATCCTCACCATCCTGTCGGGAGTCAATTTCGGCATTACGGAGCAGAAGGTGCTGGAATCTCAGGGCGGCACGGCGGGGACCGATGCGACGAGTGCCGACAAGGCAACCAACTGGCTGAACCAGCATTCCTGCGGCGCCGGGCCGTTCACGCTGCTGGGGTGGACGCGCGGCGCGCAGATCCTGCTGACGCGCAATCCGCATTATTTCCGAGGCCCAGTGCATTTCGAGCATGTCATCGTGCGCCACATGGGCGATAGTGCAACACAGCTTCTGGCAATCAAGCGCGGCGATATTGGCGTCGCATTCAACCTGATCCCAGAGCAAATCGCCACCTTGAAGGACGACAAGCAGCTTCGCATCGAGGGGCTGCACAGCCTGGACTTCGTGTACATGGCTCTGACCAACGAGCCGGAATTCAACAAGGCCCTGGCAGTGAAGGAAGTGCGCCAGGCCATCGCCTGCGCCATTGACTACGACGGCATCATCGAGCATTTGCTCGGTGGCAAGGCGCTGCGCTGCGCCAGCTTTATTCCGATCGGTCTATATGGCTCGACTGAGGAAACGACAAAGCAGATCGGTTGGCACCAGGACCTGGACCGCTCAAAGCAGTTGCTGCGGAAGGCCGGCTTCCCAAACGGATTTGAATTCAAGATCAGCTACGGCGATGCGGCGGTATCGGGTCTGTCCTACGCGGTGCTGGCGCAAAAGCTGCAGTCCGATCTGGCGCGGGTGGGCATCAAGGCAGTGCTGGACCCGCTGGACCAGGTGAATTTGCGCACGCAGTACACCACGGGGCATTCGCAAGGCGGAGTGCTTACGTTCTGGAACCCGTCAGGCGTGGAGACCGATCAGTGGGCGTCCGCCAGCGTGATGCGCGTCGCCAAGCGAATCCATTGGTCGCCTGATCCGGCGTTGCTAAAGCTGGTGCGTGCTGCAGCGGCGGAGCAGGATGTGGCGAAGCGTACGGCACTGTACGTCGATTACCAGAAGGCGCTGATCGACCAGGCGAGCCTGCTGATCCTGTTCCAACCGATCTACCAGTTTGCGGTGCGGAACGCGCTGAAGACGTTCCCGCTGACCGCGGCGGGCTGGGAGGCGGAGCTGCACTTGGCGACGTCGGCGTGACAAAGTAGCACACGATTCCCGGGGGTGACGCTCGGCCCTCGGTGACCGGGCCCCGCGAATAATGATTAACCGTACGGTCCAGCGCCATTCGGCTTGGGCAGACGACAGGCGGAAACGTCAGACGGGGGCGCGCAGCTAACCAGGCGTTTAGTTACCGGAAACGCGACACCCATCATCGGCCAGATCTCGCCCTCGGTGTCGGGGCAATCCGCGGCCGAAACCCGTCACGTCCCGAACCACCGCGTTTGCTCATCTCCCGTGCAGAGCGGTTCCCGTTGCGGCGCGATTTTCAACCGCAACGCCAGTGCTTCGGGGTAGTGCCGGCGCGCCCAGCAGCGCATCGACCGCATCCGCCACCTCCAGCTTGATTTCGCGCATCGTGGCGCGCGCTCCGGCGACGCGCTACAGAAAGCCGAGAGGCCAGGTGGCCAGCAGCCGCCAGTTCCTAACGCGTGCCGCGACCTCAGCGCGCAGTATCGGCAACGAATCACAATGGCCGAAGCCCATGGCGGAACAAGCCGCCCGAGCGGGCCCCAGCGCCGAACGTCTACGGGAGCGCGCGACGGGGGTCACAGCGTGTTGGGGCCAAGGATTTCCCAACCGTAGCGAGCGCAGAATTCGTCGCGCTCGGTTGCGGTCATGGGGCCGCCCTGGCGATCGGCCATCGCCTCGATATAGCGGCCGGCGGCTGCAGGCGTGTAGAGGAAGAGCACGCAGGAGGTCTCGTCTCCGGTGTTCTTCCAGGCATGCGCCATGTTGCGTGGGATGAACACGCAGGTGCCGGGACCACCGGACGTCATTGTCTCGCCGATCTTGAAGGAGATCTCGCCGGCAAGGACCCAGGCAACTTCGTCACTATCATGGTGCAGGTGGTAGAGGCTGGCGGTGCCGGGGGGCAGCGTCTCCTCGAACATCATGATGCTATCTCCGGTTTCGCAGCCGAGAAGCTTCAAGTCAAAGAAACGCCCTGGCGTCGCCGAGGCATGGCGCTTTCCACCACCTGCAGGAACGACGAAGCCTTCCGTTTCGTTCATCGCAACCTCCATGAGTGCAGCCCGTGCTGCCACAAAATTACCCGCAACCAGCAGCAAAGCTGTGTGCTCGACCCGCGTGGCCACTGGGCGATCATGCGACGCGGAATCGGCGGACCGCGTCCAAGTCGAGCGTCAGACCAAGGCCAGGCGCGGTAGGCGCCACCAGATTGCCATCCTCGAGCTTCGGCGTTGATCGCAGAATACGCTCAGATCGCGGCACGTATTCCACCAAATGCCCATTTGGGATCGCAGCCAAGAGATGGACGTGAAGCTCTGGCAGCACGTGTCCACAGATCCGCACGTTGTTTGACTGCGCCAGGCTCGCGACGTGCCGCCAGGGCGTGATGCCACCGATGCGCGCAAGGTCAATGATGCCAATGCCCGCACCGCGCGCTGCGAATAGTTGGGAGAACTCCCTAAGAGTATACAAATGCTCGCCAGTGGCAATTGGTACGTGCAGCACGTTAGCAAGGCGGGACATACCACTCACGTCCTGATGGTCGATCGGGTCCTCTAGCCAATGGATCCCAGCATCCTGCAGTGCGCGGCCTGCCTGCAAGGCCTGATTCGTCTCCCAAGCCTCTGTCGCATCCACCATGATGCGCACTCCGTCGCCAGCTGCCTCGCGCACCGCCAGTACACGGCGAACCTCGCTCTGCGGGGCCTCCTCATTGCCGATACGCAATTTCATTGCTTTGAAGCCGTCCGCTATGTGTTTCCGTGCGGATGCCGCCAATTCATTCAGAGACAGATTGTACCAGAGATTGTCGCTGGCATAAGCCGGCACTCGGTCACGAAATCCTCCGAGCAGCCTGTACAACGGCTGATTAGCCGTCTTCGCCGCCGCATCCCAGATCGCGATATCAAGCGGCGCAATCGCGCAGTTAACGAAGCCACCCGGTCCTACCCACTTCGCCGCCTGCGTCAGCTTCATCCACGCTCCTTCAGGCTCGAACACATGCATGCCCTTAAGTAGATTGGCGAGTTCCCGTGTCGCATCCGCGAGCGGCTTCACCAGCGCTGGGTTGAGCAGGACGACGTACCCGAAACCTTCGATATCTTCGTCGGTGACGACGCGCGCAAGGACGTGCCAGTAATCTCTGATCTCCCTGCCGGCCGCCATGTATGGCTGGCCCGGAGGCACCCTCAGAAGGTCCACGGTCACGGAAACCACGCGCATCACTATCCTCCCGCTGATGCAGATGAGACGGCGATCGCCTGCGCCCCTCTATCGAAACGGGACGGCATCTCCTAACGTGGGCTGCTCCGTCCTGCTCGTTCTGACTTGCGCAAACGTGCACTGTTGACCCCGACCGCGGACATCCCACTGGCAGTCCCTGCGGTTGCGTCGGTGGCGCACACCCAGCGTAGCTCGACGGTCACTCAGCCGAACCGTCTATGGGCACTACAGCACCGCCCGCACGATATGGTGTCTGTTCCGAGTGTAGGGCCGCACCTCGGTTGGCCAGCGCCCCTTCTCCGAGGCCTGCGCCCACGCAGCACTTTCCAGCACGGTGGGGCTGTCGATCTCATAGATCGCAACGTACTTCGGCGCGCCCTCACCCGTCAGCTCCCTCGCCTGCCCGCCCAGCACGAAAAGCGCAGGCTCGGTGCGGAGCCGAGTCACTGCACGCACGCCTGGCACCTTCATCAGATTCGGCACATGTTCGGTGTCGTAGACCTCATTGAACAGTGTCTCTTTCTCGGGCTGGACATCCATACTCACGATAAACAGGTAACGCGTGGCTATCGGCATTCTCCCCTCCGCGCGATCCAGGGGCCAGCTTATCCGCCAGGCATGGCGCTGACCACCCGGACAATCAGCCTCTGATTGCCGAGCCACTGCCGCTTCAGGGTGACTCGAGCGCTGCGCTGGCAACAATGACTCTTCTGGCCAACGCCGTAGTGCATGCCCCCGACGATGACGCCGCATTGACCACACCGGCCGGACCGAGGGTCGTCACGCAGGCGATCAGAGGCGGCAGCACGCACCCTGTCAGACAGTCGTAGTGCGGGTACGGCATAAAATTGGACGCGGCGTATAGTGGCGGGCGATCCTCAATTGCACGGCTCGACCTTCACGCCGGTCCGATCGCTGATCACCTTGTAGTGCTCTGGCCGCCGATGCTTGGCGAAGTTGAACGTTGTGTTGCGGATGTACTCGCCAATACTCATATCGCAATCGTATGAGATGACCTCATCCTCCTCTGTCGTGCTCTTGGCAACAATTTCGCCGGTCGGTGCGACGATCGCCGAGCCGCCATGCAGCCTGAAGCCGTCTTCCTTGCCTGCCTTGGCCGTGGCCACGACCCAAATGCCGTTCTGGTAGGCTGCGGCCTGAATCGACAGGTTGTGGTGGAACACGCGCAAGTATGGTGGCTCCTGTGGCGCATAGACGTTGTCGCTTGGCGTATTGTACC
>Ga0123356_10006931_pt1 | contig 11375 bp, 13 predicted proteins | sample TergutEmb28metaG_2_FD_92546 | JGI IMG/M metagenome (GOLD analysis project Ga0123356, IMG submission 92546) | Embiratermes neotenicus P3 segment gut microbial communities from Petit-Saut dam, French Guiana - Emb289 P3 | ecosystem: Host-associated > Arthropoda: Insects > Digestive system > Gut ... | reverse complement strand
TTGAAGTTTTGATGAAATGTTTTTTTAATTGGGCTGAATTTTATGTTTTAACTGAGATATATGGTAATAATATGCAAAAGCTCAAAATCACATATTACCTAGAGACCGAAAGTTACGGTTTAAGGTAGTAGATTTGTCAATGATGTTTATGTTGTTGCCTGTGTAGAGAAGAGGGCAGACAAAGGGGATAAGTTGAAAAGAAAACAAGTTACGGGTACATAACAAATAGTATCATAATAATTATCAGCGCATAGTTATGCAATAAGTACAGCACCATAAAGAAAGAAAGAAAGGTAAAACATCATAGTATGTTGGTGGGCGTATGCATTTGGTCTGTTAATAGGTTAGTGAAGAAAAATAGGGAACATTTTCATTTTCACTTCAACTATCTCTCCCCTGTTAGGTATTGTCGTGTGAACTTTGTGTTTATATGCTGTTTTTGCTTGTTGGCAGTCTTACAATGTATTGTGGTAGTTAACAGTGAGTTACAAAAGTCGTATGTGTCCAAAAGTTAGTAAAGGGGAAATTAGTGTTTTCTCTGCTTTAAGCAGTGCAGGGTTAACCTCAGGTATGGTAACTCAGCAACCCATTATTCTAAAAGCAACAATACCTGATTTCTGCTGGTTTGAACTTAAAAAAGCAGTTTACCTTGACGGAGTTCAGGTTCACAGAAAAGATAAACAACAACAAAAAGATGCTGAAATAGTAGACCTACTTGAACAAAAAGGATGGGACGTCCTACGTATCCCCTATGAACCCCCCTTAACAGCGTCAGAAGTGCAAGAAATTACAGAAAACATAAGACGTTTCATTGGCTTAATTGAAGAATAAACCTTCAAACCCTTTTCACCAAATTTCTTAACACATTTTGCTGTGTTTTCCCTTTTTTAGGACAACATAAAATACAGCATCACTGTTTGAAGAAAAAATGTCAAGAAGGTTTACATGTTTATACCATCAACAGACGTTAATGTGTAGAAGATACGATTATAGAATGTTCATTGCTATTGCTGCTGCTGTTGTTTGATTTGTTTTGCGAGTTGGGCTATTTGGGTTTGGAATTTTTCGCGCATTTTGGTGAAGCGCATAGCTGCTGAGGGGTGAACAACCTCAAAGTATGTTATGCCTTCGATACGGGGGGTTTCTTTTGCGCTTGCGCCAAGTAGTACGATGATTTTTGGTTTAATGAGGGTGATTTGTTGGTTTAGATAGGGTAGGCATGTTGTGACTTCGTCAGGGGAGGGTTTACGGTTTTTGGGGGAGGTGTGTTTGACGATGTTTGTTATGTAGACTTCGTTGCGGTTTATGCCAAATTCGGTGAGGGTTTTTGTTAAGAATTTTCCTGCTCGACCAACAAAGGGTCGACCGGTTTTGTCTTCTTCAGCACCGGGGTTTTGTCCAATAAACATAACTTTAGCGTCCATAGGACCTTCTCCTGGAACACCGTGTAGTGAAGTTTGCCATAAACTGCATTTTTTACATGTTTGAACTTGTAAGATAATTTCTTCAAGTGACATGATAGCTAACAACATCCGTTTTTAGGTACATATTGTAACACGCATTCTTAAAAATTCGTGCTCAACAGTTTGAATTCTATAAATACTGTATGTTGCATGTGTGTTAATTGGTGTTGTTAATGTATGTGGGGGTTAGGTTTCTGCTTTTATGTAGAGTTCAAGTAGGTCGTGTTTGAATTGTTCGGGTTTGTCTTTATATGCGTGGTGTTTTGCGTCTTGATAGATAACTAGTTTTGAGTTAGGGAGTTTGTCTGTTAAAGTTCGCATATCTTCGCTGGCAATTATAGTGTCTTCTGAGCCCCAGATGATTGTTGAGGGGAATTTGAAATTGTTATAGGTGGGGGTTAGGTTTTTTTCAAGGGCGTGGGGAGGACTTATTAGTATGAGTCCTTTTACGGGGAATCGTGTGGCGAAGTGGAGGATCATGTTGCCGCCTATGTTGGCGCCTACTAAGACGGGGGGGATGGGGTTGCCAAAGAGGTGTTCTATAGCGTCATAGGTAAGGGTTACATTTTTTTCTATGTCGCGGGTTTTGGGTTTGCAGAGGTTTTTTTCTCCATAGGGCATGTCTATGGCAAGGTAGGGAATGCATTTGGTGTCAAGTAGGTCGGTTATGCCTATATGTTGCCAGATTTTAATGCTGTAAGATAGGCCGTGTAGGAAAACTATGGGAATTCCAGGTACTTTGTTTATAAGTATTGGACATTTGTAGCCGTTGAGGTTTAATTTTTTCTCCATAAGGGTTGCCTATGTTTGTTGTTTATTTTGTTGATTTTTAAACTCTTATTATTGAAGAGTGTTTTAGAAACAGGTATAATTTTTGTTAGAGTAAAATTAGTAGTTTGTCTATGGTTAGACGTAAATTGATGTTAATTGTTTATGGGGATGGGTAGGGAGTGAGAGAAGGAAGATTGGGTTGGTTGTGTTGTTTTTGGATTAGTTATTTTGTCTATAGGTTTTTTATCTATTTTTTTAATTTTTTTGGTGTGGGGTTGGTGTATAAATGTTATGTTTTTAGGGGTTTTGTGTCATAGATAGGGTGTGTTTGTTGTTGTTTTTGTAAATTGTTTGTTTTGTTCGCAAGAAATCTATATTTACCTCAGTGCTTTTTTGTTTAGTGTAAAGGGGTTAAATAATGCGTGAATTCACATGTTCTATTTGCGGATATGTTTATGATGAATCTGCAGGTAGTGTAGAAAATAGTGTTGTATCTGGAACAAAATGGGAAACCATACCAGACAGCTTTGTTTGCCCCGTTTGCGGAGCACCAAAAACAGCATTTACCCCTTATGAAAAAAATCCAGTAAATCAGGTGTCCTCGTCAACTGATGTAAACATTGGACACATCGAAAATCTCAAGGAATTATCCCCTGGTGAGATTTCGGTTATTTGTTTTAGTCTTGCCAAGGGTTGTGAAAAACAGCACCTTACAGCAGAGATGGAGGCATTTAACAAGCTTGCCAACTATTTCAAGTCAAAGACAACCACAGCATCAGCCAAAACATTGGATGAAACCGCTAAAATGCTTGATGATGATATAACCAAAGGCTTTGCCGTTGCTAACGTTGCAGCACAGGTCAATGCGGACAGAGGCGCATTACGCTCGCTTGTGTGGAGCGAAAAAGTCAGCGTGATTATGAAAGCACTGCTTGAACGTTTCGCCAAAGAGGGCAACGCTATGCTTGAAAACACCAAAATATGGGTTTGTGACATCTGTGGCTTTATCTACATAGGTGATGTGCTACCGGAAATATGTCCCGTCTGTAAGGTGCCTAATTTCAAAATCATTGAGGTAGAAAGGAGATAAAACTATGCCTGCGTATAGAAATGTTCGGCTTTGCACTAAAGACTGCCTGTGCCTCTATGTCTGTCCGACTGGTGCAACAAACACAGAAAACAGTGTAATTGATGTAACTAAGTGTATTCCTGATTGCAGTGCATGCGTGGATGCTTGTCCATCCAGCGCAATCTCAATGACCCCCGATACTTACCCGCCTCAACAGTCAAAAACAGAAGCAGTAGTCGTGGCTCAACGTGCATTGGGATTTAGTAAAGTACAGCAAGCAGGTATTGCAAACGCCATTGCTACATTCTCTGAAAACTCTGTGACAAGACAATTTGCCAAAGCAGTTGCAAAATCCAATCACCTTATGGCAGAAGACATCCTACGCGAATCGGGTTATATGCTTCCGCAAAGCAATAAAGTTCGCGAATTGCTTGAGGCAATGCTCGAAAACATTGAGCCAGATTTCCCAAGAGATGCCGTAGAACTATTGCTTAAAAGACTACAAAAAACAAAATAATTAAAGGAGAAAATAAAAATGTCAACCTTGAAAGGAACAAAAACTGAAAAAAATTTAATAGAAGCGTTTGCCGGCGAGAGCCAGGCGAGAAACAAGTACACCTATTTTGCTTCCAAAGCAAAGAAAGAGGGCTACGAGCAGATTGCAGCTTTCTTTGAGGAATCGGCGAGTAATGAAAAGGAACATGCAAAGATTTGGTTCAAACTGCTTTGCGGGGGCGATATTCCCACAACCGTTGATAATCTCAAAGCTGCTGCTGCGGGTGAAAACAGTGAATGGACTGACATGTATAAACGTATGGCATCTGAGGCAAAAGAAGAAGGCTTTAGTGACATCGCGTTTTTGTTTGAGTCAGTGGGCAATATTGAAAAAGAACATGAGGAACGCTATCTTAAATTACTTAAAAACATTGATGATGGCACGGTATTTAATAAGAAAGAAAAATCGGTATGGATTTGTCGTAACTGCGGTCACATTGTAGACAGTGAAAATGCTCCGGAGAAATGTCCTGTTTGCGTTCATCCACAGGCGTATTTTGAACTGCGTGTAATCAATTACTAAAAAGAAGTATGGTATATGAGCAGGAATCAGAAATTTTATATTTGCAAGCATTGCGGAAACATTGCAGATCTTATCAAAGACAGTCAAGTGTCTTTGGTGTGTTGTGGCGAGAAAATGTCGGAGCTTGTACCTAATAGTGTGGAAGCAAGTGTAGAAAAACATTTGCCTGTTGTAACTAAGGGTGTTGGGGCAGATAGTATAAGCGTTCAGATTGGTAGTGTGTTACATCCGATGGAAAGCGGACATAACATTGTGTTTGTGTATGTGGAGTCGGAACAGGGCGGGCAGCGTAAATGCTTAAAAGTTGGCGGAGAACCAAAGCTTGAGTTTAGCTTTTCAAGCGATAAACCAATAGCCGTTTATGCTTATTGCAATCTGCATGGGCTGTGGAAAACAGAAGTCAAATAACATGTTTTTAAAAACATGCATGATCCACAAAAATTAAGGGAAAAATACACTATGTGATAAAAACATGAACTACATGTTTTATCATTTTTTTCTTGTTTAACAATAATAATAAGAAGAAATTTTTGTTAAAAGAATCGTTTTTGACTATATTGAGAATGTTTTAGAGCGGTGAATAATTTTGTGTGTTGCCAGTTAATTATGTACAGCTAATGGTCTATATTATTGTGTTGTGGAGTGGACTTTGTAGAAAGAGATGTTTTACTGTATTTAGGGCAGTAGAGGTTGTTGTTGGTAGGTTTATGTTTAATGTGTTTATGCCGGGTTGTTCGAAGGGTGAGTTGTTAAAAACGTTCATAAAAGGCGAGAATGTTACAAGTGCGAGAATTAGAGTTATGATAGTTATTAGAAGTATAATTGCTGTTAGTATTAGTAAAGAGTTTTTGTTTGAGGAATCGTTGGAGGGTTGTTCATATGTTGGGGTTTGTGGTGGTTGGGGTTGGGTTGTGGTTGGGGTTGTTATAGGTGTTAGAGGAGGTTGTGGGGGTGTTTGTTTTGTTGTGGGGTTTCCGCAGTTGTAGCAGTATTTTGCATCGTTAGCTAGTTTTGCGCCGCAATTTCGGCAGTAAGGCATAATTGTTGGAATGGTTAGGGGTGCTCCGCAGTTGTAGCAGTATTTTGCATCATCAGCTAGTTTGATACCACAGTTTCGACAGTAAGGCATAATTTTACCTGTTATAGAGTGTGTTTGTGGAGTATTTTAAGTCTTGCCAGGCAGGGTTGTTTATGTTCAAGTTGGTTTTGTTAGGTAGTAATTTTAATAATATGGTTGTTGGTGTTTATTGGTGGATGTTAATAGTTTGTCAGATAAAGTTTTAGTTACCTCCGCTTGGCCTTACATTAATGTAGTTCCGCATCTTGGAAATCTAGTGGGTTCTGTTTTGTCTGCAGATGTCACGGCGCGTTTTTATCGTTTGAAGGGTGCTGAGGTGTTGTTTGTTAGTGGTTCAGATGAGCATGGTACGCCTATTGAGGTGGAGGCGTTGAAGTGTGGTATAACGCCTAAAGAGTTAACGCAGAGAAATCATGTCAAGGTTGCGGAGCTTTTTTGTCGGTGGGGGATTTCGTTTGATAATTATACTTGTACGGAGAGTTTGGTGCATAAAGAGTTTGTTCGAAAGACTCTTTTGGAAATTCAGCATCAGGGTTATGTTTTTGAGCAGCAAACGCAGATGCTTTACTGTGAGCATGATCAGCGTTTTTTGCCGGATAGGTTTGTGGAGGGTAAGTGTCCCTATTGTGGGGCTGAGAAGGCTAGGGGGGATCAATGTGATTTGTGTGGTAAGCTTTTAGAGCCTACGTTGTTGGTGGAGCCGTATTGTATAATTTGTAAAAATAAGCCTGTTGTGAAGACAACTAGACATTGGTATATTGATCTCTCCAAGCTTTCGGATGCTTTAAGTGAATATATTAAAGCTAATCAGCAATTGCCGGCTAATGTGAAAAGTTTTAGTTTGAACTGGATTAAAGAGGGGTTAAAGCCTAGGGCGGTTACGCGTGATATTGATTGGGGTATCCCGGCGCCGTTTGTGGGGGCTGAGGGTAAGACTGTTTATGTTTGGATAGATGCTGTATTGGGGTATGTTTCTGCTGTTATAGAGCTGTCTCAACGTGTGGGGCAGCCTGAGAAATGGAGAGAGTTTTGGTTAAATAGTCAGGTTAAAACGCTTTATTTTGTAGGTAAAGACAATATTCCTTTTCATACGATTATTTTGCCGGCATTATTGTTAGCTTCCGGTCGAGGGTATAATTTGCCTTGGAGTGTTTCGGCGACTGAGTTTTTGCAGTTTCGGGGTCAAAAAGCTTCAAAAAGTCAACGTGTAGGTATATGGATAGATGAAGCTTTAGAAATGTTTCCCGTAGATTACTGGCGATTTTTCTTAATGGCCACTCGTCCGGAAAGTAAAGATACCAATTTTACGTGGAGTACTTTTTCAGATAAAATCAATGCTGATTTAAATGATACTTTTGGTAATTTCATTCATCGTACATTATCATTTATAACTAACAAGTTTGAGGGCATCATACCAACACCCACTAAACTTGATGCGGATGATCAAGTTGTGCTTGATACTGTTAAAGAAAAAGTAGAACAGGCAGCTAAAGAGATTGAAGCAGGATGGTTACAGTCTGCAGTAAATACATTTATCAGCATAAGTAGGATTGGAAATCAATATCTAAACACTAAAGAGCCTTGGAATCTTTTGAAAACAGATAAGGAAAAAGCAGGCACCATATTTTATGTAGCTGCACAAGTTGTTAAGGCTCTAGCTGTTGTGTCATCGCCATTTATGCCTAAAACTGCAGAGCAAATATGGCAGACCCTACAATTACCGGGGGGCTTTAAATGGAATGATGCGACCACGCCTATTGAAGCAGAACATAAAATTGCTAAACCTACTCCGTTTTTTCACAAAGTTGAAACTGACGAAGCAAAATTAGATGAACAATTAGCCGAAATTCGCACAAATCTTGGCACCCTACCAAAATAAACTTACACAAAAGAAGAGAGAGAGGAGTAGAGAATAATTCAAATCAGAGCGGACCTCCATGTTCACACAATATACTCAAAGGATTCTTTGATTACGCCAAAGGATCTAATTTATTATGCTAAAAAAAGAGGATTAAACGCTGTTGCAGTAACGGATCATGACTATTTGGATGGTGCAGTTAAAATTGCAAGAGAAGTCAAAGATTTTTTGGTAATTCCAGGTATGGAGGTTTCCAGTAGTGATGGTCATATTGTTGCGTTAAACATTCAAGAATCTGTTTCGCAAGGTTTAGCAGCTGTTGAAACTGTGGAACGCATTCATAAAGCAGGCGGAGTTGCAATTGCCTGTCATCCATATGTCTACTTTAAAGGCTGTCTAAGAAACGCTGTCTGCAACGCATTTGATGCCATAGAGGTAATTAATGCACGAGCTTTTCCATTTCAACACAGTGTTAAAAAAGCCAAAGAAGCTGCAGAAAAATTTAAACTCGCCCAAGTAGCAGGCACAGATGCACACTATGGACCCCAAATTGGCTACAGTTACACAACCATCGACACAGAAGAATTAACAGTTGAAGCCATCACCAACGCCATCAGGCAAGGACATTGTCAAGCACACGGGCAACAAGTACCAATTATACTAAACATACAACAACAAATCCAAAGACTAAAACGACTAACCCACAAGACAGCATCAAAACTAAGTTAAATCCTTCAAACAACACTTAAAACCATCAAGTACACAAGGTTAACGGAAACATCAAACGACCACGTTTGAAAAACTATGCTTGAAGAAGAAGACAAATGCCAGTTAATGTCTGGTTAGCTGGTTTTATGTTGTTTATTGGTGCAAGTTTTCATTATTGACGTGGGTTAATAGTTTTGTGGGGTTTATTTTTAAGTCGTTTAGGGCTAGTTCTTCTGGTTTTAAGCCTAAGGCTAAGCCTAATAGTTGGGGGTAGTGTAGTATGGGGATGTTGTATGTTTTGTTGTAGAGTTTTTCTATTCGGTGTTCGTTTGTGTCATACACTATGTGGCAGTAGGGGCAGACTGTTATGAGTGCTTGTGCTTGGACGTTTTGTATGTTGTCTAGTTTGTTTTTTGTGAGTTGTAGGGGGATTTTGTCGTTTATGCCAACACTTGGTGCGCCGCAGCATTGGGTTTCGTTTATGTATTCTAGGCATGTGGCGCCGGTTGCTTTGATGAGTGTTTTGAGTGTTTGGGGGTTTTCGGGGTTGTCAAATGTGTGGTGTTGTTTGGGGCGTAGTAGGTGGCATCCGCTGTGTTCTGCAACTTTTAGGTTGGTTAGGGGGTTAGTGACGGCTGTTTTGATTTTGTCTATGCCAATGTTTTCTTTTAGGAATTGTACCAGATGTATTGTTTCTGTAGTGCCTTTGAATTCTAGGTTTGCTTCTTTTAATTGGTTATTTATTTGTTGTCTTAATGTGCTGTCTTCTTTTAAGAGGGTGTTGACTTTTTTTAGTGTTCCAGCGCAGCCTGTGCATAGGGTTAGAATGTTTAAGCCTGTTTGTTCTGCGTGAGCTAGGTTTTTTGCGGCTAGGAGGAGCATTGTTTTGTGGTTTATGGGGTCAAGGGGTAGACCGCAGCAGTTGAATTCAGGCATCTCTACTAGTTCAACACCAAAGTGAGAGAGGATTTTTCGTGAAGAAATTTCATAACTAGAGACTCTGTAAGGTATTGCGCATCCTAAGAAAATTAGGCACCTATTGGTTTGAGACATTTAGAGTTGCTCCGTTTGGGGTTTGGGTTTTTTTGTGAGGTTTATGGTTTTGAGGATGTTTTGGAGGTTTTTTGTGTTGCATTTTGGCAGGGGGGGTAGCCCTTGTGTTTCACGTTTTTTTGTGCGCATTTCGGAGATTTTGTATGCGTATCCTGTTTCCAAAATAGCGTTTATTTGGTCTTTAAAGATTTGAGGTATGCAATTGTGCTCTATAGCTAGGTTGCGAAAGACACGAATTACACTTGCCACTTCAATGTCTTGGGGACACCTGTCAGAGCATGTAAAGCAGGCTGCGCATAACCATAAGGTGTCACTGTTTAGTACACGATCTTTTAAACCAAGCATTGCCAAATGAATTAGTGTTCGAGGACGATAACTGCCACTGTAGCAGGCAATGGGACAATCACTTGTACAAGTACCACATTGAAAACAGTGTAGTATTTTTTCGCTTCCAGACAACTTTGCAAGCTCATACTTAAACAGCGGATCTATCTCAGAAGCCTTTATCGGCTGACTAGTTAAACAAGTTTGAGAAGAGGAAAGAGCAGTAGGAGTAAGAGTTGGCTCAGTCATAAGTTTCACCAAGCAAATAGTTAAGGTAACAGAGAGGCTACAAATAGTTGAGCAAACAAAGTAGATAAAGGTAATTAAAAAATTAAAGAAAACAATAATAGCGGTAGTAGAGAAAGCTTTGAACACATGTTACCTGTCTCTATCACCTAACCGCACAAGAGTACGCCAAACACTTACTCTAAAAACAAAACGAGCCACGTTTATTTTTTTAACAAACACGTCAAAGTTCACATTTTGTATAGCTCAATATTACTGTAAAGATTAAAGTTTAATAACCATAAAGTATGCAGTTGTGAAAAGTAAGTAAGCTCAAATCATGGTTATTTTAATTATTGGGGCTTGGAGGTTGCCTGTTTGGCAGAAAAAATAAATCAGGTTACCCTCAAATTCCAAGTTATATCAAGTTGTAGAGAAGTTATGTTTTAGAGTTGTTATTGGGGTTTGTGGTTTTTGGGGTCGCGTAAATTTTGTATTGGGGAATCCTCAGTGTAACCCTGCTCAGTTTGAAGTTTTTGTTTTGTACTATCTTCCGAAACTTTAGCTCGGCATTCTTTGCCGCTAAATTCTACACTGTTACCAAGCTTGTAAATAGTCCTACCAAGCCTACGCTCACCAATAGTTCTAGTACATCTACCCATAACTAATCACAAAACAAAAAAAATAATTGTTCTAAAATTTAGCTGTTTGGATAAAAAATGACACTAAAAAACCTGTAACCCCATCCAATTCAGCTTTGCAATAGTAGAAACAAGTTATCCACCAGCAGGATAATCCTGTGACAGGATAATTATTCAAAGCCATTAATTTAAAACATCAACCAAACAGAAAACATAAACTGTTACAGGCACAAAATTCAACCAATAACAAACAAGTAATCCATCAAAGACACAACAGTAACAAACCAACATACTAAAGATTTGAAAGAAGCAAGAGAGAAAAATAATCAAAATGAAGCTGTGGATAGAATTGACTTATTTGAGTTTGTTCATCTCTCTCAAAATTACGCTGAATTTTAGATATCTCCAGACGTACTCAGCTCAAAGCATGTAAAATATATTACAGAAAAAAAGAAAGGGCGGGTTTATTGTAACAGATGTCATAGAATATTCTATGGAACTCTGTTACTCAATACTGGCAACTAGATCGCCAAAGCGTATCCAGACCATGTTAATGTTGTGTTCTTTGCCTTTGTCGTCCGCCCATTTGGGAACAACAATACTATATGCACCAGGGTCTTCGATTGTTGCCTTCAAGTATTGGATGCTTGCACTTGATTTGACGACAATTGTCACGCTTTCATATTTTTCAAAGAACGATGCATCAATTATCAGAAGTCCGTTCTCGCTTTGCAGACCGTTCGCTCCTTGGTAGCCCCACCAGAATTCAACGCCTTCGCCAGGATAGTAGTGCTGAGCGCTAGAAGCAATCTTTGTTCCATAAGCATCATCTTTGGTAGCTGGTGTCCATTCAATCGGTTCAATGTCTTTCCATTCTGTGGCACCGCAAATAGTGCATTCTCGTTTCATTTGTCCTTTCGCTTCAAAGCTAGGCGGCGTAACTAATTCCCATTCACTCCAATCATGTTCAAGCTTTGGTAGAATTACAACGTCAAGATAGTCACAACGACTACAAGTAGTAGTCTCTGAACCATCTACCTCACAAGTAGCAGCCACAATCACAGTAGAAAGATCATGACCAATCTTTTGCAGAACTACAACGTCAAG
>Ga0123356_10006930_pt1 | contig 11376 bp, 11 predicted proteins | sample TergutEmb28metaG_2_FD_92546 | JGI IMG/M metagenome (GOLD analysis project Ga0123356, IMG submission 92546) | Embiratermes neotenicus P3 segment gut microbial communities from Petit-Saut dam, French Guiana - Emb289 P3 | ecosystem: Host-associated > Arthropoda: Insects > Digestive system > Gut ... | reverse complement strand
GCGCCACGGCGCCAGCAGCCGGCCGAGCGGGCCCTTGGCCGTGGCCGGAGCCGCCGGAGCGGCAGGCTGGCTCGCGGTGGCGCCCCTGGCTGCGGTCCGGGCAGCTGGTGCGGAGCCGTTCTTCTTGGTCGCGGTGGCCTGGTTGCCCGACGCGCGGGGCTTGCCGGCGGAGCCGTTCCCTGACGACCGTGATTGCGCTGCTCCGCTGCCATTGCCACGGGCAGCCGGGCGCTGCTGCTGCTGCCTCGTGCTCCCGGTCCTGGCGGCTGGCTTGCGGGAGGCCATCAGAGCGCTCCTGCCCCGGCCTGGGCGGCCGCCGAGTTGCAGACCGAGGCGGGCGCGTTCGGGATCACCTTGCAGATCGCGGCCGTGAGCGAGTTGGCCGCGCCGTCAATCTCCTTGGCGACGGAGCTGCTCGGGTTCCTGATGTCGGAGGCCACCTGCGACCAGGTCAGGCCGGCGAGGTTGCCCGGCACATACTGGGCGCCGATGTCCAGGTACTTGTTGCCGATGTCGATGAACGGGAAGCTGCCGGAATCGGTGCTCGACGCTACGTACGGCGGGGCGTCGTACTTGGTGAAGATCGCCATCTGCGCGCTCGTCGGGGCCTGCAGGGTCGTGTAGCCCCCCTTAGCCGCCGGCTTGTCGCTGTACCACTCAACCGGCTGGAAATCCAGGTACTGGCTCGTGTAGGTGGATCCGTGGAAGGACAGCGTCGGCGTGTTCTTGTACACATCCGAGCCGGAGGAGTGGATGAGCCCCAGGTTCGAGAAGGTGCCGAACCGGCTCAGCGCGACGACCATCGCCCACCGCTCGGCCGCGCAGTACGGGCAGTACTCGGCGCCGACGTAGAGGATCTCCGGCTTGCCGCCCGACGTCAGGGCGGCCGGGCTCCCCTGCGTGGCCTGCAGGTGACTGACTCCGGAGCCTGCACCCACCGTGTTGAGCGTGCTGGCGGGGACCGAGGCGAGCTGATTGCTGACCTGGCTGATCTCGGCTGCCGTGGCGGTCGCGGGCGCGGCGGAGCCTGACCCGACGTTCTTCGCGATGATGAGCCCGACCACGATCGCGATCACGGCGAGGACGCTGCCGCCGGCCAGGAACAGCCGCTTGCGGGCCTCGGCCTTGCGCGCGGCAGCCTGCTGCGCGGCGATTCGTTGTCTGGCGTTCATCTCGCGGATGCGCTGAGCCTTGCTCATGCCTGCCTCGTCTTGCTGTCTGGGGTAGTCACGTCTCGCACCGCTACCGGGTGAGATGCCGCAATCCATGCTAGGGCGCGGCGACAGGTGCAGACGCCTCTGTTATCGAACCGCACACCGCTGAGGTTCAGCTGAACGGCGTCTAGCGCCGGGCTGAACGTCACCGGCGGGCCTGCCGTCAGCCGTTGCCCACGCAGTGTCCATGATTCTTGCGTGGTGCAACCTATGCTAGCTATTGTCTGGGGAATGCTGATCCTGAGAAACCGGCGCGGCGCTACGGCCGGCGCGCTTCTTGCCCTCGCTTGCCTCGGGCTCGCCACGGCGTGTGGCAGCTCGTCCCCCAGCAGCGGATCTGGCTCTGGCTCCGGTAGCAAGCCGACCGGCTCCGTCAACGTCGCTTACGCCTCGTCACTGCAGTTCCTGAACGAGAAGGTGGTCAGCCCCGCGTTCACCAAGGCGGACGGCTACAAGTTCGTCGGAACTGGCGCGTCGTCAGGCACGCTGGAATCGGAGATCGCGGCCGGCGAGATCCACCCCAACGTGTTCGAGTCCGTCGGCGGCGACAACATCACCCCGCTGTTCCCCAAGTTCACCAAGTGGTACGTGCAGTACGCGGGCACCTCGATGGTGGTGGCCTACAACCCGAACAGCAAGTACGCGAGCCAGTTCAAGGCGATCGCCGACGGCAGCCAGCCTTTGTCGAGCCTGTTCACCCTGCTCGAGACCCCTGGCCTCAAGCTTGGCCGGACAGATCCTTCCACCGACCCCCAGGGCCGGGACTTCATCTACATGCTCGAGCTCGCTCAGTCCTACTACCACCTGCCCTCGGACACGGTCAGCAAGATCCTCGGCGGGCCCCCCGGGAACCTCACCTCGCCGCAGATCTACGCGGAGTCCGCACTGGACTCCACTCTCCAGTCCGGGCAGCTGGACGCGTCCAGCGCCTTCATCACGCAGGCGATTGAGCTGCACCTGGACTACATCCCGCTGCCGACGGCCATCAACCTGGGCGACGCCAGCCTGGCATCCCAGTACTCGGCCGCGAAGGTCACCTACACGCCGCAGGGCGGCAGCTCGACCACCAAGTCGGGCTCACCGCAGGTGATCGACATCACGATCATCGGCAAGCCGACACCGGCCGCGCTGGCGTTCGTCAAGTACACGCTGTCGAAGGCTGGCCTCGCGCTGTACAAGACGGGCGGATTCTCGCTTCCTGGGATTACGACCAGCGGAACGACGAGCGCGATACCGGCCTCGATCAGCAGTGAGCTGGGCACCTAGCCCGGTCCCGGCACAGGAGGCCCGGCGGAGCGAGGGGTCCGCCGGGCCGTCCTGGACAGGGAAGCTGAGATCCGCGCCTGGATCGGGGCCACCGGGCAGCCGGTGGCGCAGGCCCGGGCTGGCTGTCGTACCGCCCGGTGCGCGGCCGGTGTGGGCGATGGTCTCCATCGGGGGCGCGCTGGTGATCTGGCTCGCGCTGCTCGGCCCCGTGATCACCCTGCTCACGCACCTGTCCTGGCACGCCATCGTGAGCTCCCTCAGCTACCCCGGAGCGCTCGATCCGCTCGTCACCTCGCTGGAGGCCGGCGGCGTGACGCTGGCCGTGCTGCTGTGCGTGTGCACGCCGCTGTCCTGGATGCTGGCCCGCGGCAGGCTGCCGTTCCCGCGAGTGTGGGAGGCCGGGGTGCTGTGCAGCCTGCTGCTGCCGCCGCTGGTCATCGGGCTGCTGCTGGTCTTCATGGTTGGTCCGTATACCGCCATCGGCGGCCTGCTCGCACACCTGCACCTGTCCGCGACGAACACGTTCCTCGCGCTGGTCATCGCCGAGGTCTACGAGTCCGCGCCGTACTACGTCGTAGGCGCGCAGTCCGCCTTCGCTGCCGTGGACCCTCGACTGGAGCAGCAGGCCGGACTGCTCGGCGACCGGCCACGGCGGGTGTTCCGGCGGGTGACACTGCCGCTGGCGTCGCCAGGCCTCGCCATGGCCATGGCCGTCGCCTGGGCCAGGGCCATGGGGGCGTTCGGCGCGGTTATCATCATCGCCTATCACCCGTACGGGCTGCCGCTGCAGATCTACACCACACTGGAACAGACCGGCCTGCCGACTGCGCTTCCGTACGCTCTGGTCCTGCTCGTGGTGGCCCTGCCGCTGCCGCTGGCCGCCTATGTCTGGAGCGCCCGTGCTCAAGGCCGACGTCGAGGTTGACCGCCGGGACTTCACCGTGCGCGCCGCCATCACGGTCGCGCCGGGGGAGCGGCTGGCCTTGTTCGGTCCCTCCGGCGCCGGAAAGACCACGCTGCTGGAGGCCATCGCCGGCCTGGTCCTGCCGCGATCCGGCACGATCGAGCTGGCCGGCCGGATCCTGACCCGGACCGCCAAGCCGCGGGTCGTGGTGCCGCCGTGGCAGCGCCGGGTCGGGCTGCTGCGCCAGGACCCGGGCCTGTTCCCGCACCTCTCCGTCCGGGCGAACCTGACCTACGCGCGGGCCGCCAGCCAGGCCGGCCCGAGGAGCGGGACCGGAACCGAGCTGACCGAGGTCGCCGGCGCGCTCGGCCTCGGCAGCCTGCTCGGTGCCATGCCCGCCCGGCTGTCCGGGGGGCAGCAGCACCGGGCCGCACTGGCCAGGCTGCTGCTGGCGCACTGCGACGCGCTGCTGCTCGACGAGCCGTACTCCGGTCTCGACGCGGCGCTGCGCCGGACCCTCACGGCCCTGGTCGTCCGGCTGGCGACGGAGCGAGAGGTGCCCGCCATCCTGGTGGCGCACGAGCTGGCTGACGCGCAGGCGTTCGCCACCCGGCTGGCCGTCATCGACCGCGGCCAGCTGCTGCAGGCCGGGCCGCCGGACCAGGTGGTGCTCCGGCCGGCCAGCGTGCGGGTGGCGGAGCTGACCGGGTACCTCGGGTTCGCGGCGGTGCCGGACCGGCCTGGCACTGTGGCCGGCGTGCACCCGGACCGCGTGATCGCCGGTGCCGCGCCTGACCGGGGCCTGGTGCTGACGGGGCCCGTCGCCGCGAGTCGCCCGGCTGGGGCGGGCTGGGAGGCGGACATCCTGCTCCCCGGAGCTCAGCCGCCCGGCTCTGTCGTCACGGTCCGGCTCGCAGACCGGCCGGGCGCGGATGGCAGCGAGGTGACTGTGACCGCGGTCGACGCCCCGCTGTTCGGCCCGGACGGGCTGTCCGTTGTGGACGCGTCCTCCCCGGGGGATGAAGAGGACGACGATGCGCACGTGCCGGCGTTCGAGCGCAAGGGGGAGGGGAACGGGCGGTGAGCGGCCGGACGGACTATCAAGCTGGCCAGCAGTCCGACGACTCAGACCAGCCGCCTCCGGGAGGGGCCCGGGTGGGTCCGCGGCTGCGGATGGCGCGGCAGGCAAGGGGCTTTTCCCAGCAGCAGCTCGCCGGCATGGCCGGCGTGTCCCGCCAGGCGGTGTCCGCGGTCGAGTCCGGCCTGTCGGACCCGTCGCTGCGCGTCGCGCTCGCGCTGAGCCGGGCGCTCGGCATGACGGTCGAGGAGCTGTTCGGGCCAGCGACCCCGGAGCCGGTTGTCGCGGTCCGGCCAGTGACGCCGCTTGGCGGGCCGGGAACCAGGGTGTCACTCGCGCCGGTCGGCGACAGCCTCGTCGCGCTGCCGCTGTCCGGTCGCGCGATGACCAGGGCGGGCTTCGCGCCCGCCGGCGGCCGGGTCACCGCTGACGACAGCGTGGTCCCGCTCGGGCCGCCGCGGCCGACGCTGGTAGTGGCAGGCTGCGACCCGGCGCTGCCGCTGCTGGAACTGCCGCTGAGCCTGCTCGAGCAGCCCGTGTCCTTTGCCTGGTGGCCGTGCGCGAGCCAGGAGGCACTGACCCTGGCCAGGAAGGGTCTCGTCCACGTCGCAGGTGCGCACCTGCGCGGGTCCGCGGGCGAGTACAACACCGGGGCGGCGGAGGACTTCCTGCCGGCCGGCGCCGAGGTGATCGGGTTCTGCGGCTGGCGCGAGGGCCTGGTGCTCCGCCCGGACCTCGCGACGACGATCGCGAGCGTGGCCGACGTCGCCGCGGCCGGGCTCCGGCTGGTCAACAGGGAGCCAGGGGCCGAGGCCCGCCGGGTGCTCGACCGGGAGCTGGCCCGGCACGCCATCGCGGCCGGCGACCTCGCCGGCTACCAGACCCAGGCCACCGGGCACCTGGAGGTGGCGGCCGCCATCGCGGCCGGCCTCGCGGACGCGGGCATCGCCAGCGAGCCGGCCGCGCTGGCCTACGAGCTGGCCTTCGTGCCGCTCACGCAAGAGCGGTTCGATCTGGTCGTGCCCGCCGCCCAGGCGGCGTCGCGGGAAGTCCAGGGCCTGCTCCGGGCGCTGTCCTCACCTTGGCTGCACGACCAGCTGGCCAGCCTGCCCGGCTACTCGGTCGGCCAGTGCGGCGAGCGGCTCGCCAGCGTCGGCGGAGCCGGACCGGCCCGCTCCTGACCTCACTACGCCTGCCGTCGGCCCGCCGTATGCTGCGCTGCATGTACGACAGCGACCCGGAGGTTCTCGAGCAGGTCGGCTGGGCTCAGTTCGTCACCGACGCCTGGACGCAGATCTTCGTGGGCTACGAGTCGATGACGGGAGTCCGGACGCTGGGCCGGCGGTGGAGCGACCTGCTGCAGGCGGGCCTCGACTGCCCGCAGGAGGTGGCCGACCTGCTGGTCAGAGCCGAGCTGATGCAGCGCGAGGATCGCGACCTCATCAGCATCCACGATCCCGGCCGGCTGCTTGCGGCCATGGACGAGGTGCTCGCAGACATGGGCGCGGATCTCGCCGAGATGGCGGAGATACCGGCCGCCGACCGGGACCGGCTGCTGGCCAGGCATCACGACCTGCGGGCCCGGCTGCGAGCGAGCTTCCTGGCCACGGACGCGCCCCGCAGCGCAGACAGTCCCGCAGGCGGCTGAGCCAGTCGCTCACAGGAACGGCCGCCCGGCGATCTCCGGACCGCCCTCACGGTCCCTGGTCAGGAAGTAAGAGCCGACCGCGGTATACGCCGTGTCCAGATAGTTGGTGTGGTTGGCTGCCGTGCTGATGTCCCGGAACGCCTGCTCGATCACGCGACCCCGGTACACAGCCCCAGACCCGGCCATTTCGAAGATGAGGCCGACTGCCTCCTTCGCCGACCTGACGGTGAAAATGTTGGCCTGGCGCAGCCGGACCCGCAGTTCCAGGGCCAGTTCGGGGTGGGCCCCGGCATCCTCGTGGGCGGCACGGACAGTCTCGTACAGCAAGGCCCGCGCGGCGCGAATGAGAACGTCGGCCCGCGCGAACGCGATCTGGTGCGCCTGCATGTGGCCCATCGCCATCTGCCGCATCGACCCTGGAGCGGGCCTGGAATTAATGGCGTCGACGAACGACGCCAGCGCAGCGGACGCGATACCGAGCGCGTGTGCCGCGTGACCGACTTCCGGCATCTCCTTCAGCCGAAAGAGCGCCCGGTCGTAGCGCGGTGTGGCGTAGAAGCCCGGGTTGACTTGGTCATCCGGGACGAAGACATCGGAGATCTCGAAGTCGCCGCTTCCCGTGCCGCGCAGGCCGAGGCCGTCCCACGTGTCAATGAGGCGCGCCTGGTCGGCTGGCCATATCGCGAGCAGCAGCTGAGGCTGGCGGTTGGCGCCTAGGACCGGCGCCCCGTCCTCGCCGGAGACGGTGGACATCCCGCCCAGCCAGGTCGCGAACGGCGAGCCGCTGGCGAACGGCCACCGGCCGCTGATGCGGTAGCCGCCTTCGACCCTGATTGCCTTCCCGCCGATCCGGCCGAGGCTCATGGCGAGGATCAGACGGCCGCCCCCGCGGATCCGGAAGCGCTCGAACCGCTCGGGATCGAGGAACGTCAGCCCTACGCCCGACTGGATGAAAGCGAGCCACCCGGCCGACGCGTTGATTCGCGCGAGTTCCTCGATCATCTGGAGCCACTCCACCGGCTCCGCTTCCAGGCCCCCGACCTCGCGCGGGAGCATCGCAGCGAAGACGCCAGCCTCGTAGAGCGCGTCGACAAGCGACGGCGGGATGTGCCCGTCCTCAAGAGCCTGCGCGTGCTGACGGATCACCGGCTCGAGGGAGTGCGCGATATCAATCAGCGAGCCCGCCACGCTGGGAAGCTAACACAATTCGCTGCCGAAGAAGCCGCGACGAAGGGCGGCTGCATGCAGGGGATCACGGAGGCTTAGCGTCCGGAGCGGGCGCGACGCCCCCGTGATCACTGGCTGCGCCCGCCCGCGTCCAAGCGGCAGGGAGCGCGCCTCAGCGGCGTCAGTGGCCGAAGACCGGGACGACCGAGGCCCGCGCGATGGTCGCGAACGTCAGGTTGAAGCCCGTAACGGCGGGCGACGTGTCCGAGTCGACGCCCAGGTGATCGGTGTTGAGCGCGTGCACCGTGAACACGTAGCGGTGCGGCTCACCAGGCGGGGGAGCCGCGCCGCCGAAGTCCTTCGTGCCGTAGTCGTTGCGGACCGAGAACGCCCCGGCCGGCAGCTTCGAGCCGTCGCTGCCGCCAGCGCCGCGCGGCAGCTCGGTCACCGAGGCGGGGATGTCGAGGACGAGCCAGTGCCAGAATCCTGAGCCAGTCGGCGCGTCCGGGTCGTAGCAGGTCACCGCGAACCCCTTGGTCTCCGGCGGGAATCCGTGCCAGCGCAGGTGCGGGGAAATGTTCTGACCAGTCATCCCGAAGCTGTTGTAGACGTGGTCGTCAGTCATTTGCTCGCCGTCCGCAACGTCGTCGCTCTCCACCGTGAACGACGGCACCGGCGGCAGGAAATCGTGTGGCAGCGGTGCACGATCGGGCATTGCTTCCTCCCAGTAGGAATGGCCAGCGTCGGCCAAGGCAACGCTAACGGACCGGCGAGCGGCACGCCCTGTTGGTCGCGCGGGCTAAACTGCGCCATGCCGGGGCGAAGAGTGTTCCCCAAGATCAGAGGGGAACGGGGTAGCGCCGGGCCGGTGCCGCCGCGGGCGCCCGGCCCCGCGTGGCTGCGGAGGTTCGTCACCCCCGGCCGGGATGCGGGGGACCGTTTCCGCGGGGCCAGCATGCGGCGGCCCGCAAGACTTCGTCCCCCTGGAGCAGGTGCCTCAGGAAAGGTCGAGAACCGGGTGGGAGTGCCGGGCGCGGCTGGAGTCTGGGCGCGGCGGGCCGTGCTCGCAGTCGTCCTGGTCGGTGCTGTCGTCATCCCCAGCCGGGCCGTCAGCCAGCAGGCACTGCAATGCGAGGGTCCGCACTGCCGGGCGCACGGCTCCATCCTGTGGACGGCCGGGCTAACCGGCTCCTGGCTTGCCCAGCCGGGCGTGACGGGAACGGTGCCGAGCCTCGGGGAAGCCTATGCAGCGTCCGGCGGCGGCCTCGCGGTAGTCGGGGACGGCCTGGAGGTGACCGCGTACCAGCTCGCCACCGGGACCAGGATGTGGCAGACCGTGCTCACGAACGTCCCGGCCGGCTCCGCGATCGTCGGCGTACGGGCGTTTTCGGGCGTCGTCGCCATCGGCGTGCAGCCACCCGCAGGCCTGTCGCAGGAGCGGGACGAGGTGATGCTGTCGGCCGCTTCCGGGCAGCAGATCCGGATCTATCCGGCGGCAACCTACGGGGGCGCCATCGAGGCCGACGGTTCCAGCACCGTCGTCGTGGGCCCCACTGCCGTCACGGCATACGCAAACTCCACCGGGCACGTGCTGTGGAGCCGGACTGCCGGGGGGCAGACCTGGCGGGTGTCGGGCTCGTACGTGTATGTGGCTGAGGCTGGCGGCCCGTCAGGCGTTCCGCTGGTGCGGCGAATCGCCCTCAGCACCGGCGCCGAGCAGGTACTCCGGCCAGGGGCGCACGCCGACTATCCCGGCACCCTCAGTGGCGTGGTCGACGGCGTGATGCTGTTCTCCCAGGGCGGCGGCTTGTACGCGTACGACGGCCAGACGGGCGGGCTGATCTGGCAGCGACCCGCCGCGGTGCTGGAACTCGCGGACGAAGGCTCGGGGGCTGTCTACCTCGCGAGCGGGAACGCGCTGACCGGTGTTGACGTGCACGCGAGAACAGTGCTGAGCCACGCGTCGCTGTCGGTAGCCGACAGCCTGTACTGGGTCGCCGGGGGAGTGGCCCTGGGCCTTGACCAGAACGCGCTCGGCGACGCGTGGGGCTATGACCTCGTCAGCCACCGCGTGCTGTGGACCTCGGCGGCCTTGCCCTGGCCGCACTTCTTCATCGACCTGTCCGGCCTTGGCGGCAGCGCCAGTCCGGCTTCGGACATCGTGCTGCTGGCTAGCTGCGCTCGCGTTGGCGCGGCCTCGACCGCCGCGGGCCCGGCTTGCGCGCGGCCAGAACTCGCCGCCGTGCTGATCTAGTGGCCGAACATCACCGGGCTCAGGGAGCCGGGCGGCTGGCACAAACTGGACTTGGCGACGTTCTTGGCTGCGGCGACAGCACGCACGGGCAGGCAACTCCGGTCAGGCCCGGACCGGGCGGCGAGCACGATCGAGCCGATGGCCAGCGCGATCGCCAGGGGGTAAAGCAGGATGGCCCGCTGGCGAGGGCGGAGCCGGGGGCGGAAGCGGAACGGGATCCGGATATGCAAGCGAGAGCCGATCACGGCGAGTACCGCCACGACCAGGGCCAGCCGGGTCAGCAGGCCGGACCGCAGCTGCTCGAAACGCGGGATCGGCTCTTCCCGGGTAAGCCTGCCGAAGATCGCGTACAGCGCAGCCAGTCGCGGGTCTGACCCCCGCAGGGCGCGATCAATGTGATCCAGCGTCCTGCGCTGACGTACCGGCAGACCCATCGAGCACCTCCGCGTGACTGTCTTGATGTCCCAGGGGTCAACCTAACAGGCTGCCTGTGATCATCTTGTGACCGGGCTGATGCCAGCCGGTGACGTCCATCTGCCCGGCATTACATCTGTCATGCGCAGGTCAGGATCGTGAGCACAACGCCGCCGGTGCCGCCGCCGCTAGTTTTGACGGTGAGGCTGCTCGCGTTGTCTCTGGGCCACAGGGTTTCGCGCTCGGGCAGCGGACTGGGGAGTCATGTCTGGCGAGACGGTGCTCGACCTCGTAGTCGGCCTGGTCATTCTCGGCCTGCTCGTTTTCCGGCAGCTGCAGTCCCGGCCTGTCCGGGGCAACCAGCGATTGCTGCTGATCCTGCTGGTGGTGGGACTGATCGAGACGTCCGCCTACCTGCAGCGGGTGCACGGAGGATCCGTCGCGATCGTCGCCCTCGCCGGCAGCCTGGTGCTCGCGGCCGTGTTCGGCGCGCTGCGAGCGTTCACCGTGCGGCTGTGGCTGCAGGACGGTCAGGCCTGGGTGCGGGGAAATCTGCTGACCGCCGCGCTGTGGGTGGTAGCAGTAGGCGCGCACCTGGGTTACGACTACGTCGTCGGGCAGCACAAGGACATCGGCCAGATCGGGAACGCGACCGTGCTCCTGTACCTGGTCGCGAGCCTCGGGGTGCAGCGCCTGGTGGTCAGTTATCGCGCCCAGCGGCTCGATCCCACGGGCCTGTCCACACCGGTCGCGCACCGGGCGTCCTCATAACGAGCGGCGGCGAGCCTCTGAATGGCCGCGAAGGGAAGCACCACGTTCCCTCCGAATTTGATCTTAATCAGGCAGCGGGGCGAGCCGCGTTCGCCTCGAAGCCGATGACGGTGAGGCGCGGCCATTCAGGCCGAACGGCACTGGCCGGCCGCTCCGAGCCCGCGGAAGAACGGGCAAGTGCCAGGCTCAGACGGCGCGCTACCCGGATCAGGGGCGACGGGGCGGCGTGTTTGGCGTGGTACCACGAGCCGGAGTCGAGCGGTGCTGGATAGCCGAGAAGCCGCCGTCTGGCCACGTGTCCCCCAAAATATGTAGGCCTGTATCGTCGCGGCAGCGCGCTTTGTGTGCACGCCGCGCACTTCCGCTGCTACCGATTGTTGTAACGCATCTTGCACTTTGCAAGCGGCTTCCCGCACTTTCGGAATCTTTCGCAGCGTGGTGGCACATCGGCACCCACGTACCGGCTCAGTCCTCACGCGTCACTTTCGTCGTAGGCGTCGTGCCACCGCCACCAGTGGTACGGAGCTGTCTGCGGATAACCGTCAGGCGAGTCCTCCCACTCCTCCTGCCGGCCGAGCGCCGTGATGTCCAGGTAGCTCCAGGTGCCCCCCATCGGCTCGTCGCCGCGGTTGTTGCCGAAGTAGGGGCGGAACACCCGGT
>Ga0123356_10006929_pt1 | contig 11378 bp, 10 predicted proteins | sample TergutEmb28metaG_2_FD_92546 | JGI IMG/M metagenome (GOLD analysis project Ga0123356, IMG submission 92546) | Embiratermes neotenicus P3 segment gut microbial communities from Petit-Saut dam, French Guiana - Emb289 P3 | ecosystem: Host-associated > Arthropoda: Insects > Digestive system > Gut ... | reverse complement strand
TTCCATTCCCGCAAGGACAAAACAAGGTTTTGTTTTAAGCCACTCATATCTGCCGCCCGAGTGTTTAACGAGCGGAGGGTTATGTCCTGCGTTTACGTAAGTGAATGTTCCCGTCGGGATATCGAGATAACCCATAAAAGCAGTTACAAACATGTCGGCTTCGTTATTTTCGCAAAGTATATTGTTAACTGCTTCAAATACTTCTCCGGGGGATACAAATCCGGTTGTGTTATTATCCGACGATGCGCTTTGCGCATAACTTTTAAGCAGTGTTTTTGTTATTACCATAAATAATGCAGCAGGAACACCTTTACCTGATACATCAGCCATTACAAGTGCAAGCGTATTGTGGTCAATAAAGAAGAAGTCATAAAAATCACCGCCGACTTCTTTTGCAGGCTTCATCCCTGCATATATATCAAATTCATTACGGTTCGGAAACGGCGGGAATATGCACGGCAGCATACTTGCCTGTATTTTGGTAGCGACGTCCAGCTCGGCACCGATACGCTCCTGCTCTGCAGTGATGCGTTTAATGTTGTCTATCATTGTATTAAATGCATCGGATAATGATTCTATTTCATCACCGGTCTTAACATTTAAACGGTAATCGAGGTTGCCTGCTCCGATTATTTCCGCTCCGTCGCTAAGTTCAATGATTGGTTTTGACAGATTTTTCGCCATTCTTTGTGCAATCATTGCATTTCCCGCAAGTGTTAAAACGAGTGCTCCCGCAAATACTGCTATTGTGATGAAGATTATCCTGTCAATGCCCGAAACAGTTTCGTTTGTCAGGGATATAATATGCTCCTCATTTTCGAGAGCGGGAGAGATAACCTCTTCAACGCTCATAACTACAGAAAGGCTCCACGGAAGCGTGCTCATTCCCGCATATGCAATAAAATAATCTGTCCCGTCAATTGACACACGCTCAATACCGGTGCTGCCGCTTAATATCCTTTCGGCAACATCTCTTTGCACAAAATCCGATAAATTACGGCTGACGATTTCATTATCAACAATTGCCATCATGTCGGAGATAATCATATCTCCCCGCTCGTTTGCGATAAACGCATAACCTGTTTCACCCTGCTTTGCTTCAACTACAATGTCCTTGAGTATATCGAGCAGCATGCCGGCTCCTGCAACACCATAAAGCTCTCCGTTTGCTCCGTAAAAAGGCATTGCACATGTAATGCCAAGACCTCTTCCCGAGTTATCAATAAAAACATCGGTCCATGTCAGAGCACCTGCGTCCTTTGCGGCGTTATACCATCCCCGGGTCCGCGGGTCGAAAATATTTGTTTTCTTGTCTGAATCTCTGTCGGCGGATATGGAAACCCCGCTTTCGGAACCTATATATACAGATGCAACATAATCAAGCGTATCATGCTGGCTTACAAGCAGCGGCGACAGGTTTCCGAGAAGTCCGATATCATCTGCAACAGAATCAAAGCTGACATCCTCGGGCAATCTTAACTGTGCGGCTGTTACTCCCGCATATGCCGGGTTCGGAAAAGAAGGCGGATTCGGCAAAAAACCATCCGGAGATGAGATAATAACTGCAGCGTTTTCAGAAATAACCCTAACCATTCGCACAACTGCCTCGAGCTGCTCATCACTTATTGTTGCTTTATTTATTGCAAGACGGTACAGAGCATCCATCATTTGATGCTCAAGCGCTGCCTTGCTGTCGTCTGCTGCTGTTTTACCCATCTGCTGACTTGTGCTGATAACATTTAAACGCATTACCAGAACACATACTATTGCAGCAAGACATACGGCAAGTGCGGCAACTACGGAGCTTATCAGCACCTGCCTGCGAATTTTTGTTGAAATTGATCTGTCATGCTTTAGCATTATTGTTCACCTTTTCTATCTCGTCGAATAAAGCTTCTAAACATTCTGTTGCTGCGGGTTTAGACTGATTTACTTTACCTTTAAAAAATACGGCATTTTCATATTCACCTAACGGATCAAAGCCGCAAAACTTATATCCGTTATTTGTTATCGACTCGTAGCCGTATATGGCTGAAGGGTCGCATAAATTTAAAAAAACTAATTCTGTCAAATTATTTGATGAGCGGTATTTTGAAGCAATTGCATCAAGATTTTGCGCTAAATCACAAGAACATTTTTTTACCTGTATAAATAAAACATCATCATGAGAATCGTAGATATTACCGATTGTATTTATTTTTCCGCATTTACCGGACTGCTGTGAGTGGAGCGATACTCCCAAATCCGTATAAACTTTATCGGCAAGTGCTGCTACACTGCGATGAATAAACAGAGGTTTGGTTTTTTTGACATTAAAATTCCGGACATATATTGCAAGCATGTTTTTTGAATCTGTATCAGACGGGCCGGCAATATTATTGTTGTCCCGTACTGCTTGCAAAAAACCTGCCGGGAGCAGATTAAATTTTTCCAATACTGTTTGAATTGACGTATAATGCGTAATTACATGTCCTTTTACCGATTTTACACCTCTTGATTCCAGCTTGTCGATTGAATAATCAAGGAGCCTTGTGCCGATACCGCTTCCCGTAAATGAAGGACGTACATTTAACAGAGACAGCATTGTTTTTTCTTTTTCAAAAGGAGCGCATGACAAACCTGTTATCCCGGCTATTTCTCCGTTTGCATCGAATGCGGCAAAAATTTCATGCTCACCGCTTTGCAAATAGCTGAAATCATAAAACTTTTCACTGTAGTATTTTTCTCCCCGTGCTTCAGTTATACAGGATATAACCTGCTCATACTCATCGGGCTTTGGCGCTCTTATCGTAAATACACAAGCCATTATATAATCACCACCAGATTATTTACACCGAAGGTTTCTTTATAGTATACAATTTCTGCGGTTTCTGTGATGTATTTTATCCCCATAAGATTAATACTGTCTTCAAAATCCTCCGAAAGCTGTAATCGCTCGTTATAGAATTCAACAGGATTGAATCTGTTCCCGGTATCACGTAATCTCAGTACAGTGCCACCCTCAAATTTTGCAAGGCGGACAGAGATATTATCTCCGTTCGGATTTTGTTCGGCAATAAGTGTAATCATTTCTTCAAGTGCCATTGATAGAAGCATTGACTGCTTTCTGTCAAAGCCCTGCTCTTCGCAAAAATCCCCGACAGCTGCCGATGCTTCACTTGCTTTTTCAGGTTCGCGTTCGACAGAAAATGCCAGTGTAGTGCCCGAATCCGATAAATCTGTTTTCCCCAGGTTACGTAAAAGCAACAATAATATTAATGACAGAATCCCAGAAAGCGGCAGATGCAACCAGACCGATCCGGCTTTTGATATATACGCAAAAAATATTACAAGCAATGACGGGAAAACAATATCCTGTGCAAGTGCAATTATATTTGCAAGCTTTATGCGCCTTACAGCTGTATACCATGAAATGAACAGGCTGCCGTTCATATAAAAGGGTAAATACAAGCAGAAGAGTACTAATGCGGAATAAAACATTGTTCCGCTGACATTAAACATTGCAGCAACACTTCGGTGAAAAATCAATGTAATAACTACAAAAATAAAAACAACAACATTACCGAAAAGAAATGATGCGCGTGCAAGCTGGTCAAGACTCATCTTATCTCTTTCCTCGCACAAAACACTTGCTATCGGCATCTGAACACCCGAGATACCATTTGAAAGAGCTGTAACGAACCGGAGAAGCATATTTAAGACTCCGAAAACGGCAACTGCTTCTGTACCGAATACATTTAGTAAAACGGCATTTACAAGGAATAAACAAAGAAAACGGTACAATCTGGATAAACCCGGAGCACTTCCCGCTGAAATAAGTTCAATGGTATCCTTTCGTATATATGACGGCATTTGAAAACGAAGGCCGTCTTTAGGTATATGCAGTAATGCAAGTGATGCAAACACGGCAAGTGCAATTGCAATAGCCTGAGCAATGGCAAGTGACTCGAGCTCCATTGACAGACCGATGGAATAGACAACACCGAGTAATATACTTGCTCCGGTCAATGTAAATGTCAAGACCATTGTTATTGAGGGTTTACCGAATAAGCGCGCCCAAAAGAGCGGCAGATATACAATTACAGTAAGGCATGTATACCATAATGAAGGTATATAATATCTCGATGCCGGTTCATGCAGCTCGCCGCTGCCTGCAAGAAAGGATAAAACCGGACCTCGAAAAAGTATACCCGCAATAAAAATAATAACGGCACAAACCAGACAGAGCCCAAGTGCTATGGTATAGATACCTGTTACACGGCGGTCATCGTTTTGCGCAACGTATTTTGCCGCAAGTGTTGCAGAACCGCTTGCTATTATTGTTCCGAAAAAACCTGCCATAAAGAAAAAAGGCGCAAACAATCCGACAACTGCAAGCCCTGTTTTACCGTAAACAGTTCCTGCGATTATACCGCACACGATTGGCCCTAATGTTGAAACAACCTGAGCTGTTACACCCGGGCGGACATGCCGCAAAAACAGTCTGCGTATGAAACCGCTGTTGTCCTCAGTTAAATTCATACTCAGCCGCTCCAATGCTTGGACATGGTGAAAATGTTAAAGCCGTCTTCATACCTGTAAGCGACACTGTCCATCATTTGCTTTACCATAAAAATCCCAAGCCCCCCGATTTCCCGCTCATCAATAGACAAAGTCGTGTCCGGGTCAGTTTTAATAAGGGGGTTATACGGAGTTCCGCTATCCCTAAACTCAACTGTTATGTTGTCGGGAGCGGTAGAAGCAGAAATAACAACATCGCCTTCTCCTGACGGATAGGCGTATAACGCAATATTTACAAATATCTCTTCAACAGCAATCTTTAAGTTATTCTTAAATTTTGCATCTGCCGGTAAAATTTCTGCATCTGCTGCTATAAAATCCAAAACTTCTTCCAAACGTTCTACATTGGCGGAAACCTTTAGTTCATGCATATAACACCCCTTGATATGAGTTGCCGGACAATTATCGGTTATTCAATCGTCAGCATTCCTGAAAAACCGGTAATCTCAAACACTTCCATGACTTCGGGGGATACATTTTTAAGCTTCATGGATTTTCCCGACGATTGTGATTTTTTTTGCCCGAACAGTAAAACACGAAGTCCTGCCGAAGATACATAATCAATTCCTGCAAAATCCAGTTCAACATCTCCTGAACCTGATAAAACTTCTGTTAATGCATCTTGCAGCTTAGGCGATGTCACGGTATCCAGGCGTCCTTTTAGTGATAAAGCGGTATCTGCTCCGTTTTGTGATTTGATAATATCCATAATCAATCCATTCCCTTCAATTTTTGCCTATTATACCAAAATATCTAAATTTGAAAAGTAATCATGGTAATATATGACATATTTTACATATAAATTAAGGATTATCAACAGTGTTGGCACGAAAGGGTTGTTTTTTGGCACGAACGGGTGGAAAATAATTTATTACGGGTTAAAGTATAAAAAACACAATAAATTCAAGAAAGTAACCATGGTGGTATAGTAGAAGAAAAATAGATTGAAAGAAATCCGTTTAATTGATATTATTGGAGCAATAGCGTGAAAACACATGTTCAAAGAGGAAGAAATGATGGAAAAATCTCTTTTACAGGTTCAAGCTCCAAGAACAGATTTGATGGAATTGCTGAATAAGCTTTCCGGAAAACGTAATATTTATATACATGCACCTGCAGGATACGGCAAAACAGTATCTGCTTCACTTTGGGCTGAACAGAACTTTGAAGAGTTTAACAGAGCATTTATAAGCCTCGATGAATTTGACAATAAAACATCGGAGTTCAGTAAAAGATTCATGACGGCATTGCTCCGTCTGCAGCCGGAAAACAATAAGCTGCGTGAGCTTGTCACGCATGCCTCTCATAATACTGCGTCAATTGAGAGTATAATACATGCGCTTTCGGAGTTTTCCGAATCAAAAGACGGGTATGTTATTGTTGTCGACGACCTTCATAATATTTCAAAAAGTGAGATTCTAAAAATATTGCCTTTTTTATGCAGACGCCTGCCGCAAAACTGCACCATTTTATTTTTAAGCCGAAGTGTTCCGCCCGACAGCTTTTCGGAAATGATATCAAAAGATGACCTTGCATTGGTTGATGCTGCACAGCTTCAATTTACGGCAAAAGAGATTAAAAACTTCTTTGATAAAAACGGGCATCGTATAACCAACAAACAAGCAGATGAAATAATGACATCAACAGGAGGATGGGCGATAGGTATCCGTGCATTGCTTGTCTCGGGAAAAAATGCCTTTAATTTTGATTTGAGTGACCGTTATCTGGAAATATACTTAAAAACACACATTTGGGATAAATGGGACGATAAATTAAAAAGGTTTATGATGCTTGTTTCGGTAGCCGATGAACTGACACCGGAGTTATGCAAATGGCTTACTTCAAATGAGCAAATATTGAAAAATACCTCTGTTTCGGAAATTCTGGACCGCCTTATTGTAGAAAATGCGTTTATAAGAGAAACAGGAACTGATACATATAAGTTCCACGACCTATTCCGTGAATTCCTTACCAACATGATGAAAGAACTCGGAGAGGATATTGTTAACAGGCAATGGAACAGAGCGGGAGAATATTTCTATAAAAAAGAGGATTATTTCCGGGCAGTAGAGAATTATACCAAAGGGAAAAATGACGACGGTGTTGCAAATTCTTTATATAATATGTATGACTACCGTTCACTTGCCGCATCAATAGGGGATACTACATATATAATAAGCATATCGGTGAATGATTCAATTATTGAAAAACACCCGTTTCTCCTTGAGGTTAAAGCATGGGCGGATTTTGTAGAGGGACGAAGTGACGATTTTGAAGAAACTCTGGACAAATACTATAAAAAATCGGCAAAAATAATTCTTAAAAACCCAAGGTCTGCAATAATCCTTGTTTTGCTAAAGTGCCTTGATTACAGACGCGACTTCATTAATACAATAAAAACGTTAAGAATGCTGCCGTTTAAGGGAATTATAAGAGCTCCGACACCAAGCATAACACAAAATATGCCGTTTTTTCACAGATCGTTTCGCGACCTTTCCGACATTATGTTCGATATTGAAAAAAACATGCGAATATTCAATAACAACATAGGAGTATTTTTTGGTGAAGAATATTCAGTTATGCAAGAATGTCTTTACGCAGGTATATTTTACGAACAAGGGCAAATTAGTGAAGCGCATGAACATGCAATGGCGGCATGTGCAAATATTCAAAGCAAATGCTCTGCAGAAATAAAATTCAATGCAATGATGATATTGCTTGTTACATTATATGCAGGCAAACAGTATGATGAAGCGGAAATTCTTATTGAAGATATACATAAAATGGTTGAAGACCATAAAGCGTTTTATCTCGAAACAAACTTAAATGCATTTATAGTCAGGCGGAAAATGTGGAACGGTGACAGAGATGCTGCGCTCGAATGGCTCAAAGACCATGACAGCGAAATACCCGATACGTTGAATTTTTTCGACATGTACAGCAATTACACAAACGCAATGGCTTATGTTGTTCTCGGTTTATATAATAAAGCATTATTGCTTACTCATAAAATTCATAAGCAAAGTGAAAACTACAGGCGCCCGAGTGCCGAGATTGAAACATTAATCCTGCTTTCGATAATTTACTGGAAAAAGGGACAGGACGGAAGAGGGCAGACACTTGCGCTTGAGTCTCTGACTAAAGCGGTGATTATTGCACATAAGTATGGATACTCTCAGGTATTCGTTACATACGGAGCAGATTTGGTAACTATGCTTCACCGGCTGCAGAAACGGGCTGTACAGAGCAGTTATTCCGGGGAGCTTCCTGCGGATTTTATAAAGATACTTTATATCGCCGCTGTATCGGGTTCAAAAATCGCAAAAGGCTTAACAGGAGGAGAGCTTCCTGCAAAAGTGACCTTTACCGATAAACAAAAGGAAGTAATGCGATTGATGTGCGAGGGCTGCAGCAGAAATGAGATTGCAAAAAGAATGGGATTAAAACCAAACGGAGTTATTTCACATACAACATTAATATATAAGAAATTGGATGTTTCAAGCAGTATAGATGCAGTGCTCAAAATTAAAGAGCTTGGTTTGCTTTAGCAATATAGCAATATTCATAATAAATATACCCTTTAAGATGCAATATTTTGTATAAAAAATTGAAAAATACCGGAAACCGCTAAAATGTAACAAAAATGTGAAAAAATATGTTGACAAGCGGGTTTGAGTTTGATATTCTACTCAAGCTCGCTTTTATGTAAACAAGCAAAAAAGCGCATCAAACCGGGAGATTGCAGGCACCACCTGGTAACTTCCGGCTAAATTTCGGACAGAGAAATGATACACACGGCAGAGTGTATAGAATTTTATCAAGTAATATGAAGCGTTTGATAGAACTCAAAGGAAATTTTGGAGGATAAAAAATGGCAGCGGCAAAAAAAATGATTCGCATAAGACTCAAGGCATATGACCATCAGCTGATTGACCAGGCGGCATCTACAATTATCGAAACCGCAAAGAGAACGGATGCAAGAGTATCGGGACCGATACCTCTTCCCACAAAAAAAGAAATAATAACTATTCTTAGAGCGGTACATAAATACAAGGATGCAAGAGAACAGTTTGAAAGGCTGACGCACAAAAGACTCATCGACATAATAGGCCCGACACAAAAAACAGTCGAAGCTCTTATGTCACTCGAACTCCCCGCAGGTGTCGAGATAGAGATAAAATTATAGACCCGTTGAGTAACGTTGGATTCATGTAATTCAACCAATTACATATTAAGGAGAGACGCAAAATGGTCAAAGCGATTATAGGGAAAAAAGCCGGAATGACTCAAATATTTGACGAAAACGGTAAAGTAATACCGGTTACGGTTATAGAAGCAGGACCCTGTGTTGTTGTTCAAAAGAAAACCGAAGAGAATGACGGATACGACTCTGTTCAGCTGGGTTTTTCCGATGTTAAGGAACGCAAGCTGACAAAACCGCAACTCGGACATATTAAGAAAGCCGGAGTTTCTGCAAAACGCTATTTAAAAGAATTCCGTTTAAATGACACCTCTGCATTAAATGTAGGCGATGAAATAAAAGCTGATGTTTTCGCCGAAGGTGATAAAGTAGATATTACAGGCATATCAAGAGGTAAAGGGTTTTCCGGTGTTATTAAACGCCATGGAGCAAGCAGAACCGCAACATCACACGGCGGAGGACCCGTACACCGCCATGCAGGTTCAATGGGAGCAGGCTCAGACCCTGCCCGTATATTTAAAGGTAAAATGGGAGCCGGACAAATGGGTGCAGAGCAGGTTACAGTGCAATGCCTTACTATTGTTAAGGTTGACCCGGACACAAATATGATAGCCGTAAAAGGAGCAATCCCCGGACCAAAAGGCGGCATTGTATATCTTAAAAATACAGTAAAGAACATATAAGGAAGGAGAGAGAAAAATGCCTGAAGTGAAAGTACATGATATGAAAGGCAAGGTTATCGGCGAAGTAACACTCTCCGAGGCTGTTTTTGGAATAGAACCGAATGCAAAAGCAGTACATGCCGTCGTAAAAAACCATCTTGCAAACAAAAGACAAGGCACTCAATCAGCACTTACCCGTGCCGAAGTACGCGGAGGCGGAGCCAAACCGTACCGACAAAAAGGAACAGGCAGAGCACGTCAAGGTTCAACAAGTGTTCCCCATTACACACATGGTGGTGTCGCATTTGCCCCAAAACCGCGCAGCTACCGTTATTCATTAAATAAAAAGCTGAAAAGGCTCGCGTTAAAATCTGCACTGTCATTAAAAGCAAATAACGATTCTATTATTGTCGTTGACAGTATTAAATTAAAATCAATCAAAACAAAAGACTTCGTGAAATTTTTGGATGCCGTTGGCGCTGAAGGTAAAGCACTTGTTGTTACACCTGAAATCAGCAACAACATAGTAATGAGCGCCAGAAACATTCCCGGAGTCAAAACTACTTTTGCGACAATATTAAATACATATGACATTATGGACGCAAAAACTTTTATAGTCGACAAAGCAGCACTCCCTGTGATTGAGGAGGTATACGCATAATGAAAACATCAAGTGATATTATTCTTCGCCCAATAATTTCAGAGCAATCAACAGAGCATGTTGAACTGAAAAAATATGTTTTCGAAGTAGCACCCGGTGCAAATAAAATAGAAATAAAAAAAGCCGTTGAAGATTTATTTGATGTTGAAGTATCAAAAGTAACAACATTAAATATGAAAGGCAAAACAAAACGCATGGGCCGTTATCCTGCAGGCAGCAGAAAAGACTGGAAAAAAGCGGTTGTCAAGTTGTCCGACAGTTCAAAAACAATTGAATTCTTTGAAGGGCTTATGTAAGAAGATTAGAAATAAGAAATGAGAGTTACGAAATAGTATAAGCAAATAAAACATTAGATTATTTCTGCATTAAAACTTATTACTTATTATTTGGAGGAAAAAATGCCTGTAAAATCATATAAACCGACAACACCATCAAGACGTCATATGTCTGTTTCGGGATTTGACGGAATCGACAAAAAAGCAAGGCCCGAAAAGAGCCTGACCGAAGTGCTTAAAAAACATTCGGGACGTAATAATTACGGGCGCATTACCGTTCGTCACAAAGGCGGCGGCCAGCGCAGAAAATATAGGATTATTGACTTTAAGCGTAATAAGCTTGATGTACCGGGTAAGGTACTGCGTTTGGAATATGACCCGAACCGTTCATCTAATATTGCACTTATCGAATATCCCGACGGAGACCGCCGTTATATCCTTGCTCCTGTCGGATTATCACAAGGTGATACGGTAATATCATCAAAGACTGCCGATATTAAACCCGGCAATGCTCTTCCGATAACATCAATTCCGGTCGGAACCGTTATTCATAATATTGAGCTTTATCCGGGCAAAGGTGCACAGTTTGTCCGCAGTGCCGGAACAGCAGCACAATTAATGGCAAAAGAAGGCGTTATGGCGCAAATAAGAATGCCTTCCGGAGAGCATAGGCTTGTACGCAGTAACTGCATGGCAACAATAGGCCAGGTCGGAAATACCGATCACGGCAACATTCATATCGGTAAAGCAGGACGTAAACGTAATATGGGTATACGTCCAACAGTAAGAGGTTCCGCAATGAACCCGGTCGACCACCCGCACGGAGGCGGTGAGGGTAAAGCACCGATAGGCAGACCCGGACCCGTAACACCATGGGGTAAACCGACACTGGGATATAAAACCAGAAAAGAACGAAACCAAACCGACAAATACATTGTAAAACGCCGCGGTAAGAAGTAGGAAAGGAAAGGGATAAAGTAAATGAGTAGAAGTGTTAAGAAGGGTCCCTTTGCTGCGCC
>Ga0123356_10006928_pt1 | contig 11379 bp, 5 predicted proteins | sample TergutEmb28metaG_2_FD_92546 | JGI IMG/M metagenome (GOLD analysis project Ga0123356, IMG submission 92546) | Embiratermes neotenicus P3 segment gut microbial communities from Petit-Saut dam, French Guiana - Emb289 P3 | ecosystem: Host-associated > Arthropoda: Insects > Digestive system > Gut ... | reverse complement strand
TGAACGATCAGTGACAGCTCGCCGCGGTACTCATCGGTTTCAGTGACAAAGAACTGCTTGATCTCACCACTGACCGTGAAGTCCGCTGCGTCATCAACCATGCGCAGGCCTGCCGCATCCAATGCCCCCCGCAGATGCTCGGTGAAAAAACGTGCCACATCACTCGAGGTCGTCACCGGCCGCACACCGCCGTGCTCGCGGTTCTCGGCGATCAACGCCGGATTCTGGCGCGTATCGACGAAGGGCTCGACGCGTAGCTTCAGCGTGAGCAGCCGTCCACTGACATCGAGCGGACCCAGCGCCGCAAGGCTCGTTCGCGGAGACCACTCGAGTGGGATATCTTTCAGAGCCTTTGCGGCAAAGGCCGGAACTGCGATCAGGCAGCATGTGCAGCATGCTGCGGCAAAAAAGCGTCGGTCCATCAGTACCCCCAAGACGGACGAAACCAAAGCGTACGCCAACTGCGTTGGCCGCGTTACTTGGTTACATTCTAACCTGCCACCCGCCGCAAACGCTACTGAACATTTATCTTGCAGTGGCTGTCAGGGGCTCCACGGGCAACTCCACCGTGATCCGCGACCAGCAAAGAGCCGGCAGCAATCGCCCAACGAGCAGCCGCCGCGGATGACCCGGTGGCGAGCCCTGACGCGAGGCCGGACGACGGCGCGCACCCTGATGAGCCCGACGGCGACAATGTACTGCGTGAATCCCTCACACCCTGGTGCTTTCGGGGGGACCCAGATAGCTCGCCGGTGTCTCGCGCATCGCGAGAACAACTCGTTGAAACACCAGGCCGGGATCTACAAGCCACAGCTTCACGGTGTGTGGACCCGGTCGCGCGACATTGTGGCGTGTGGACTGCACGATCGCATTGTTGCTGACCCAGGTGCCCCAGAGCTTCTCGTTTTCGCCCGCGTGGACGTTAACAATCTGCGGTGGCTCATCATCGACTGACACCGCATAGCGCAGTCCAGCGCCGCCAGTGAAATTCAGGGTGGGTGCCAGTGTCACCTCGATCCTCGCCTCCCCACTCGAGAACAGGTAAAGCTGGTACTGCAGGTGCGGGCTTTCGCCTCCCGGCGTCTGTGGAGCGGTGTTCGGCGTAAATGCCGCCATGCCCGAGAGTGTGCGACCGAGAGCCGGGATCTCGAGCCAGCTCAGATCCTTCGGCGAGATCGCGTGTGAGTGATGCGCAGCCTCCATCGCGACATAACCCCCCGCTTCCACGTAACCACGTGCCTGCGCTGCCGAGCCCGGCTTTACGATTCGCGCCATGACGCGAACGGTGCTCCCTGCCCCCGCAATCACGATCGGCACTAGATGCTCGCCGGGCGGTACGGATGGCCAGTCGACACTGACCTCGAGCCGTGTTTCCTCACTCACCTCACCGCCGGACTGTGACACACGGACCCACGGTCGAGAGCTGACCGCCTCGAAGCGGTAAGGCGCACCGCCGCGGTTGAACACCTCTATGTAGCGCGAGGGCGCGCTAAAGGGCGTCAGCTCGGGTAGCACCGGCTCACTCTCCGCCTCTGGCCATGCGCGCTCGCTCCCCTCCACGGCCACGCCCAGTGCTGCGCGCGGCGGGACATCGATGGTGCGCACCTCTGGCATGACGTTCTGCGGCGGATCACGCCATCCGGAGTACCCGATATGACTCTGGGACATCATCCGATCCCACTTCCCGCCAGCCACCTCCACGTGATACTGGCGTGTGAGCTGCGCATCTCGCTCGAACAGTGCCTTCACACGGCTCGCCGTCGAGCTCGTTGCGGCACGACCCTGTGCTGCATACAGGTGATTGCGCCCGGCAGTCACATGCAGCTCGTTGAGGTTGGCGCAAGCCTGGATCGGGAAAAGCACCAGCTGGAAGTACGCATCGTGGTACTCCCGCGGCAGCCGGTCTCGCACCTCGAGCGCGGCGGCGGCCAGCACGTTCCACTCGGAGACCACCCGCTCGGCCTCGCGAAAGTTCACGAGGCTGTAGGTGCCCCCATCGAGCAGCTCGGGCTTGCGCCTGGCGTTGAGCTGGGTGTAGCGCGTGAGCAGCATTCCGATCTGCTCCGCCGTACCCTCCCCGAACTGCCTTGCCGCCCACTCCCGCGGGTAGGCACTCAAGCGCTCCAGAGGATACGCGTCCGGGTTCCACGCATAGTCGAGGAAGAAGCTGATCGGGAATTCCATCGGCTTGAGATCACCGACGTTCACAATCCAGATGCGATCGGCACCCCTCTCATGCGCCAGCCGCATCTGCTCCCAGGTCCGCTCGATCTGGTTGGTATTCAGCCACTTGTAGCTGCGCGGGCCGCCGACATAGTCGAAGTGATAGTAAATGCCATAGCCGCCCGTCCGCTTCCTGCCCGGCGGAGGCAAGCGCCGGAGGTTGCCCCAGTTGTCATCCCCGAAGAGGAGCGTGACGTCCTCCGGGACACTCATGCCGCGATCGTAGTATTCCTGCACCTCCTTGTAGAGCGCCCAGACCTGGGGCGTCTGCGCTGCCGGCTTGGCCGTGACCTCGGCGATGATGTCACGCTGATCGCGGACGATGCGCTCGAGCAGCGGAATCGCGACACCCTCGGTCATGGGCTTGTCGCCGTCGCCGCGCATGCCGATCGTGACGAGGCTCTCGTTGTGACCCATCCGCTTGACACCCTCGCGCCAGAAGGTGCGCAGGCGAGCTTCATTCTGGGTGTAGTCCCAGGGCCCCGCTCCGTGGCGTGCCCATTCGACATGCGCACGCACCATGGGCTCGTGATGCGAGGTGCCGAGCACAACGCCCATCTCCTCGGCCAAGGTCGGACTCAGCGGGTCGTCATCGTAGATGGCCTTGTCCCACATCGCCGGCCACAGGAAGTTGCCCTTCAGGCGCAGGACGAGCTCGAAGATGCGCTCGTAGAACTGATGATTGAAGCCGCCGAAAGTCTGCCGCGTCCAGCCGCCAAGCGCCGGCTCCTCGTCATTGAGGAATATCCCGCGATAGCGCACGGTGGGTTTGTCGGTGACGCGCTCCGGGGCGATGCGCAGCTCGGTGCGGCGCACGACGGGCACGTCGGCCCACCAGGCCCAGGGGCTGACCCCGATCCGCTGGGCGAGGTCGTAGACGGCAAACACCGTGCCGCGCCGGTCGGCACCGGCCAGCACGAGTGCCTGGTGGACTCCCGGGGCCGGGTCCGCGACCACCTGGCGCAGGAACGCCTCCCATGTGCCGGCGATCGGACCGACATCCAGCTTGCCCTCCTTGACGAGCCGATCGATGAGCGGACTGCGCCCCAGCGTACCCACGATGATCAGCGTGGTCGCTGGCGGCACGGTGTCAAGCGAGAGTCCCGCAGGCTGCCCGGACAATCGGCCGAGATCCGACTGGAGACTGCGCGCGGCACGCAGCACCGCCGGAAAATCGTTGGCGGCCACGAGGATCGGTGCCGGCTGCCCGCGCTGGATCAGCGCAACGCCGCTCGAACCCGGCTCCGCTGCGCTGCCAGCTGGCCGCGGGGCCGTCTGCGCCGCTGCGGCGGTACCTTGCGCCCAGAGCACCGCGGCGCCTGCCGCAAGCCCGCCGATCGCCTCTCTCCTGCGCATGAATCACCGGCCTCCGCCCTTAAAGGGAAACACCATCCTCACCGTCCTGCCACGCCGGCAAGGACGGAGCAAGCGTACGGCATCATGGTAACCGAGAACGAACGCGAGTGGCTTGCGCCGGCGGCCACGCGGCGCATGCGCAGCGGGAACTTGCGCACGCCTGGCGCCCTTGCAAGCGCTCGCGGGCCTAAGTGCTTGCGCCGCGAGCGTTAGGCTCCACTGGCATGCGTTTGCCACCTCACGAGCGTGCTGTCGGCTCAAGCCTAGAGCGCTTGTGTGCAGAACGAGCGTGGACACCGCGGTGTTAGCTACACAGGCCCGGGAAGGCAGCAAGAATTCCAACGGGGATCGCTGCGCAGGTCAGCAGATCTGCGGCGTTACCGCGAGCTGGGTCGATCTTTGCGCTACCGAGGATGCCTGGCGGATGCCGTGAGGGGCTCGTGTCAGGTCAATTGTTCTATGCTGTGCTTTGGGCCGACGTCCACCTACAAGGCTGGGAACGGGCTTCGTTGAGGCTCCGTCGCGTTGAAGCGTGGCCACATGCTTCGATGCGCCAGAGCGGTCATAGGCTCCCGTGGGCCAGAGGGTGACAACTTGCGCTTTGCCGCCCAGCATCGCAAACTGCTGGGCTTTCCGCTGGGAGGCAGACCATGACCACGCGTCGCGAGCTGATTGTACGGGCCGCTGCCCTGACGACCGCCCCATTCATCAGTACCCGTGTGACGCGTGCCCTGGCCGCTGCCTCGAAGAAGAAGCTTGGATTCGCGCTCTGCGGCCTCGGCGGTCTCAGCACCCAGCAGATCGCTCCGGCCTTGCAGAAGACCACCAATTGCCGCCTGGCAGGCATCATCACCGGTACGCCTGCAGAGGCGGCCAAATGGAAGGCCCAGTACGCCATCCCCGAACGGGGCATCTACAACTACGAGAACATGCATCGCATGGCCGACAATCCGGACATCGATGTCGTGTACGTCGTGACTCCGAATGCGCTACATCTCGAGCACGCTACGGCGGCAGCCCGCGCCGGCAAGCACGTCTTCTGTGAGAAGCCCATGGAGGTCTCCGTCGAACGGTGCGAGCAGATGATCTCGGTCGTCAAGGCGGCCAACCGCCGCCTGGGTGTCGCGTATCGGTGTCACTACGAGCCTCATCACCTGGAATGCATGCGCATCGCCCGCGAGAAGGAGCTCGGCGCGCTCAAGCTGATCGATGCGTACTTTGGATATAACAGCCCTCCAGGGGTCTGGCGTCTGCAGCGCGCCCTGGCCGGCGGAGGTCCCTTGATGGACGTGGGCATCTACGCACTGCAGGCAACCCGTTACCTGACTGGCGAGGAACCGACCTGGATCTCCGCCACGACAACCCAGGGAGATCCCGCACGGTTCGCAGAGGTCGAGGAGTCGGTTATCTGGCAGGCCCGCTTCCCGAGCGGCGCGCTCGCCCATTGCGGCAGCAGCTACAACGCTGGCTCATGTGGCTATTTCCGCGGCGTCGCCGAGCATGGCTGGTTCTCTCTGGACCCCGCCTTCAACTACGACGGTGTCCGCGGCACGCGCAGCGACGGCAAGCCCATCGACTTCGCCCCGGTCGATCAGTTCGCGCTGGAGATGGACGACTTCGCGCGCTGTATCCTGGAGGACACGCCCAGCCGGGTTGCAGGCGAGGAAGGCCTGCGTGATGTCAGGATCATGATGGCCATTTACGACTCCGCCCGCACAGGCAAGCCGGTCACGCTGCACGCCTGAAGCGCACGTCTGTCCCGGCGAGCACTCGCATCCTCATCGAAGACGGGGCCGCACGCCACGCTGCGTTGACAGCAGGACCGGTGGCTTTGTGGCTGTCCACGAGCTGCGGCCGAGCTCTGCAATAGATCGCCGCATCGAATCGCCATTCTACGTTTCGCAGGGCCTTCCCGGTGATGGCGGGGGGCGATTCGGAGACTTCTCGGCGCGGCGTGGAGCTGCGCGAAGATACGGCGCGAGCTTGCGCAGGTCAGCGACCCCCGTAGGAACAGATTGCAGTCCCACCGCCGGCGCCAGCTATTCGTCGTCTGCCAGGAGCTCCTTCAGTATGCGGGCAGGGTCAGCAAGAAACTCCTTCGTCACCGCGTAGTGCTCCGTGTCCTGGTACCTCGTTACGGTGAAGCCCGTTCGATCCAGCCAGTAGAGCTTCGCATGCGGATACGCCATGAGAATCGGCGAATGTGTTGCGATGATGAACTGCGAGTTGTCCTCGACCAGCTGGTGCATACGACGCAGAACAGCAAGCTGCCGCGTTGGCGAGAGCGCGGCCTCAGGCTCATCGAGTATATAGAGCCCGTTGCCGCCGAACCGATGCAACATCAGGGATAGGAATGACTCGCCATGAGACTGCTCGTGAAGTGAGCGTCCACCGTAATAGCTGATGATCGGCGCTCCACCCAAGGGTTCCGCATCCAGCCGTTCGATGTCCGAGGCTACGTTGAAGAAACTTTCGGCCCGCAAGAAGAAGCCGTCCCTGGGCCGGCGCGGCGACTTGCTGAGGCGCAGACGGCCGTGAAGGTTGGAATGCGAGGCGCGGGTGGAGAAGCGGAAGTTGATGCTCCCGCCCTCCGGATTGAAGCCCCAGGCAACCGCGATCGCCTCCAGGAGGGTGGACTTGCCGCAACCGTTCTCGCCCACAATGAATGTGACATCGGGGTGGAACTCGAGTCCGTAGAGCTCGCGAACGGCGGGTATGCACAGGGGGTACGACGTGTAATCGCACTCCCCTTCTCGCCGCAGCGACACCTCCCGGAGATACGGGCGGGACTTGAACGGCACGGGGCGCTATCGCACGGAGAAGGAACTCAGCGACTCGCCGACGTGGCGATTTCCGGGACGCACGCTCATGACTTGCAGTGGCCGAACAGCTGCCTCGGCGCCTCGTGAACTGCTTGATGAAGAGCCGGACATAGCCACTCCTCTCGGTCGAATCCCTCGCAGTATATCCGTTGCCGCCGAGTTTCCGGTGCGCGGGCTTGAAGCAGGCCAAGGTACCAGGCTCACGGTCTCTCCGCGCCCCCCTTCGTGGGCTGGCGGCCTTGTCGCAAGAACGAACGCCGGCCGAGAGTCGTGGGCGCAGCATCCGTGCCCGTTCTCGTGACACTGGCCGGTACACCCGAACCGCTCGGGAGCCACCGCTACGGGATTGGGTTTCCAAGACTGTGCTAGGCTTCATCCAAAGGCAATCCTTCCGCATCACACCCAGACACTGGCTCGCTGGTGCGCGCAGCAGGGTCTTGGCACCCGTTGCAGCCGGTCCCATCCGTGGGCCATTCTCACCTCATGTGGGAGCAGATCGACGCGACGCTCGTCAGCCTGACCGGATCAACCGGAGCGCCAGACCGATGACCGGATCGGGGGGAAAAAAGCGACCCAAGCCCGAGGATAGCCTGGCAGCGCTGAATGCGCTCGATCCGAGCTCGGACCGAGCCGCCCAGAACGCCCTCATCGGCCGCTCGCTGGAAGACAAGCATTTCCGGGTCGTGGCCCGTGCAGCATCGCTGGCGGAGCAGCGCTCGCTGCGCGAGCAGATCCCGCAGCTGACACACGCTTTTGGCCGTTTCCTGGTCAAGCCCGTCAAGCAGGACCCACACTGCCTCGCCAAGCAAGCGATTGCACGCGCGCTCGTCGAGCTGAGCTGTCCGGACGTGGACTTCTTTCTCCAGGGTATCCGCTACCGGCAGCTCGAGCCAGCGTGGGGCGGCCCCAACGATACGGCAATTGATATTCGCTGCAGCTGTGCGATGGGCCTCATCGCCACGGGCTACTCGCGCGCCATCCAGGAGCTCACAGCGCTGCTCAACGATCCAGAGTGGCGCGCCCGCGCCGGGGCGGCGCGCGCCATCTCCTGCGGCAGGCCTGGTGAGGCGGAAGCGGTCCTGCGCTTGAAGGTGCTCATCGGAGATGCGCAACCTGAGGTGATCGGTGAATGCTTCACCGGGCTGCTGAGCGTTGCGCAAGAGGAATCGCTGAGCTTTGTTGGCGGGTACCTCTGCGGGGATGGTGAGGAGCTGCGGGATTTCGCGGCACTGGCGCTGGGCGAATCGCGCCACCCCGCAGCGCTGGAGCAGCTACGCACAGCGTGGGACTCCGTCTATGTGGGAGAATTCCGGACGGTCTTGATTCGTGCGGCGGCGCTGCACAGGTCAGAGCCTGCGTTCGAGTGGCTCCTCTGGATCATCGAGAACGATACCCAGAAGCACGCGGATGTCGCCGTGGAAGCATTGGCTGTCTACGAACGGAACACGAAGCTCGGCGAGCGCGTGCAGGCAGCGCTGGCAAAGCGACCTCATGCCGCAGCTGCTGGCCGCCTTGGCCCCCCGGCGCAATGACCTCACCAGATCGACCACACGCAGCCTGGCCTCCGAGGCGGTGACCCCGGTCTGCACTCCCACAGTGCGGTCGCGCGAGACCTCGAGCGCACCGTGATCGCCATCCAAGCTTGACGCCTCCTGAGTTGTCTACAAGGTGGAATGCGGCTACGCTTGGGACGATCGTTGATGTCCCTCATCAGTCCAGGTCCCGCTCCTTGAGCAAGGCCCACTCGCGTCGCAGTCTGGTTGCGCTCCTCGCGGCAGTTGCGTTGATTGCCGTATCGGGCCTGTATGCGCAACACGATCTCGGCGACCGCACACACGAGCAGGGCCATTGCGATCTGTGCTCGCATCTCTCCGGTACGGCTGGATCACCGTCTCACGCGGTCGTTCCGGGCAAGCCCGTGCTGGTTGTGCATCGGGTCCCGCTCGCAAGCACGATCGTCCTGCCCACCCGGCGCAAGGCCGGAACACACCTCCCTCGTGGCCCTCCTCACTCCCTCGAGCTGATCTGAAACTCGAGTCGCTCTCAGGTGGCCTCGCTCCGGTGACCCCGGTGCGAGACCAGCGGAGCCCTTTGTTCTGACGCTTTTCGCAGGCAACCGGCCAGGGTGGTCCGGTGGCCTGCGCTCGTGCGTCTCGTTTCCAGGAGTGATCTCACATGTTGAGCTTTCATGGCCCCACTCGGGCCGCTCTTGCCGTGGCGGTAGGTTTGACCGTCATGTGCCCGATCCTTGCAGCCGGCGCTGATGCCGCGAGTGCCGCAGGAGCGCCCGACGGTGCTGCCGCAGCGGCTGCCGCAGACGACGCTTCCGCTTCATCCTCCGATCTGCAGAGCGTTGTCATCACCGCCCGCCGTCTGAACGAGGCGCGGGCGACCATCGAGACCCAGACCGGGGCCTCCACGTACACGATCGATTCGGCCGCAATTCAGGCCATGCCCGGCGGGGACAACGCCCTCCTCAATCAGGTCATCTTGCAGGCACCGGAGGTGGCCCAGGACTCATTCGGCCAGCTGCACATCCGGGGGGAGCACAACGGCCTGCAATACCGTCTCAACGGCATCATCTTGCCCGAGGGCATCAGCGTATTCAGCCAGACGCTCGATCCGCGCCTGGTCAGCTCCATGCAGCTGATCATGGGAGCGCTCCCGGCGGAATACGGGCTGCGCACTGCTGGTATCATCGATCTGACGACCAAGAGCGGCGTCCTCGAGCCCAACGGGGCCGTCTCGTTCTACGGTGGCAGCCACCAGGAGATCGAGCCCTCGCTGTATGACGGCGGATCGCTGGGCCCCTTCACCTACTTCGTGACGGGCGACTACCTGCGCAATGACCTCGGCATCGAGTCCCCGGATGGTAGCTCCAATCCGATACACGACCACACCACGCAATATCACGGCTTCGGCTACTTCGAGTACATCCTCGATTCCAACGATCGTCTGAGCGCGATCCTCGGAACCTCCCGCGGGCAGTACCAGATCCCCAATAACCCGGGTCTCACCCCCTCCCTCGGCCTCGACGTCCAGGGCGTGACGTACTACCCGAGCGCGGACTTCAACGAGAACCAGACTGAGATCACCCAGTACGGTATTGCAAGCTACCAGCACTCCGAGGCTGCATTCGACGTGCAGACCTCGTTCAGCTATCGCTACACCAGCCTCAACTTCACGCCCGATCCGCTGGGTGATCTCCTCTACAACGGCGTCGCCCAGAACGCCTACAAGCGCGACGAGGCCTACGGGTGGCAGACCGACGCCGCGATCCATGTGAGCGCGAACCACACGGTTCGCCTGGGCTTCTACCTGCAGCACGACCTGGCAACCAGCAACACGAGCTCGCAAGTGCTGCTGTCCGATCCCACCAATCCCACTGGCTTCCAGACGGTCCCGACGACCATCATCGACAACAGCATGCAGGTCCAGAACATCGAGAGCGCGTACCTGCAGGATGAGTGGCAGATCGTGCCCAGGCTGACCGCAAACTACGGCGTGCGCTTCGACCACCTGGACGCCTACACGAGCGGGCAGCAGGTCTCACCACGCCTGAACCTGGTCTGGAAGCCTGCGGACGGTACCACGGTGCACGGCGGCTACTCGCGCTACTTCTCGCCACCGCCCTTCGAGCTGATCGGGCTCGAATCGATCAACAAGTTCGTGAACACCTCCAATGCGCCGCTGGTGGATCAAGCCGACCCGCCGTTGCCGGAGAGCGCCAACTACTACGACCTGGGCGTGCAGCAGCAGCTCGCCGCCGGATTGACGGTGGGCCTCGACAACTACTACAAGCAATCGAAGAATCTCATCGATGAGGGGCAGTTCGGTGCGCCGATCATCCTCACACCCTTCAACTATCGTTACGGGCAGCAGTACGGCACGGAACTGACCCTGAACTACGTGGCGCAGACGCTCTCGCTATACGCCAACTTCGCGGAGCAGCGCGCGCTCGGCAAGGACATTGAGTCAGCGGAGTTCAACTTCGACCCAGATGCGCTGGCCTACATCACCAACCACTTCATCAACCTGGATCACGAGCAGCGCTACACTGGATCGGCGGGCGCCTCCTACCTGTGGGCTGGCACACGCTTCAGCGCCGACATGATCTTCGGCTCCGGACTGCGCGCGGATCTGGTGCTCCCCGACGGGACGCATATTCCCAACGGCGAGCACCTGCCGTACTACACGCAGGTGAACCTCGGCGTCAGCCATACCTTCGCCTACTGGGGAAGCGGATCATCCAAGCTTGGGCCCACCTTGCGCTTTGATGTAATCAACGCGACGGATGCCGTCTACCAGATCCGCAACGGAACCGGGGTGGGTGTGGGGGCACCGCAGTACGGTCCGCGGCGCGGCTTCTTCGGCGGAATCTCGGTTCCGTTCTGAGCTCGAGCCTTCGCGCTCGAACACAGCACGCCGCGTGCGCAGGCTCGCGGCGTGCTGTTGCAGCCTCTCGGACTCTCGCCGGCACGCCAAGGGTTAGGTGCCCAGGCGCAAGCCGAGGCTAAGTGCCTACCTCCACCGTAAGCGTCACATTGGCGCTGACGTCCAGGGTGCCGGCCTCGACTGGTGTAGGCGCGGCGACCGCTTCCGCGCGCACCCCGGCGGCCAGCGGGATGGGACGTATCGGTCGCACCGGGGCTCCCGCCTCCTCGACCGACAGCACCCGTACAATCTTCACTCCGAGCGCTGCGGCCAGGGTGTCTGCCTCGGCTCTTGCCTGGGTGGCCGCCTGGCGCAGGGCCTGCAAGTGGGCGGTCTGCGGATCGCGCAGCGTGAAGCGGATGTCTTGCACACGATTGGCACCTGAGCCCGTCGCGGCATCGATGACGGCGCCCGCCTTGTCCAGATCATCCAGTGTCACGCGCACCATGTTGGTGGCCGTGTAGCCGATGAGCGTCGGCTCGGCGCCTGCCTGGTAGCGGTAGTTCGGGGTGAGCTGGTAGCTGATTGTCTTGATGTCAGCACG
>Ga0123356_10006927_pt1 | contig 11383 bp, 3 predicted proteins | sample TergutEmb28metaG_2_FD_92546 | JGI IMG/M metagenome (GOLD analysis project Ga0123356, IMG submission 92546) | Embiratermes neotenicus P3 segment gut microbial communities from Petit-Saut dam, French Guiana - Emb289 P3 | ecosystem: Host-associated > Arthropoda: Insects > Digestive system > Gut ... | reverse complement strand
TATCCGTAAACTTTACGCTTTTCCATTTTAAAGCCGCCTCCCATCGTGCCTTTTATCAAGGCTTTTACAGGATAGCAGGTTATTTGATTATTGTCAAGTATCATTTATCATATTTTACGTAAAGTTGTAATATTTGTTTTTGAATTAAGGTTTTTTGCTGGTTTCAACATATCGGCTATTGTGAGGTTAACGGCCAAGGTTGAGAGTAACATTATGATAATGATATTTGACGAACGGCGGAGGTTTCTACTTGTTGCGTAATGTGTTCCCTGAGTTCTGTGTGTCCTATTTCTCCGCTTCGTTGGCGCGTTGTTGAGCTATTCCAGCCGATGCCAGTATTTCAGTTTTGCTACCACCGATCTCCGGTAGTTCCATATTTCCCGTATACTGATTCCCGCGAGTCCGTTCTATCCCCGCGCTGATAATCCCCATCTGCCAATGTTGACAGTATTCTTACTTTGCCGTATAATACGCATAGGTGGGGCGTTGCCGATAGACGGTTAGCCCTCGGTATCAGCGAAAGTAGCCGAACCTTTGAGCATGGCGGCTACTTTTTATTGCGTATGTAGTTTAACAAGTGGACAATGAATACCGCAAAAGCAATAATCAACGTCACAGCTTCGTAAACTGTCATAAGCCCCACCCCCTTTCGGGAGTGGCTAACCGCCTACCGTAAATGGCAACGCCTTATGATAAATATATCACACAATCAGCGTATTCGCAAAAAAAAGCGGGTTTTTCGCCCCGCTCTCGTATTATTGGTTTCCGTCCTTGCTATAAATGGATTTGAAGTTAACTTACCGTTAGTTCGCCTTGTGCTTTGTTCCTACGGATATAGTCAAGTAATTCATTATAAGCGGGTTCAAATGACGGATCGCCCTTTTGAACACAAGAAAGAAGCTCATGCCATACTGTCAACAGTTTAGCGCTAGTCTTAGCGAGTAAATCAATGGCTACTTCGTTTAATATTACAACTTGTTTTGGCGTTGCGCTTTCTGGATCCGAATCGTAAAAGTCTCGAATTGCTGTCAATACTCCGCTTAATTTATCTAGTTCTGTTATCTCGTCCTCTAAGTTTTGTACCAGGCCGTCTAAAGTTTTTTCTTTCACATGTTCACTCATAATAATAAGGCTCCTTTCGTTTGACAGTAGCCCCGTATTCTAGTTAAAATACAGTAGTACAGGGCTATGCCTTGTGTGCTGGTATGGTGTTTGCGACTTTGAGAGGGGCAACGCCATACCTTTTAGTTTTGATAAAAGGTTAACTTCGGGTAATAAAAACAGCCCATCGGCTTGCTCGCCTCCTTTCTTTACTATGTGTTTTTTCTCGCTCACGTATATAGGAAACATTTTGTTACTTTCGGGTGGCTTTGTCAAGCCCCTGTTATGCGTAGCTGTTTTGGCAAATACCGCTCTCCGGTATTTGCCACTACCGGACTACAGTAGTGGCACCTTACGATTACCGCTTTCCGGTATTCGTATTCCTGGTTTACAACTATAAAAAAGGATAAACCGAAGGAACGCCAAAAAAACTACGGCATGCGTATTCGATCCCATTATCATTTTATAACTACCGGGCTCCGGTAGTTCTAGTTTGCTTTGAACGTGGCTCGGACAAAATTGCAAATCGCTACAACGTTTCTACCGGACTCCGGTAAAAGTTGTTAGCGCCTACGCTACCGTCCTCCCTGGCTGCCCGCAACGGGCACAGATAGAAAAACACACGAGGCAGCCCTCCCCTCTTAAAAGGTACTGTAAACGCATTCCCCCTCCCCGCGGCCTGCTGAGAGCCCGAAAGCCCGATAGATACAGAACAAAAAATTTTCATTTCGTTCGTGTTTTTTTTCGCAAAAATGAAGCGTCCTTTACGTTTTAAACGGCTATAGGGCGAAATGAGCACGATATTTTTTAGGCCGTTTGGCCTATTTTTTGTTGTTTCAAAAAGTTGTACAGGAGAAAAACCGTTATAGCGCCCCATTCTTTCTTTTGCGAAAGGCAAAAAAGCATTTCGTGTTTGTGTTAGGCAGATCGCTTGCCCTCCGCAAACGGAAAACTTACCGAAATTGGGATTAGTCATTAAAATTCTGTCGTAACACAACCCAATTCGTGCCGCATCTTGTGCCGCATCTGGGGTTGTTTTCCGTTTATATGTGTTTATAGCAGAAAACGTGAAAGTGTTGATTTTACTTACTTTTATATGTAGCATTTCGTTACATTTATACCGATTTTTAGCCCTAGGAAAAATTCAAATCCTGTCACCTCGACCAGTTTCTCCTAAAACGGATGTCAATGTTGATGTAATGTTGATATTCGTTTTTTTTGGGGATTTCTTTATACTTAAGACCTATTCATTCAAAAAGCAATAATGTTGGTCTATGCCCAGCCATGCAAATCAACAGGCATTGGTGACAGCTCCATAACCTTATCGACCAGGTCAATAAACGTTTCAGAATTATCGTTATACCAATAATTCATCTCATAGACTTTTCCGTTGTACAAGAGAGCAACATCCCATGAGTCTGTCCACGCTTGCTTTGGGAAATGATAATAGCTGGCTTCCAATTCATCGGATAAGTCAACTAGACATTGAAAATCTGATGCGGCTAACACCAATTCAGCCGAGCTATATATACTTTTTAGAAAATTTGGTTGCGCAATCTCATCGCTTTTCCTTGATCCGATCGCGCAAAACAGAGTACCATCTTGCCTTAAAATAAAATAATACGACTCTTCGTATGTACCTGTCGGGAAAATGGCAAGCCGCAGAACGTCATCCATTTTTGCTTCCTCTGGCTCCTTGCTGTATTCATATGGAATCCCGTTCTTCCTCGCGTATTCAGCCGCATAGCTGCCCATTGCGACTGTAAGGGTGAGGTTTGGGCAATCGTCGAACGCTCCTTCACCTATGGAGACACATCCCCCCGGGATGGTCACACTGGCTAGAGAATAACACTCAGAGAACACATAATCGTCGATGGAGGTAAGGCTGCCGGGGAGGGTCACGCTGGTTAGATTTTCAGCCATATCAAAAGTGTACGGGAATGGCCCGCATTCTATGGCGGTTACCAGGTATCCATCCAAGTATTCCGGAATTGCTTGCTCGCCTGCATAGCCAATTCCGTAAGAAGCACTGCCAAGGTATCCATAAATTCTTGCCGTGCCGTCCATCAATGTATACAGCCAGTCTCCGCTGGAGAAGACCGTATACTCCGCATTGTAGGTATAAGGAATGTCATACTCTTCCGCGTATTGTGCTGCGTAACTGCCCTCATTAACTCTAAGCATTGCATAGCAATCAGCGTCGAATGCGCCCTCGCCTATCCATGTAACACTGTCCGGGACGGTAATGGCATGGGTCCAATAACACAGGCTGAACGCATAATCTCCTATGCTGGTCAAGCCATCCGGGATGGTGATATCGCTGATATAACTCTCGGATAATCCAAACTCACCAATGGCAACTACCGGATATCCGTTTAGCCTGTCCGGTATCCTAAATGTACCTTTTCCATAGATATAATCTGTGAAAGTGGCTGCTTCATCCGACTTGCCAGGACGATTTTGAAGCCCTGAATCTTCATCGTCCCAATCCGGGCTGCCACCGCTGCCGTTGCAGCCAACAATCGTTACTTGCCCATTCTCAAGTGTGTACGCGTAATCCCCATAGTACAGAAACTCCATCTCATCATCATCTTCATCGAAACTGGCTATTGATGGTATGCAGGCGCTCATACAGATAATCAGTATGATTATGCCCGCCCATAATATCCTTTTCACATGTAAATCCTCCTTCGCCATGGCGTACTGTATATCTTGCTTATTATAACGAAGTATCATCAAAAATACTAGCAACATAGGATAAGCAAGCTGTACCCGCTCGCCGCGTCACCCTTGGGCGCTCTAGGAAGCTAGCGACAAGTGTTTTGTAACAAATGGTGCGCCAAAAACGGCATAAACGAAAGAAAAAATGCAATATTTTAATTTTCAATGAAATTTGCCCTTTGCTGTAACGGAAATGTAACGGTTAGTTGATATACTATACATACCCATGGTATACCGTAAAATTGCGAATACTACCGCACTTCTACAGGCAAGCCAAGGGTAACACCATATGGTATAAACCTCATGTTCTCGTTATGCGCTATAACAGCAGAAATATCGGTAAGTTTGTGAATCATTCAGCGATCATACAAGGGACGAGAAGGGGCAGGTTCAATGAAAAAAAGATTGACTTGGTTCACATTATTAACATTCATCCTAAGTATAATTCTATGTGTTGCGGCGCATAGTGAGCCTTATAAAGAAGGCGGCTGGCAAGACGGCTCGCTTATAGGCGAGTTTTTACGCACAGACGAGGTGGGGAACCGGGTTTATCGTGTTACACTTCAATCGAGCGCAATCGAGGATAGTGAAACTCCGCGAAGTATTGACGGCTATGTATGCGTGTTGCTTTTACTTAACCCGGATGTACAGATTATCCTCATATCGGATGAGGAATTTCTTTTAAATGTTCCTACTGGTGACGATCTGCCACAATTGTTTGCTTATGTCGCGCCAGAAGCATTGGATCTCACTGTATGTAGTGACGATAATGGAGCGTATCTAAAAGGCGATGTACAACATGCCCTTTCACTGCTTCAAAGCAGTTTTGAAATAGTCGTTTTTCCAAGCGAGGGGGTTCCATTATCTGACGGTTCACCGGATGAGGGGGAACCTCCTCAAGAGGAGCAGCTCACTGGGCTGGGTAACACAAGCCAAAGCGATACAGATCCTACTCTCGAGTTTACAAACACGCAAAACCCTGTACAAACGCCAGTACCCTTCATACAAACAAATACTCAACCGGAAGGTTTTGAGGATGACAATATTGAAGATACTGTTCCCGTAGTCACATCTGATAACACCCTTTCACTAGGAGGACAACTAAGCGAAACCAATTGGACCAATAAGGATATATACATAACGCTAACTGCCCATTACCTTGGAGATGATTTCATAGGTGTTTTCGATGGGCAAGGCGGGCTAATTTCCATACAGAAGCAAGCAACCGTGACAATTTCGGAAAACGGTACTTACTCTTTTGAGGCGAGGTCAGCCACGCTAAGCATAAGCTGTGAAATAAGCGTGACCAACATAGATAAAACCATGCCGCTTATACCAATAGTGAGCATCAGCCCCGAGAGCCTCGACGGAATATATCAAGTGCCTGTTACGTTGGTAGCCTATGTTGAAGAAAAAGCAAGTTCTGAAAGTCCGGTACATATTGAATGGTATACAATGGGATATGAAGACAAGGCGCAAAAGCTATTCAATTCTCTCGTGCTGTCCGATGAGGGGGTTCATCAACTTTGCTTTGTAGCGGTGGACGAGGCAGGAAACCGTTCCGATATTCATACGGTGGAAATTATCATTGAGTCTCCCATAATCACTACTATGGGCGGAGAGGAAGGCTTTGGCGAGTTAACAGTATACCTGTCACAGCCATCGGTGTCGGCTGACGATAAGACGATAATTACAGATCAAATTAGCGTGGAAGTGATAGACGATAGCGCCGACATGGTTATAACCGATGCGGAATTTTTTGTTGTCATACTCGGTGGCGATGAAGCGCTTGCCAACGCCATAATGGAATTATATGTGGCGGATGGATGCTTAGTATTTCCAGCCTACCCGCTGCCCGTGGGTACAGTGTGGGTGGGTTTAATCGCACAATTTGGGGATAGCATAGGACAAGACAATTTCGTGGTAACAATATCACATGTTATGGAACCGATTACACTGGAGTTGGAGCCGGGTAATCTTATTTTTGAACGCAACGGGGTTTCCCAGGCCGTTACCGTTTCAGTCTGGGATCCGGAAACTGCAGAGCCGCCGAGTCTTAATTTTTCGGTGTCACCCAGTGGCGTTGTGGATATTTTGTTTGAGGAAGATCTGCTTTATGTGACGCCACTGCGTAATCAGGAAGGTACTGTAACCATTACTGTTACCGTAACAGTGGCCAATGAAAGCACGCGAACCACGCAGCAGGAGTTGTTGGTAACCGTATCTGGGGGTAACGTGTACCCGGAGATGCCAGAAACCTTCCATCTTGAGACACAGAGGGATATGTCGCTGGAACTCAACCTGCTGGGCATAACCAGTGATGCCGATAACGATCCGCTGACATTTACGGTTGATGGAAACGCGGGGCATGGAACTGCAACGATCATTGGTGGGCAGCTAACCTATACGCCTGAGCTTTATTTTTACGGCGAGGATTCGTTCTCCATAACCGCTGATGATGGGCGTGGTGGTGAGGCCACATGCCTATTCACGGTAACGGTTACATATGTCAACTATCCGCCTGTAATCCCCGTTACGAAAGAGTTGGAAATGAACGAGTTATCGCTCTATCCAGAGGATGAGCCGGTTATGTTCTCCCTCTTAGGTTTTGCGTGGGATATTGATGGAGACGATATTATCTATTACATTGAAGACATGCCTACGTATGGATATGCAACAATTGACGCCGCCACGTTATGGCTTACCTACATGCCGATGTTGTATTTTAACGGGGAAGACAGCTTTGTGCTTGTCGCGTTTGATGGAACAAACGGCTATGCGAGATGTACTGTTACTGTAACAGTCCATCCCGTGGATTCACTGCCTGTATTGGCGGATGATACAGCCTCCACGCTCAAGAGTCAGCCTGTGGTCATTCATGTGTTTGCCAACGATTCCTGCCCGGATGAAAACGATGATCCACCATATGTGATGACAATCGCTAGCGTACTATCACCAACGACCGAAGGTGGAACAGTGGACATTAACCCTGATGGGCGTACGGTCACCTATACGCCCAAGTATAATTTCCGAGGGACAGATACGTTCACTTATGCGGTCGAACACGCGGGTATGCATACAGCGACAGTTACAGTAGAAGTCATTCCCTTCAATTATCCGCCAGAATTTACGAACGTCTTCCAACAGGATGGAGATTCACCTTTTGTGTACACCATGCTTGAGGATAGCACGGGGTTCACTGTCTATTTCGAACTCATCGATGATGATACGCCATGCGATGGCCTGACCGTTCAGAGTGTTACTCTACGTACAGGTAATTCGGATGCGTCTATTGTACAGTCGGCATTGATCAACACCATTGACAAGAGCGCTGGAATATACTCATTAACCGTCATACCGAACATATATAAACACGGCACCTTTAAGGTGCAGCTAATCGCCTCAGATGACTTGGATCAAAGCGAACTGGTGCTCACATTTGTTGTAACGCATGTTAATCACCCGCCAACCGCGAAAAATGTGACGGTTTATGTTAATGAGCACGAAACCCTTGAATTCCAATTGCGCGGCTCGACTTACGCGACAGATGTGGATAGCGATCCGCTTATCTTTTCGGTCGTAAGCGAAACAGCCTCTTCAATGACAGAGTTTTTCGAATACGATGAGGTCACCGGCATAGTACGTTTCAAAGGTCTTGGCCATTTTAAAACGTCTACAGCTTTTACGTTTCAGGCTTTTGATGGGGAGTACTATTCGAACGTGGGCACAGTCACCATTGTTTCCCGGCCCATTAACGATCCACCTGACTTTGATCTCATCATACCCAATCCGATCTTTATGGATGGAGATACAACCTTCCTGGTACCGTTGCGCTTTTGGGATGAGGATGGCGACGAGTTGTACATGTCCGCACGTTCGTCCAACGAAAATGTGATCAATTTCGAGGGCTTGAAAATCGAAGAAATCGATGGACAAAACTATTTACGTATCACTCCGTTAATGTATACGAACTGGGGCTTTGATAAGGGCGAACCGATTACGATAACAGTCACTGTCGCCGATGGTTACTTCGAGACGACGCGGACGGTAGGCGTGTACGTCAACCCCGTACAGCACCGGCCCCGTGCTAATGATATCTTTTTTGAAACGGAGGATGGAACGGTACTTGTCATCCGCCCTGCAACCAATAGTGTGGATTATGATGGGGATCCGATGACAGTGATCGTCGATGGGATGCCGACTATTGGGAACTTAACAGCACTTGGAGATAATATGTTCCTGTATGAAGCGCCGGTTGGCTACAGCGGCGTGGTTGTGATCCCCTTTCATATGGAAGACTGGCAGAATCATGATAACGAGTCTGAATGGGATCCCAATGACCTGGAGGGTATAAAAAAGACAAGCCATGCCGTCGTATACATCAATGTAAAGCCACGTGACGGAAACTTGTCCATTAACCAGGTTCCCAGCCGTATCGATATGGTGAACCAGGAGATCGAGCCGATTTTATTAACACTGCTGGGTGTGTCGGCTGATGAGATCTTTACGCTGACGGTAACAACCGATAACGGTGCATTAACAAGTAATTTAACGCTTAACGGCGAAACAGGGCCCTTTACCACCATGGGAACAGGGGGCGCCATCACGGTGCCGTTACACTACGCGCTAGGGCTTAATGTGACAGGTGAGTCGCTGATTACGGTCACGCTTTCGAGCGAGGACAAAGAGAATGTTATGCAGTTTAAGGTCTTTGTGCTGCTCGAGAACATGCCGCCAGTGGCCAAAAACTACACGCCCGAGAACGCCCCGGAATACTGTATAGTAGAACTGGGCGGAAGCACCACGCTCCCGGCGGCTGCGGACGCCGAGCTGTATGATATCTACGGGGCGCCGATTATACCCAGCGGTATCAAGGTGCTGAAAGTATCCACGGATCAAACAAGTTTTGGTTGGGTCGGTTTCAACCCCAACACGGGGACCGTCACATTTCAAGCGCGCGGTGACCTGAGCGGGCGTGGACCATGGGGTCCGGTTACATTCACTTATATGGTTGTTGATCCAAGCGGTATGGTGGGCGAAGGATCCATTACTATATTGGTGACATCCAAAAACAGGAAACCCGTGGCACAGCTTCGTGTGGTGAGCATTCAAACATATGGGGACGGCGTACCGCGGAATATTGAGCTCAACCCGGTTGCCGCATCGTATGATCTGGACAGGGATACAATCTATATGAACAGCATCATGCCTGTGGGTGATGCTCCGCTGGTGACCATGACCGAAATGGGTGCAGTGGCACATCTGGATGGGACAGAAGCGGGCTGGTATGAGTATCGGTACATGGTGAAGTCCAGGTTCATGGACAAAGATGGTTTGGAGTGGGATGTTTCTAATGAATCCACGGTTTGGCTCGGCATTGAGGATGAGGAAGGCAACCTCATCCCGCGTAACCTGGGCCATTGGTGGGAAATTTACGGCGAGAGTGGGTTGAATACGTTCTCGCTCAACGGGCTGATATTTGGAAGGCTTCAAACGGGCTGGATAGAGCTTGAGGTGCTCTCAGGCGGGGATTTGCTCACGCCTGAAGGTGTAACATTCATTCCTTCCAATAGTAACGAGCAGGGTGATAATTACTTGTTCTCGCTCACGCCTGAGTATTTGAAGAGCGGAACAGTACAGATGCGCTACCGCGCGTGGAACAACGTGGGTTCGGCTGAGAATGACTGGGCGACTTTAACGGTATATATCCTTCCTGTTAACCACCCGCCGGAGATTTATACAGTGGGTGAGGATATCTACAAATCGAAGGATGAAACGTTCACCATCGACATCTATGTGACAGATGTAGACAATATTTCCCCATTATTGTCCGATTATGGACTGTCTTTGGCCGTGCGGTCTACGAACAATTTGGTTATCGATACCACTTCCATCGAGGTCAGCCATGAGCAAGGTACAAACCTTTGGCAATTGACCATGACCGGCATGCTGCCCGGTATCATGCTGAGCGGGGAGGCGGATTTGGTCCTTACCGCCAGCGATGGGGAACTGTCGGTGGAGAAGATTGTGCGCGTGTTGGTGGTAGATGATGTGGCTCCAAAAACGCTCGACATAGAACCGCGGAGTATTGCCGAGGATACGCTGGCTTTCTTTGACGTTGTAACGGAGGAGAATAATCCCAACTTCTTAGATATGACCATTGAACTGGCGTCCGGGTTTGATAGTGCGGTGGGTACCTTGACGGCCACGAACCGTTACATCCTTTTTAGCCCGGCCAAGGATTTCTTTCACGCAGACCCAACAGAATTTACCGAAATTTACTACAGGCTTATCGGCAGCAATGGCGTGCCTTCCAGCGAAGGGTACGACGGTGTGATTTTCGTGCACGTCGAACCGCGCGACGACCGGCCGCTCATACTCGATTTGGATAATTTTTATACCATGATTGCAGACGAACCTATGTCCATTACGTTCCGTGTGCTGGATGTAGATCGCGGGTTTATTTGGGATGAGACAAACAGCGTAGACTTGGGTGAGGACAGTATAACGTTTGAGGCTTCGTACGCGGAAACGGAAGACGCGTTTTTCGAAGGTGTTGATGTAAGCTGGACATATGACACGGATGATCATTCGTATCTGGTAACGCTGACGATCACGCCAAAGTTGCGTGTATTCCATTATAACAAGCCCTACAGTATCATCAACGTGGTAGCCAAGCACAACGAGTACATCCCGTGCGATACAACAGCTTTCTTTCATTTGCAAATCATCGGTGTTAACCATCCGCCATATTTCATTGCGAATCCAGCCGCGAAGAGTGGCGAATTAATCATTGATGCTATAATTCGCGAGGATCAGCCGTTGGTGCTTAACATGCTGGAGCTGTTTAGCGATTATGATTTGATTTATGGCGACTCCATAGCGCTGACAGTGGTTAGTGGCGGTATTCATGGAACTGCCACCAATTTGGGCGTTGGCCTTGCCCGCTTTTCGCCAACTATCGACTATTTTACAAAAGAGGAGGATCCAGCTGCAGGCGATTATGGATGGTTTGACTTCGTCATTTCCGATACGGGTAATGCCACATTCTCTGGCAAAGTACGTATCCTTATCGAGCGTGTGAATAAGCCGGCCATACCAAGCAATTATTCCATAACCACCCAAGGTGATCAGGCGGTTGTTGTGCCCAATCCGCTCAGGTATGTAACAGACGTACACAATCCCGTCAACTCGGCTGTGAGAAACGTTATCGAGGATGGTATTTACGAGGAAAGGGTAGTCTGCCTGGCAGGTGATCCTACACTCGTTGATGGGGATGTGGCACATGGTACATTCACGCCTAATGCGGACGGATCATATGTTTTTAACCCAGAACCGGATTGGTTCGGCACGCAGCGGGTTACGTACACCGTAACCAACGGAGAGGCGGATGAGAAAACCGGCGAGGTCTTTATGCGAAGCGCAACGATTACCATTAACGTCACACAGATTAACCACCTGCCGCGCATGGCTTTCCAGTTGGCTTCCGATGCTGACAACATATGGCGGCAGGATTATCATCGCGAGGATTATGTCTGGAGGATGCTGGAGAACGCTTCGG
>Ga0123356_10006926_pt1 | contig 11383 bp, 8 predicted proteins | sample TergutEmb28metaG_2_FD_92546 | JGI IMG/M metagenome (GOLD analysis project Ga0123356, IMG submission 92546) | Embiratermes neotenicus P3 segment gut microbial communities from Petit-Saut dam, French Guiana - Emb289 P3 | ecosystem: Host-associated > Arthropoda: Insects > Digestive system > Gut ... | reverse complement strand
ATGGCGCGTTTAACAAGGTAAAAGATAAAACCGGCAAGGAGCCGGGCGAAGTGTTCCAAACCAGCATCAACAACATACTGCCGGCCTTGGAGGTCAAGGCCCGCCGCGTGGGCGGCGCTACCTATCAGGTGCCCATTGAGATTCGCCCCGAGCGGCGGCAGACCTTGGCGCTGCGCTGGTTGGTGGACTTTGCCCGCAAGCGCGGCGAAAAGACCATGAGCGACCGCCTGGCAGGCGAGATCATGGATGCCGCCAACAACGCCGGAAACGCCGTAAAGCGCAAAGAAGAGATGCATCGTATGGCGGAGGCCAATAAGGCTTTTGCTCACTATCGCTGGTAATTAAACACATTGTTAGCAATGCGGGCTCGCCAACGATTTGGCGGGCCCGCACACTCTCGTTTTCACCCGTTGTGCAAGCACGCGGGAAAGGAGGAACCATCTCATGCCTAGAAGTCACCCGCTGCCCATGGTGCGCAACATCGGCATCATGGCACATATAGATGCCGGAAAAACCACCACTACTGAGCGCGTCTTGTTTTATACGGGCCGCACCTACAAGATGGGCGAAACCCACGAAGGCGCCGCCACCATGGACTGGATGGCCCAGGAGCAGGAGCGCGGCATCACCATCACTTCAGCCGCCACCACCTGCGAGTGGAAGGGCCATCGCATCAACATCATCGACACCCCCGGCCACGTGGATTTCACCGTGGAGGTGGAACGCTCCTTGCGTGTGCTAGACGGGGCGGTGGCGGTGTTTTGCGCCAAGGGCGGCGTGGAGCCCCAGTCCGAAACCGTTTGGCGGCAGGCCGAGAAGTACCGCGTGCCCCGCATGGTGTACATCAACAAGATGGACATCACCGGCGCCGATTTCTTTCACGTAATCGATATGCTTAAGAATCGCCTGCATGCCAACGCCGTGCCCATTCAGCTGCCCATCGGCGCTGAGGGGAACTTCCGGGGCATCATCGATCTGGTGCGCATGAAGGCCGAGGTATATTACGACGACCTGGGCCAGGACGTACGCGAGGAAGAGATTCCCGCCGACTTGATCGAGCAGGCCCGGGAATACCGCGAGCAGATGATCGAGGCGGTGTCTGAGCAGGACGAAGAGCTGACCGAAAAATACCTGGAGGGCATTGAACCCACCGAGGATGAGCTGCGCCGTGTGATCCGTAAGGCTACCATCAGCTGTACGCTTAACCCGGTGATTTGCGGCACCTCCTACCGCAACAAGGGCGTGCAGCCCATGCTGGACGCGGTGGTGGAATACATGCCCTCGCCCCTAGACATCGAGGCCATCGAGGGCGTGGTCCCCGATGCCGAACAGCCCACCCAGCGCCATTCCAGCGACGAGGAACCCTTCTCCGCCCTGGCATTTAAGATCATGACCGATCCCTTTGTGGGCAGGCTGGCCTTTTTTCGGGTGTACTCGGGTTCGGCGGAGTCCGGCTCCTATGTGCTCAACTCCACCAAGGGAAAACGTGAGCGCATGAGCCGCATTTTGCAGATGCACGCCAACCACCGGGAAGAGATCGGCGCCGTGTACGCGGGAGATATCGCCGCCGTGGTGGGTATTAAAGATACAACGACGGGCGACACCCTTTGCAGCGAAAAAGCGCCGGTGATATTAGAGCGCATGGAGTTCCCCGACCCGGTGATCCGCGTGGCCATCGAACCCAAAACAAAGGCGGGCCAGGACAAGATGACCCTTGCGCTGATCCGGCTGGCCGAAGAAGACCCCACCTTCAAAACCTATACTGATCAGGAGACCGGCCAGACCATCATCGCGGGCATGGGTGAGCTGCATCTGGAGATCATTGTGGATCGCTTGCTGCGTGAGTTTAAGGTGGAAGCCACGGTAGGCCGGCCCCAGGTGGCGTATCGCGAGGCCATCCGCAAGGCCGCCAAGGCCGAAGGCCGCTACGTGCGGCAAACGGGAGGCCGCGGTCAGTTTGGCCATTGCTGGATCGAGCTGGAACCCCGCCAGCCTGGCGAGGGATACGAGTTTGTGAGCAAAATCGTGGGCGGCGTGATCCCCAAAGAGTACATCGGGCCCATCGATCAGGGTATCCGCGAGGCCTCGGCCACCGGCTGCTTGGGCGGCTACGAGGTGGTGGACTTCCGCGCCATCGTGTACGACGGCTCCTATCACGAGGTGGATTCTTCGGAGATCGCCTTTAAGATCGCCGGTTCCATGGCCTTTAAAGAGGCGCTGCGCAAAGCAGACCCCTGCCTGTTGGAGCCGGTGATGAAGGTGGACGTAACCGTGCCCGAAGAGTACATGGGCGATGTAATCGGCGATATCAACAGCCGCCGCGGGCGTGTGGAAGGCATCGATGCCACCGGCACTACCGAAGAAATTCATGCCATGGTGCCACTGAGCGAAATGTTTGGGTACGCTACTGATCTGCGCTCCCGTTCCCAGGGGCGCGCCGTGTACACCATGCAGTTTGCCCGTTATGAGGAAGTGCCCAAGTCGGTCACCGCCAAGATGGTGGGGGATCGGTACGATCCATAATTACATTGTGCCAGAGGGTTCTCGGAGACACCGGGAACCTTTTTTTGAGAGGAGGGGGTGCGAGTGCGTATCGAGAAATGGGTTGCCGTACTTTTGGCGCTGTGTTTTGTTTGCGTTATGATACCGGCAGTACAAGCCGATGCCTTGGCCGATCTCTTTATGGGGCTTTGGGAGGAAATCGACGGCTCCACGGCCACCATCCCGCTGGTACGGGCGATGCGCATGCATTTTGACTACAAAGATCTTGAGGTATATCACAGTACGACTGCCCGTGCGTATGAAAGCCTTTGTAAGGGGAATGCCGATCTGATTTTTGTAACGCCTCCTTCGCCGGAGGATTTGGAAATCGCACGGGTGGCCGGTGTGGAGTTGGAGGTGATCCCGATTGCCCGGGAGGCGTTGGTGTTCCTCAACAATACGCAGAATCCGGTGAAAAGCTTAACATTGGCGCAACTGCGCGGTATGTACACCGGGCGTGTACAAAACTGGCGGGAGGTCGGCGGCGAGGATGAGGCCATCGTGCCCTATCAGAGAGAACCGCGTTCCGGCAGCCAAACGCTGTTCCTTGCCTGCTTGATGGGCGACGAAGAGCCTCTAGCGCCGGAGAAAGAGTTGGTGATCGCCAGCATGGGCCAGTTGATCGACCGGGTGGCCAGTTATACCAACGCGCCGAATACGCTGGGCTATTCGGTGTTTTATTACGCTACGCAGATGTACAAGAGCGAGAGCATACGCATACTGGCTGTGGACGGCGTGATGCCCAGCGCACAGAGCATCGCTGACGGCACGTACCCACTATGCACTAACTATTACGCGGTGCTGCGCAAGGACACTGAACCCGGAGACCCGGCGCGGGGGATGGTGGCCTGGTTGCTGTCCGAAGAGGGGCAGCGGATGGTGACCGAAGCTGGGTATGTGCCCATGACGGGCGATGTGCCCGACGAAGGGGAAGAGGATGCTGAAGCGCGGGCGTGCACGCACCATTCCAGCGGAACCGGGGGAACGGAGTTGAGGGAGCAGACGCCGTACGGCTGGTACGAGTATAGAGCCGTTGACCTGCCTGAGGATGTGCGGGAAATGGCCGATGCGTGGCTTGTGCAAGCCGCTAAGGAGCTGGGGATTGACGAAAGCGCCAGGAGGGTAGAGAACTATGAAGGCGAGGCGTTCGATTATTCGCCCACAAGCAGCGCGATACTGAATCTTGCCCTTTATGATGGGGATGAGGATTTCCAAAACTTTCGGCTACGCAGCACCGTGATTGACATAGAAAATCTATGCGAATTGAAACTTTCCGATGTGTTTTATGATGGCTTCAATTACATTGACTACATCAACAATTACATCGCTCTGATGCCGGACGTTACCAATATCAACAGCAACGAGGAGAGCTTCCCACCCGATGAAAGTACCCAGAAAAGCGTTTTTTCGGGACTGCCAAACGATTATTCTTATTTCGCAGTGTATCCTCGGCTGAGCGATGGGAATTTTCTAGAGATTTTGTACGACAGTGTAAACCCGTTCTGGCAGAGAGATGGATACGGATGGCCTCAAGTATTCGTGCCCCTCGGTCACTGGATCAGCCCTTGGGGCGGATGTACGGTGGAAACCACCTACCAAAATCGGCTGCTTCCGGGAGACATACCCTTTTCGGTGCCTTCGTTGCGCATAGACGACGGACGTGAGCCTGAGGCCGAAGCGAAGATCAATGCCGCGCTGGCCGTTATCGCTGAACGGCATACGCAAGAACAGGCTCAGTGGGCATTGGATCAAAAGCACTGGGTGGAAAACCGGGTTACATTTGGAGGCCACTACGCGATGGTGAATTTCGATGTGATGGTGCACTCTGAATGGGGTGGAAAAACGCTAAGCCATACCCTCTTTCACCTTCACACAGGGGAAAGCCTTGATGTGCGCGAGTTCATTGCTCGTTGGAAGGATGCACCCGAAGCTGTGTATTATCGTAGTTTCTATTCTTCGCGTGAGGAGAGAGAAGTGATACCCGGATATCAGCTTCCCGAGAACTTGGTCTATCGGTATGTTGGAGTAAGCGGGGAAATGCTGAGCGCTTCTTTTGTGGATGACGAGAAGGGTTGGGTGACGGCGCTGTTTCCGTTGTCTTTGCTGGAACAAGTAGACTAAAAAGGGCATATACGTCTTCTCCGCCAGGCCTTCATGCTGTTTTCCGAAAATGGATTGTGCAAAAGCCTCGCATCCGGTATAATGGAACTAGGAAGAGGGTATTATCGTAACTGCAAAACTATCAATGATATGCTCAAGGCAAAGCAATGGCGCATATTTTGCGATTTGCCCGGAGATCAAGGGGTGCTTTACGCAAGGCGACACATATGAAGAAGCGGCCTCGAATCTTAAAGAATTGGTTGAAATAACAGTAAAAGAAGAGTTGGCGGATGTAGATATTCAAGCAATCTCATTGGCGGGGGCCAAAATTTTTTCTGAGTTTGAAATCGTCGTTTGATAACGGCTCCTACTTTTCTGCGCCGCCGGGCTATCCCGCGCGGCGCTTTTGTGATAGAATAAGCGATATCATAAAGTAAAGAAGGAATTATTATGAGATGTGATGGAAAACGTTTAAAAATGCCGCCCTATAGTCAGCTTGTGCCCTACATCGAGACGCGCCGGTGCGACTCGCAAAATAACGTAAAGCTTGAGCTCGATATCGACCCGATCACCGAGTACATCGCTTTGCTGCGGGAGGAAAGACCCGAAGCGCCTCAAGTGTCGTACATGACGCTGATCATCGCCGGGTATGTGCGCGCGCTGCGCAAGTATCCCCAGATCAACCGCTTTATCCGGGGCAAAAAATTCTACCAGCGCAAGGACATCACCGTATCTTTTGTAATCCTTAAAAGCAGGGAGAGCGACGGCTCTTACGAAGAGACGGTGCTTAAGCTCAAGCTGGATCCCAACGCCACGCTTTTTGATATCTGTGAGCAGGTAAACAAAGCCGTGGAGGATAATCGTGGCGTGACCCACGAAAACATTACCGACAAGCTGCTCACCTGGGTGCTGCGGGCCGGCCCGCTGGTATCGCTGCTGGTGGGCGCCCTCAGGGCCATGGATTACTTTGGTATTCTCCCTAAAGCCGTAGTGGATGGAAGCCCGTTCCACACCGGCTTGTTTATCACCAACCTGATGTCCATCCGCGCCAACTACGTCTACCATCACCTGTACGAGTTTGGCACCAACAGCCTGTTTGCGTCCATGGGCAATTGTGTGAAACGGCTGGAGATGCGCGACGGCCAGGTGGTAGAAAAGCGCTACATGCCCCTGGGCGTAACGGTGGATGAGCGCATATGCTCGGGCTTTGAGTTTATCTGCTTTTTCCGGGAGTTTGAGTCCTACATGCGCAAGCCCAAGCGGTTGGAGACTTTGGATTAGGAGGTCGCTTCATGTCAAAGATTGCTGTGCTTGGAGCGGGCGCATGGGGAACGACATTGGCAAAACATTTATGTGAGCAAGGCAAATACGTGGAGTTGTGGTCTTACTCCCAAAAGACGGCTGGTGACATCAATCATCATCATAGGATAGAGAAGCTGAAGGAAATTACGCTGCCAGCAGACTTAAAAGCTTATACCGATCCCGAACATGCGCTAAAAGACGCGGATATTGTGATCAGCGCCATTGTTTCAACGGGCCTTCGCGAGTTTTTAAAGAAAACAAGGCGCTTTTGGCCCACAAAAGCCAAGGTGCTTTCGACGACCAAGGGATTAGAAGCAAACAGTGGCAAACGGATGTCCGAAGTGATTTTGGAAGAACTGGATATCGATCAATCACAGATTGCCATTTTATCCGGCCCCAATCTTGCTATGGATGTTGCGAAATGTTTGCCTGTGATTTCGAACATTGCTAGCTATGATCAAAGCACGGCGCTTTTTTTTCAGGAGCTATTGCTGTCCAAAAACTTTAGGCCGTATACAAATGATGACGTTGTGGGTGTTGAGCTAAATGGCGCAATCAAAAATGTGATTGCCATTGCCGCTGGCATTTGTTATGGCATGGGTTTGGGGCAAAGCATACGTGCCGGAATCGTAGCCCGGGCAATGCAAGAGATATGGCGTGTAAGTGAAAAGATGGGCGCGGACTTAAAAACATCGTTGGGCATTTCGGGCATTGGCGATATTATCCTTACATGCACCGCAACGGCAAGCCGCAATCACATATTTGGCGAAAGGATTGGCAAGGGCGAAAGTGTTCGGGATGTAATGGCGGATATTTCGATCATTGCCGAGGGAAAAAATACAGTGGTCGCCATGTACAACTTATCACAGGCATACGACTTAAAAATGCCCATATGCAAGGTTGTATACGATATTATTACCGAAAAAATTTCATTAAAGCAAGCGTTTCATTATTTATTGGTGCGCCCGGAAACCCCGGAGTTTAACGAGGAATTCCCATTTGCGGGAGTGAGATGAGCGTGTTTGACGTATTGGTTATAGGTTGCGGCGTGGCGGGCGCGGGCATCGCCTATGAATTGGCGCACACAAAGGCCAGCGTGGTGGTGGCAGAAAAGGAAAACGACGTGTGTTACGGCGCCAGCAAAGCAAACAGCGCCATTGTACACGCCGGATACGATCCCCTGCCCGGCACGTTGATGGCCAAGTACAATGTTTGGGGCAGCCAACTGATGCCTGCCCTGTGCGCGCGGCTGGATGTGGCCTATCGCCCAAATGGGTCGCTGGTAGTGGCCTTTTCAAACGAGGGGAAACCCAAGCTGGAAGCCCTGCTTGCCCGGGGAGAAAAAAACGGCGTGCCGGGGCTGCGGGTCATCGATGGTGATAGCGCACGGGTAATCGAACCCAATCTGTCTACTCAGGTGGCTTGGGCTTTGGAGGTTCCCGGCGGCGCCATCATCGATCCCTGGGAGCTGACCGTGGCCCTGGCCCAAACCGCCGCCCTGGGTGGTGTGGACATCCGTACCGATACCCAGGTGTTGGGCATCGCCTGCGCAAAGGATCATTACATCGCCCGCACCAACCGGGGAGAGATCGCCGCCCGCTTTGTGGTGAATGCAGCGGGTGCGTTTGCCGATACGGTCCACAACATGGTGGCCCAGCCCACGTTTTCCATCACAACCGTGCGCGGCGAATATCTATTGTTGGACAAGGATCAGGGTGCGCTGGTGGCCCGTACTATATTTCAGTTGCCCACCGATGCCGGAAAGGGTGTGCTGGTTCTGCCCACGGTGCACGGTAATTTGCTGGCCGGCCCCACATCGGAGCCGGTAGAAGGGCGGGAGGATGTGTCCACCAGCGCCATCGGCATGGCCCGGGTGCGGGAGTTGGCGGCCAAGTCTGTGCCCAATATCAACTTTCGAAGTGTGATCCGCGACTTTGCTGGGCTGCGTGCCGCCAACCCATCAGCCCACGACTTTGTGATCGGTTTCCCCCCCGGCCATCCGCGTTTTTTAGATGTGGCCGCCATTCAATCGCCTGGGCTCACCAGCGCGCCCGCCATCGCCGTGGATGTGCTGCGAATGCTGCGTGAGGCGGGATTAGAGGCCCCTGAAGATCCCGAGTTTGTGGATGCCCGTCAACACGTTCGCTTTCGTGAGCTTTCGGCGGAGGAAAAGAATGCGTTGATTGCCAAGGATCCGCGCTATGGCCGGGTGATCTGCCGCTGCGAAGGTGTTACCGAAGGCGAGATTGTGGAGGCCATCCACCGCCCGGTGGGGCCCCGCAGTTTGGACGCGGTGAAACGCCGCTGTGGCGCGGGCCTGGGCAGGTGCCAGAGCGGTTTTTGCGGCCCCCGGGTGTTGGACATACTGGCAAGGGAATGGGGGACGGATCCCACGCAAATCCCCCAGGATCGGGCGGGCAGCTTTTTGCTGACGGGGCGTACCAAGGGAGGGAGTACATGACTGCCTCTAATATATTCGATGTAATCGTGGTGGGCGGCGGGCCTGCCGGTTTGGCGGCGGCCTGCGCTGCCTGGGAAGCAGGCGCAAAGCGGGTGCTGCTGGTGGAGCGCGACCGTGAGCTGGGCGGCATCCTCAACCAGTGCATCCACACCGGCTTTGGCCTGTTTCACTTTAAAGAAGAACTCACCGGCCCCGAGTATGCCCAGCGCTTTGTGGATAAGCTCCAAGCCACCGGTGTACAGGTGGCATTGGATACGATGGTGTTGCGCATCACGGCGGATCGCCGGGTACATGTGATGAGCCCAACCGGGGGATACCGGGAGTTTCAAGCCGGGGCCGTCGTGCTGGCCATGGGCTGCCGGGAGCGCACGCGGGGGGCCATCGGCATCCCCGGAGACCGCCCCGCAGGCGTGCTCACCGCTGGGAGCGCACAGATGTATATCAACATGGAAGGCTATCGCATCGGCAAGCGGGTGGTGATCCTAGGTTCGGGTGACATTGGGCTCATCATGGCGCGCAGGCTCACGCTGGAGGGGGCAAAGGTGCTGGCTTGCGTAGAACTGATGCCCCAACCGGGTGGGCTCACCCGCAATGTGGTGCAGTGCTTGTTTGATTTCGATATTCCACTTTACCTTTCTCACACGGTGATACACATCCGGGGGGATCGCCGGGTGGAGGGGGTGACTATCGCCCAGGTAGACGGGAGTTTCCGGCCCGTGCCCGGCACCGAACGGGAGATTGAATGCGATACCCTGCTGCTGTCGGTGGGCTTGATCCCCGAAAACGAGCTGACCCGCGAGGCCGGTGTACCCATCGACGGGCGAACTCGCGGACCATCTGTGTATGAAAACAACGAGACCGAGATTCCCGGTGTTTTTTCCGCCGGGAATGTGCTGCATGTGCACGATTTGGTGGATTTTGTGACAGCCGAGGGCCTGCGCGCCGGGCGTGCCGCCGCTCTTTTTAATGCAAATCAAAAAGCGATGCCTTTTGTTGAAGTAGTTGCTGGCCAGGGAGTAGCCTACACCGTGCCCCAGCGCGTTCGCCCAGCCAATGTGGGCAAGGCGCTGGAGATTCTGTTTCGTGTGAACCGCCCGTTTGCCCAGGGCAGCGTGGAGGTGGCGCTGGACGGCTCCAATGAGATTGCCCACACCTTTAAACGAGAGCACATGATCCCGGCGGAGATGGAGCGCATTCGGGTGCCCAAGGTTACACTAGAAAAGGCGGCAAGGCTGATCATCCGGGTGAAGGGGGCGGGCAAAAGCATTTGAGTTTATTTTTCTGCAACAATCTTATCATTGGTCAAATCGCGGTGCAGAATCCCTCCACCGCTGCGGCGGTCCCCCTCCCTTTAACAAGGGAGGTTAGGAGTAAAGAACGAAAACTTCGAGAAAATCCCTTACCTCCCTTGTTAAAGGGGGGAGGGCCACCGCAGTGGCGGGGGGATTCTGAAGCGGCGATGTACAGCAAATCACGAGCTAGAAGCAATTATGCTCAAATGATTTTATCTTGGGTGAAGGGGGCAGGGCAGCATGATTAAAGTGATTTGCATCGTATGCCCCAAGGGCTGCCGTTTGCAGCTGGAATCCAACGGCGAACGCGTGACCGGCAATCAGTGCCCCCTAGGCGAGGAGTACGGGCGAAAGGAAGTGCGCGATCCCACTCGAGTGCTGACCTCCACCGTGCGCATCCAGTACGCGCTGTATCCGCGCCTGCCGGTCAAGACCCATCGGGATATCCCCAAAGCGAAACTATTTGATGTGATGCGTGCGTTGGATGATGTGATGGCCGAAGCGCCGGTGAAATGCGGCGATGTGCTGCTCACAAAGGTATGCGGCACCGAAGCAAATATCGTGGCTACCAGGGATATGCCCCGGAGGTGCGAATGAGGCCGATACATAAACTCCCTCAAACTTGCGCAAGGGGGCTCAAATACCTGCTGCACGATATCGACGATACCATTACCAACGATGGCAAGTTGTTGCCATGGGCATATGCCGCCCTATGGAAGCTGCGCGGCGCCGGTATCCGCGTGATTCCGGTGACGGGCAGACCGGCGGGCTGGTGTGATTTGATCATACGCCAGTGGCCGGTAGATGCCGTAATCGGCGAAAACGGCGCATTTGTGTATTACCTGGATACAAACAATGAGCCAAAGGTGTTCATTCATCCATCCGCAGTCTCAACGCAAACACAGCTAAACGCGGTGCGCGACGCCTGCCTGGCCGGTGTGCCCGGTTGCCGGGTGGCAAAGGATCAGTTTGCCAGGCTGTACGACTTGGCCATTGATTTTTGTGAGGACCCGCCCCGGTTGGGTTTGAGAGAAGCTGGTCGCATTCGCGACATTGCCGAGGAAATGGGCGCACGGGCCAAGATCAGCTCCATCCACGTTAACATTTGGTTTGGGGAATACGACAAGCTGGCCATGGCCAAACTCTTTTTTGAGCAGGTGTGGGGAAAAATCGATATGCTGGAGGCCGGATTGTTTATAGGCGATTCACCCAACGACGAGCCTATGTTTGCCGCCTTTCCGGCAAGTTGTGGGGTGGCGAATATTCGGGCTTTTGCCGATTCTATGGTGCATCTGCCAGCCTATGTCACCGAGGGGCAGGGCGGGGCTGGTTTTGCCGAGGCCGTTGAGAGGATTTTGATGCTGCGCGGGCAATAGGGCAGCAGCATTTGAATGTATTGGGTTCTATTGGATACTGTTTTGCACATCGCTGCTTTGGAATCCCCCCGCCACTGCGGTGGCCCTCTCCTCAATTCGCCATTGTCGCGCCGTGGCGCTCTGTGGCTCATTGGCCTTCCGCGCCGTCTCATCGCGCCACTGGCGCGACGGCGCTCCGGCCCCCTTAAACAAGCTTGAGTTACCCCAAAACTAAAGCGATGGTTGTTTGAAAAGCGTTATGCCACAAGGGAAAGAAGACAAAAGGAGGTTGAAAAAGCAAAGAAAAAATATCGCACATTCTCTTTCGATGT
>Ga0123356_10006925_pt1 | contig 11384 bp, 5 predicted proteins | sample TergutEmb28metaG_2_FD_92546 | JGI IMG/M metagenome (GOLD analysis project Ga0123356, IMG submission 92546) | Embiratermes neotenicus P3 segment gut microbial communities from Petit-Saut dam, French Guiana - Emb289 P3 | ecosystem: Host-associated > Arthropoda: Insects > Digestive system > Gut ... | reverse complement strand
CGGCACAATCACAAATAATACCAGCGGCGGCGGAATAGATGTTTCGCTCCACAGTGTGTTTACTATGACCGGCGGCAGTATTACAAACAATACACACGAAAGCACACAACACGGCACCGGCGGCGGCGTGTCGCTGGGTGGTAGAGGCGAAGATGACCCAGTCGAAAGAGTAGTAATCTTCAATATGAGCGGCGGTGAAATTTCCGGAAACTCAACAGGTACAAGCGGCGGCGGTGTGAGCGTTTTCAGCAATACTGTGTTCAATATGAGCGGAGATGCGGCTATCTTCGGCAATGAAGCTCTCGGCACCGGCTCCGGCGGCGGTGTGTATGTATTAAACGGTGAATTTAACATGAGCGGAGAAGCGGAAATATACGGCAACAGCGCCGAATTCGGCGGCGGATTACACGTGAGCGGGCTCGATTCGGAAGTAAACATAAGCGGCGGTTTAATTACCGGAGCTGACAGAACGGGAACAGACCCTGTTGCTAACTCATCAGCGTTATATTGCACGCCAGGAAGCGTCCGTTACGGAACACATACAGGAAGTACCTTCACTCCTGTCGGCGGTATTCCTATCGAGAGCCGCACTATAGAGGTCAGAAACGGCGATTTACTGCGCCCGAGCTACTCGGCAGTATCCGCAGTCATAGACGGTAGAGTCCCGACGTGGTTTGCGGACATTAACGACGCGCTTGGCACACTTCGCACTTTCGCGGGCGAGCACGTTATCACGCTTCACGCCCCGCCCGACGGAGCAGAATATCATTCCTTGACAAGGGCGATAATCATGGAAATGCCCGGCGGAGTAAATATCACACTTCAAGGTGACGGCACGGAGCGCGAAGTCAGACTCAGCGCAAACATTGCCCGTTTCGCGGTAATTGACGAAGATGCAACTCTGACTTTCGGTAATAATCTCAAGATTGTCGGGCATAGCGCCACTATTAATAACAATCCGATAGTGAGCGTAGTCAACGGCAAGTTTATAATGAACGAAGGCGCAACCATCAGCGGTAATACAAGCACAAACCGCAGCGGCGGTGTCACTGTTCATGCGAACGGTATATTCGACATGAACGGCGGAACCATTACAGGTAATATAACGTTAGACAATAATGACGGCGGTGGCGGTGTGTTTGTGGATGGCGGTACATTTAATATGCGCGGTGGCGCGATTACAGGAAACACGTCTTCGCATAACGGCGTTTCAGGCGGTGTAAATGTTACAGGCGGCGGTGTGTTCAACATAAGTAACGGTATTATTGCAGGCGTTGACGCGCCGGAAGTCCTTGGAGCAGGTTTCCCCGCAAATACAGCCCCCGTCAATTCCGCGCTGTTGGGTACGGCTAATTACGGTACATTCAGCGGAAGCACATTTAACTCCGCAGGCAGTATTAGTAATGAAAACCGCACGATTGTGGTTGAAAACGGTGCATTAATTCATCCGAATACTGCTGTTGTGACCCTTTCGGCAAACGGCGGCTCTCACACGCCTTATGATGACTTGGCGGCAGCCTTGAATACAATTACGACGGCGGGCGAATACGAAATCAGGCTGTACATTGACCAAAACTTAGCGGGCAGAACATTAAACGTTGCGGGAGCAAACATCACGCTCGTCGGTATGAACAGAGCACAGGAAATCCGATTGTCGACGAACGGTTTAATGTTCACGGTCGGCGGCGGCAGTCTTACTCTTGGCAACAATATAACGCTCGTCGGGCGCAGTTCCAACAACAACTCTGTTGTGAGAGTGGAAAGCGGTGCAACATTTACCATGCTGACAGGCTCGAAAATTACAGGAAATGCAAATTCAGCAAATATGCTTAACACGGGCGCGGTGTTTGTCACCGGTGCAGGCAGTATGTTTAATTTAAGGGGCGGCGAAATCAGCGGTAACTCGGCTGTCAGCGTAACTTCGGGCACAGACCCTCGCATTACAGGCGGCTTGTTCGTAGATTTTGATGCGGGTGCAAGCTTTGAGGGCGGTACTATAAGCGGAAACACAGGTTTAGGCGGCGATGTGTTCTTACAAGCTTATACCACCTATAACATATCGGGAGACACAGAAATCGGCGTATTGACCTTAGCCGTAAGGCACTTCAATGAGGAATGGGCGAGGTTTGACGCTGCAAGCGACTGGAGCGGAGGCATAGACACTCTTAATCTTTGTGTTAACAATGTAACGGAAATAACGAGCATTAGAAACAGGTGGGAGAATAGGGCTGTAATGACAGGAACCGTTGACATTACGAGAATTTTAAACCTCGGTGATTTTATGTCAGCGACGACTGTAAATGCTCCCGTGCCTATTTCCGACACGCACTTCCTTGACGAAAACGGCGTGATAAAACTGATACCTCCTCCCGGTTCTGCCGAGAATCCCTTTATAGTTACTACCGAAGCGCAGTTGCGTGATGTCGGCAGAGGTGTGAACGGGTGGAACTTAAACAGCCATTACAGGCTTGAGGATGACATCACACTAACAGCCACATGGACGACAATCCCCGGTTCATTCACGGGCAGTTTTAACGGAAACGGTCATGTAATTCGCAACTTGTCGGGAACAGGCGGAATGTTTAACACTGTCAGCGGAACTGTCAAGGACTTAGGGCTTGAAGATGTAGACATTAATAACACCACAGGTTTCGTCGGCGCAATCGCCGGAACGCTCAGCGGCAGCAGAACTATATCAAACTGCTACGTAACGGGTAGTATTATAAGTAGCGGTAATTCTGTCGGCGGCTTTGTGGGAAGCAATAACGGTATTATCGAAAACAGCTATTCAACGGCTAATGTAACAGGTGTTTTTAATGTCGGCGGAATTGCGGGTCGAAACGAAAGCATGGGAACAATCAAGTATTCTTACGCTACAGGGGTTATCAGCAGTGGTAGTCAGTATATCGGAGGTATCGCCGGTCTCAACGTGGGAAGCGTAACTAATTGCGTCGCACTTAACTTGGAGATTGTGCGAACGACAGGTACAAATGCGACTTACGGACGAGTAACAGGGCTTAGCGAAGGTACGCTCACGAGTAATTACTCTCGCGCTGATATGATTATGCCTGACGGGGTTGCACTCGACAGAAGGTTAAGCGGCAAGGATGGCGCAGATATAGTTTCCGGAAATATCGCCGCTGTTCAAGAAATGCTTGACGATGTTTTCGACACAAATGCCCCTGTTCTCTCGGCGTTCTTAACGCCGCTCGGCACAGCGACAAACCCGTTTGCAGTCACCACCCCCGAAGAACTGCTTCAAGTCGGCAGAGGTTCGGGAGCATACAGCGCATGGACGCTCTCCGCACACTACAGGCTCGACAGCAACATCACGCTCACAGGCACATGGACGGTAATTCCAAACACATTCTCGGGCAGTTTTGACGGAAACGGGCATACGATTACAGGATTGTCGGGTGCTAACGGAATGTTCGGCACGGTCAGCGGCACGATAAAAGATTTAGGGCTTGAAAATGTGAATGTAACCGCAACAGCCACCAATATCGGCGGGATTGCAAAACAACTCAACGCCGGCGGAAGGATAACAGGGTGTTATGTTAGCGGAAACATTAGCACCAGCGGTAATATAAGTATTGGCGGGTTGGTTGGGCAAAATAGCGGTATAATTGAAAACAGTTATTCAACCGCAAATGTCACAGGCAATACCAATGTCGGCGGAATTGTAGGGTGGAATATGGCTGCAGGGGCTACAGTCAGATACTGTTACTCTACGGGTATAATTAGCGGTGATAATCTTACAGCCGGTATAGTGGGCTTGAATAGTGGCGTCATAACCAACTGTGCGGCACTTAATCCGCAGATTTTGAAGAACGGTACAGGAACGGAAAATAATTTCGGACGAGTAACTGGAGCACTCATGGGCACGCTTACGTTTAATTATGGTGCAATAGATATGATAATGCCGAGCGGCGTTAATCCTGCTCTCCTTGCCGAGCTTAACACTATTCACGGCAGAAATATTACCCTCACTCAAGTCAACGACGCTTCAAACTGGATTATGGTAGGTTTCTGGGCTCCCCCTGCGTGGAACAATGTTGTCTGGGATTTTGCAAACAATAGGCTGCCGCTCTTGCGGGCGTTCAGTGGCATTTCGGGGGCTATACTTGAGTTTGGTGCAGAGTTTAACTTCGAGCTTTACTGCGGTTGCTGTGTCTGCGTATGTTTCTGCGAGTGCTTGTGTGCTTATGATATTTATGAATGTGACAATTGTTTATATTATCCGTGTTTCTGTTTTATCTTCTGCGAATGTGAGTGCTATTGCGGTCATGATGATTTCGTGCCTTTCGGACACGACGAGCCGCTCGCACCGCCTAAAGAAGATGAATACGCACTCTTGCCCGAAGAAGCCAGAAGAAAAGATGATGACGATGAGGAAGAAGAACCCGATGAAGAAGAACCGGAATGGGAGCCGTATCATGGTACTATATGAAAGAAAAAAATCAAAAAAGGAAAAAGCAACTATTCTGATAATTATAACCGCTGTTTTATTATCAGCGGCGGTATCGGTATATTTCGTATTCGATTTAAGAAAACTTTTCGCCGACATTCCCGAACAAATCACAATTACAGTTGCGTGGAATCCCGGCAGTATGGCAGACGATATAGCGCGTGTTTTAGCGGGTAATATTGACACGCAGACAGCTATGCAAAATATCCCCGGCGCACACGGCGCAAATGGATTAAACGCTGTCTTTAGCACAGGAGCAGACGGCGCAAATCTGCTTTCAACGAGCCTGTCTGCTTTCGTTACATCAGAAGCGATGGGCTTCGCCGAGAGCAGTCCCGACGATTGGACGGCGTGGCTTGTTGCCTTTTCGCCCGCTGTTTTAGTGGTAGCGGCGGATTCACCGATTACGAATATGAGCGAATTAAACGGACTCACCTGTGCCAATTCGGGCTTCGGAACTGTGAGCTTCGCCGCTGCAGAGTTGCTTTCCGGCGATTACGAGCATATATCTTTTCAGGGGGTTAATGCGGCTGTAAATGCGCTGTTTGACGGCGAGGCAGACTTCGCGGTGCTTCTTAAAACAGAAGTAGCCGGCAGGTTAAATTCGGGCGAACTGCGCGTGTTGGAAACAATGGATTTCGGGGAGTATTACGGCTTATTTGTCCCCGAAAGTGTTAAAAAAAGCAGACTGAACGGCTTAGACGGGTTGATTGAAAGCGCAGTTACATCGGAGGCATTTATAGCCTTCATAAATGAAAACGGGATTTCAGTAACGGATTATGACAGGAAGCAGAGCGGTGAGATTATAAGCGGGTATGGCAGACTTTTGAGGGGGATTTTTTATGAAACGGGGTTTTTGCCGGAGGGGTGAGAGAGTCACAAAAAATATCCCGCGCCGTGATTCGCAAAATATTCCTCATCTGTTTTTGCAATTTGTAGGGTTTGTGTGTTTTGTACGCTTCGTGCGACTTGTGCGACTTTGCCTAACATAATTTTACAGATTTGTTGAATATCTTTCTCGCTTAATTGATTGAACATAATCACTTCATAAAATGCAATTTGCCGTACTCGGAAAAAGAGTGCGGCAAAACTTTTTTATTTTATTTTCATTTACTACCTTGACAAAAGCAATCTCTCGACAGCTACCTCTATTCGACTGTAACCAACAAAGCGCGGTTTATCGCACAAATCCTTGACAACGACAGTCCGGCTCGTGTCTACGAAGATATGGATGAAAAGGTTCTCACTTACGCAGAGATTCAAGCCATCGCCGCAGGAAGAAAAGAAATTAAAGAGCGCATTGAAACGGAAAACGCTCTTGCTGAAATGAATATGTTACGGCGTGAGTGGGGTTATGAGAAATCAAAAATGCGAGAAATGTTAGAGGTCTTACCCATAAATCTCGAAAAGGCACAAAACACCCTCGCTATGATTCAAGCTGACATGGTTGGAGCAAAAAAGGTTGCGGGTATGGAGGAGTTGCCGTTTGATAACAAAAAAATCCACGCCAATATAAACCGTGTGCTTGCTAACTTCAAGGGTGGTAACAAAGAACCTATACCACTCGGAACGGTCGCAGGGTTCAGCGTGTCAGTAATGGCGGTGGAGGAAACAAAAGGACTTACACTTGATAACATCACTACCGAAACCGTCGCAAGAATTATGGTTAAAGGGGAAGCAGAGTATTCATTCGATGCAAGTCTTGGTGAACACGACAACAACGTAGTGCGGATAAAAAACGTATTCACAAAGATTATTCCTGCGAGAGAGGAGAACTCTGCAAACGAAATCACACGGCTTACAGAGAACATTGAACAGGCACACAGTCAGATGGCTGAACCGTTTGAGCATGAGCAGAAAATCGTTGAACTCGAAAAGAAACTCGCCGAACTCGACGCGATATTGTCCGGTTTAACCGTACAGGAAGATGTGGTCACTGACCCCGAAGAAACAGACTACGTTGAAACCGCAGAGCAGAAATCCGAGCGTGAGAAGATTTACAACGCAGACGATAACGACTACCAAGCCGTACCCGATGACGATGAACCGGATGACCCTCAACCGCAACCCACAAGAAAAATACGTTAAGGAGGAACTAATAAATGAATGATTATGATTTCAAACAACTAACACAATCGGCGAGGGGCGCAAACCTTGCTGATTACTTTTTACAATCCGGTTATACCACGACAAAGCACGGCGCAGAGGTCTATGTCAAGGAATTTCCGGGGTTGTGCGTAAACCAAAACACAAACAAATGGTATAACCACTACGAGAAAGTCGGCGGCAGCAATGCCGTCGATTGTCTTGTATCGGTCTGCGGTCACGACTTCAAGCAAGCGGTTTATGAACTCACAGGGTGTGACATAAGCGACAATTCCTCGAAAGATTACCCGCAGGACTACAAGCCGCAGTTCACCGCGCCGCCTAATAAACAAACAAGTAACGAGGAAGCGAAGGCTCTGCGTATGCCGGAGAGGGGTGAGAATATGCGACGAGTATTCGCTTACTTTTGTAAGGAACGCAGTATCCCCTCGGCTGTCGTTGAAGAACTTGCTCACCAAAAACTATTGTATCAGTCGGCAACAGAAATTAAAACTGATGTAAATGGCACACCCCAAGTCGCCAAGCCGCCTAACGCTGTATTCGTACACAAGGACAACGATGGTAACGTAATTGGCGGTGAGGTACAAGGGGTAAACTCGTTCAAAAGATATAAGGGTGTCGTCGCAGGAACCGGGGACAGCGTGTTTTCATACACCCCGCTTCCTATAAAAGACAGCGACTCGAAAGCCGCTTACCTCTTTGAAAGCGCAATAGACCTTATGAGCTTTTATGCACTTGCCGAGAAAGAAAGTCTACAAGGCGTGACCCTTATCTCAATGGCGGGATTAAAACCTACCGTCCCGAAACAACTACAAGAACAAGGGGTAAATGTCTTGTCCTATGTTGATAATGACGACGTAGGGCGCAAGTTTGAAAGTGACAACGGCTTCAATCGCGGAACTGATGCACTCGAAAAGGCAGGGGTAAAAGATTGGAACGATGCCTTAAAAATGAACATTGAAAAGCCGGGGGACATAAAAATTACCGCTCCGGTGGTCGAGCCTGTTATCGAACCAAGCCCCACTCCCGAAGTCGAGAAGCCTCCCGAAACGGAAACACCACAAGTATCAAGCGGGAGGGGGGTTAAGCCATGAGTAAGAACCCAAAACCTCAAATTAAACTTTTTTTGACAAAAGATGCGTTCAATACATTTTTTACAATGCTGACGTTTTTTGTGGCGAGCGAAGCACAAGCAGGCGAAACATTTTACAGTTATAACTCTAAAAAAATGATGAACCAATTTGTTAATTACGGTAGCTTCGTTGAAAAGAAAGACGAGAGTGATAATCTATTTATAATTCTCCTATATGAAAATGAACTCATAAAAATTATGCAAATGTACGGCAAATATGTTTGTGTTCATCAGAAACCGAACAAAGATTATTATACCGAGTTTATAAAAGATAAGAAGTCGCAATCGTAAAAATGGGTTCAAGGGTTCGCCCTTGTCATGCGGAGCATGAGAGTATTCTGCCCACTTTCTCTCACAGAGGAAGTGCAAATTCAGAGAAGGTGCGGCAAGAATACTTAGTGGGTTAAGGGCGCAGCGCCTTACCCAATAAGTGAGCGGAGCGAACGTGTAGTTTTGATGGGGCTGAAAGCCCTGTCAAAACTGCTATTGGGTCTTGGTTAGCAGTTCAGTCATGAAGCTATCAAAATTAGCATAGCCTCGGTCGGGGTTATAACGAAAATTAGAAAGGAAATGTATTATGGCAGCATTAAGTGCAAGTTTCACATTAGCAAAATCGAGCGCCCCTAACGGTGCAAACCTCGAACACAACAACCGAGAGTTCATTGCCGACAATGTAGATGTGAATAGAATTAAAGACAACATTTATTATATCCAACAAGATGTTTGGGAAGCGTACAACGAACTGTTCGGAGCGGCTTTGGAGGAATACAACGCCAAACAAACCCGAAGCGACAGGAAGATTGACGACTACTATGACCACATAAGTAAAAGTAAAAGAGAGGAAGCCTTCTACGAGGTCATTGTTCAATTCGGCGATAGTTTTAATACTCCGGTCGATAGTGCAAACGGAAGGCTCTCAAAAAAAATGCTCGACGAATACATGAGAGGATTCAGAGAACGCAACCCAAACCTTCATGTCTTCAATGCGACACTCCATTTAGATGAAGCAAGTCCTCACCTCCACATTGACTTCATTCCGTTTTATACTGAGGAACGGAAGAACAGTTTATCGAAGGGGGTGTCTATGAGAGCGGCTCTTGATGAGCAAGGGTTCACCAACCATTATAAGAAAAAGAACAGTCTTATAGAGTGGGAGGAGAGTGAGTTCAAAGTCTTGGAGAAAATTTTGAACCGACACGGTATTCAACGCGACATTAAGAACGCAGAACATACTCATCAATCAGTAGAGGGGTATAAGGCTTTGCAAGATGAAAAGAAAATCACGGCTTCTCAGATGTGGGGGGCGCGCGAGGACGATACAGTCGGACAGCTACAACAAGAGAACACTTATCTTAAAGTTGAGAAAGAGAAGTTGACTGAGCAAAGACATTCACCATATAAAAGTTTTTTCTACTCTGTTCCCGAAAAACAATCATTCGTCCAAGCAAAACTCGTCAAGCATAACATACCGTTTCGTGAAACCGAGAACGGTTTCGAGGCGCAGGAGTGTTACGTTGACCGAATCCGAGAACTTGAAAGAGAGTTCAAACCGGGCAAGAGTCCACAACGCACTCAGTTACAAGAGAACATCGACAGGATAGTAATGCAATCGAAAAGTTTTGATGATGTCTTAGAGCGGCTTGGCAAGTTAGGTTATGAAGTCAAGCGGGGTAAGTACGTCGCAATTAAGCCGGAGGGGGCGACTAATTTCATTCGTATCAAGTCACTTGGTGAAGACTACTCGGAGCAGGCTATCCGCAACAGGCTCGTAAGCAAGCAGATGTATGAGCGTAACGTAGAGAGTAAAATCTCGTCGGCGAATCCCGATACACTTGACCACATGATTAACAAAACCATTAAGCACTACACACTCGTCTTTACACAGGGGTATCTTCCGTTGCGTAAGAAAAACAAGAAGAAGCCCTTTGAGTGGACGAATGACATTGAACTCGACCGTCTTTCTGAACTGAACAAAAAAATAAACGCAGGAGCAACATTGGCAAGCCTGCGTGGTGAGTTCACAAGGTTGGAGGAGATTGTAGCCGGAAAAGAAACAAAACTCGCCGCTCTTAAAATAGAACTTGACTTATTCAACGACCTCTACCATAAAGGGGTACGGTGCTTTGGTGAGGGGCAGGCGAGTGAGTCCGACATGGCTTCCTTGGCTGACCACAAAGTCAATGCAGAGAACTACCACCGCATTACCAAACTCATCACCGCCAACGAATCGGAAATCGTTGAACTCAATCAGTCGTTGCCGGAGGAGCGCAGAAAACTCAAAGACACCTCCGACACTCTCACCGCTTTCGAGAAGATTGCGGGGGGTACGCTCGTGCAGGGTCTGGCAGATGCCGAGAAGCAAAGACGGCAGACCGAATACCTCAGAAGCGGTACGAAACGCGCAGACTAACCAAACACTTAATCAACAATCGGGAGTCAAGAGATTCCCGATATTTTTATTGGAAGAATGGCGCTTGCTTATTGACAAATGATAAAAACCGCGCTAAAATCATTATAAAGATAAAAAAGCGCCATAAGTATTCATTAAGCACAAAGAAGGAGGAGCTTAATTATGGCAAACATTTCAAAACGCGGCAACGCGTACCTTATAACAGTGTCTTGCGGTTATGCAGTTGACGGCAAGCAAGTAAAACAATTCCTCACATGGCGACCGGACGAGGGCATGACTAAGAAGCAAATCGAAAAGGAAGTCACCCGACAGGCGGTACTGTTTGAGGAAAGCTGCAACTTCGGTCAAGTAACAGCGACGGAGAAGTTCGAGGAGTATGCGACCGAGTACCTCACCAAAATCGCGCCGTCCAATCTCAAAGCAGGGACACTTGCGAACTATAAGAACTATTCAAGGCGCGTGTTCGCAGCCATCGGTCACATGAGAATGGATAAGATTACACCCCGACACATTCAGAAGTTCATCTATGACGTGGGCGAGGGGGCGCGACTTGATAAGTATCGGCAAGGAGCATTGAAACCTAAGACCATAAAGAACCATGTGGCTTTTATCTCGTCAATTTTCGAGTACGCTATTAAGATGCAGGTCATTCAATCCAACCCATGCAAGGCGGTTATCCTTCCGAAAGATATTGCACAAGAAGACGTTCAGATTTATACAGTGGAGGAAACACAGGAAATACTGGCACACCTCTATCAAGAGGATAAGAAAAACTTCCACTTCGTCATCTACTTCATGCTTGCGGTATACACCGGATTCCGTCGCGGCGAGTTACTCGGACTTGAATGGAAAGACATCGACTTCGACCGACAGCTAATAAGTCTGAACCGGACATCGCTCTATACGAAAGACAAGGGAGTGTTCACCGACAGCTTAAAAACTCGCACGAGTTACCGGACGTTGAAGCTACCCACCGAGATTTTAGACGTGCTGAAACAGTACAGAGAACATCAAGCCGCATACATCAAACGCATGAGCGGGACGTGGGTTTCGGAAATAAAAGGGTTAGGGGATAAGATGGTATCCAACGACCGACTGTTCACTCAATGGGATGGCAAGCCTATGTTCACTAACAGCCCTTCGTTGTTTTTCGGACGGTTCTGCAAACGTAAAGGGTTGAAGTATCGCAAAGGACACTCCCTGCGCCACTTTAACGCATCTTTGCAGATTAACGCAGGCGTAGATGTTAAGACCGTTTCTTCCAATTT
>Ga0123356_10006924_pt1 | contig 11384 bp, 11 predicted proteins | sample TergutEmb28metaG_2_FD_92546 | JGI IMG/M metagenome (GOLD analysis project Ga0123356, IMG submission 92546) | Embiratermes neotenicus P3 segment gut microbial communities from Petit-Saut dam, French Guiana - Emb289 P3 | ecosystem: Host-associated > Arthropoda: Insects > Digestive system > Gut ... | reverse complement strand
CTAATTGTGTTGGTTTAAATCCAAATATTACATCGCACTTGCAGAATGCAGGACGCATCGCAGCATTACCTGCTTCGGGAACTTTCACTAATAATCAGGCAAGACCAGCGCAGCAGGCAGGTACTCCGCCAAGAGATGTAACTATCAGGGTAACGCAGACAGGAACAGCAAGAACCGGTAATGACGGCGATACTGGTATAACTCTTGGTGTTGCGAATAATATGAATACGGTGTTTGGCGCAGCATGGGATGTATACTGGAATCGTCCTTCTAACACAACAATTAATACGAGTCTTGCATTACCAATGCTGAAAATCTGGCCGCAGAGTGCAAATAATGCATGGCCTGTACTGCCGGAAGTAAGGGTAAGGATTGGCAGTAATATAGCACAATTCTCTATAGATGCTCGCAGCTTTATTACATTTAATCAGGCAGCCGGCAGTGAAGGATGGTATAGAAGACAACTAACAGGTGAATGGATTATTGGTGAAATGGTTGAAAGTGTTGGTACAGGATCTGTTCCTATACCGCAGAGTGTTACAACAGCGCTTCAAGCTGGTCAAGTACACCAATTTAGTAATGGTGGTAACGTTAACCAAACTATACCAAATTTAGGAAGTATAAGTATAAGGGGAGACGGCACTAACATCAATTTCGCATTGTCTATTAGTATCCCTGTAAAATCAGCCAGGTTAATTTTAATGGTTGCAAATAATCCAAACCAAACAACTGGAACTCTTTGGCAGCCAGGCGGCTCACTTCCTCGTCAACCTATGTGTACCTGTTGTCCAAGTAATAGTGTAGATAGATTTAATTGTTTAGATACAGGTTGGCAATTTCCTTTAACTTCTGGAAATAATATTACCGGCACTCTTTTAAGGAACACTCATTTTACAACAGGCGGCGGCGCTGTATTAGTGGCAAAAATATATGTAGAAACCGAAGGTAACTGGGCTTATATTGATAAGGATGACCCACAAGCTATGTCGCCATTCATTATTTTTAAAGTTCCGGATGTAGATAATCATTTAAGACCAGCCGAAGAGCGTATATTCTATTATTACTGGATTGATGAAGATAATGCCAGTCAGTCAAGTTTAGGACCTGTAAACTTTTATACAGGTTCAAATACCGCTTTACATTTTAATACGCTTCGGCCGTCAATTGCTGCATTTCAGGCGCTGCCGGCAGGAGTTAACTCCATACCGGGTTCAATTTGGGTTCACTTAGCGCCGAATGATCCGAGTTACGGAAATGCATCATTCTGGCATGCAGAAGCAGGAGGTCCGGACAATCTTGGAGGACTAAACTATGGTTCTCCCCGTACTGAGCATAACTCATCAAGTGATGTTAGCAGTACAACTGTGAACGTTACATTAAACACAGGTGAGGTGGTTGGAACCGCTTTAATAAGACTTCAACGGGCTCATACAACTCTTGCGGCTGCCAATGCGAATCCTCCTTATAATGTGCAATCAGGTTCTGCCAATAATTTCCCGTGGATAATAACAGCTACCTTAAATCTCAATGAAAGTTACAGGCAAGATGTAAACATAATAACAGCTTCATCTTCGGCTCCAACAACAAACGTTTGGGCAAACCCGGTAATCACATTAACAAATAATAATACGCAAAATCAGCCTGCGAATACGGTATTTAACTTTACGATGACGTTCACATATCCATAAGGTAAATCGGGGCTGTTCCACCTGACCACTCTAGAGTGGTCAGGTGGTCGGATTATTTTTAAGACAATTACGCTGTCAATGAAGTAAAAGGAAACACATAAACTCCCTCGGGAGTCTTTCTGCAGAAATCTGCCTTTCCGGTTATAACAGCTAAAAAGGCAGGTTCTGGATTCCGTGCCATCGGGTTTAAACTTACTTTATTTTTAAGGCGCAGTAAATTTTTTATTCCTTCTTCTGCTTTATTATCGCTTAATTTAATTTCGATTCCCGCCCAGCGGCCGTCTCTAAGTTCAATAATTGCATCAACTTCCAGATTATCAGAGTCTCTGTAATATTTTACAGGATCTGGCAATACACTATCCATACAAGATGCGTAAATTCTCAAATCCCGTAAAACTAATTCCTCGAACAATTTTCCAAATAACTGTCCATCCAGAAGAAGCCGCTCTTTATTAATGCCAAGCAATGCTGCAGTTAAAGATGGATCTACAAAACAGCGTTTTGGTTTTAATCGTACCCGTGATTTTGAACGTACAGGAGCATCCCATCCGTTTAAATCTTCGATAATAAATCGTTCCTTAAATATAGTTAATAGAGATTCAATTTGCTGTTTGGAGGTTAGTTCATTTTTACTATCAATATTTCCTTCTGTTATATCACTTGCAATTGTTTCATATGTCACAGCCTGCCCTGCGTTTCTTGCTAAAGAGACAAGGAAGCGTCTTAATTTGTATTCGTTTGCTTCGCTTTTTTTACCGATGGAAGAAATCAATGTATCAAGATATTGATTTGGTATTAGTTGTGCGGCATCATGTTCAATGTTTAAGATTCCAGGCCATCCGCCTTTGCATATTAAATTTGCCATCTTGCGAAGGTCTGTCTGTGCCCGCATTTTCTTAAAACGCCCTTCAAATAACCCGCTAAGAGATACTGTTCCGTCTGAATCCCCTGTTTCAAAAAGACTCATTGGTCTTAAATGAATGCGGGATATACGGCCGGTTCCGCTATGAATAGTTTCATCTTTTTTTGGCGTAGTAGAACCTGTTAGAATAAAAAGCCCTCGTTCACCTGCCGCTGCATCAACAGCAAGCCGGGTTTCATCCCATAAAGCAGGTACCTCCTGCCATTCGTCAATTAAATGAGGTTTCCCGCCGTCAAAAGCCAAACTGTGATCTGCTTCGATAATAGCTCTAGTCTCGGGATTTGAAAGATTTATTTTACTTTCAGCATGAGCCTCCGCCATCCATGTTTTTCCGCACCACATACTGCCTATTATTTCGACAGCGCCAAAAGCTCTAAGGTGGTTTTTTAGCTGTTTATCGAGTAGGCGTTCTTTGTAGTCTGGGCTCTTTAATTCCATATTTAAAGTATATAAAATAGAGGACTTTTAGTCAATAAAATAGAGGATAAAAATATGTATTTTAGAGGAATATATTGGGCAAAATAGAGGATATAAATATGCTTTTTAGAGGATTATTTTGAGTAAAATAGAGGCATTTGTTTTCCGTTGACATAAAACCCATACCCTCCTATAACTATAAATAAAGGAAGATAAAATGTACAAATTAAGTGAAAAAACTGAAAAGTTAATTAAAAAGGCAGCCAAGGGAAAGAAACATCTAAAACTTAACATTGGTGTTATGATCGGAGATAAAACCGACATTAGAACTTTTGATGAAAACGGCGAAATTGAGTATGAAAATAATATTTATGAGATTGGTTCCATAACAAAAGTATTTACAACATCGCTTTTGGCAAAAATGGTGTTTGAAAATAAAATGCAGTTGGAGGATTCCATAAAGAAATATATTCCAGAGCTTAATCAGGGCGATTATTATCCGTCATTATTAAGACTTGCTGCGCATAAATCAGGTATTTCTTCCGAAGATTTATTAGGCAGGAGTAAATGGGAAAATTTTTTAATTATTATAGATATGCTTAGCCAGAAACATAATAAAACACGCGAAAACTTTTTATTTATGGATTACAATAAAATGCTGGAACTTTACCATAAAAATAAAAAAATAGAAAAAGAATATAAATGGAAGTATTCAAATTTTGGAATATCTATGCTTGGTTATGCGATAGGCGCTGCTGATGGCCGTGGATATTGGGAAGTTATGAATGATTATTTAAAAAATGATCTTGGATTAAAAAATACTTACTTGGGAACAATGAAGAATAAAAATTTAAATGGATTTAGCAATAAAAATGAAAATTGGGGAAACTATGAATGGGAGGGGAGAGAACTCATGGCTCCGGCAGGAGCATTAAGTTCTACAGCGGAGGATTTGTTAACTTTTGCAAAAATCAATATGGAAAAAAATTATTTAACACTTTGTCATAAAAAATATACTAATTTGGATAAGAAATATTATGACATGGGGCTTGGCTGGTGGTTAGATAAAAAAGATAATAATGTAATGATGCACGGCGGCACTACAGGCTGCTTTGATACATTTCTGATTCTTGACAAAGAAAAGAAAATCGCCGCCGCCTTCCTGCCTAACTACAGAATGGGTCTTGGTTTACAAATGACAATAGGACCGGCGATTATGGAAGATATTAAAGGGAATTAATAAAATGAGCATTACACGTTTATTAATAGCTCTTTTATTAGTTATCGCAATTTACGGAGGCGGTAATTTTTATGCCGCTAAAAGGATATATCAATTTCTTATTTACCCTTTCCCTTTTATTAATATAAAAATATACATTTGTGTTTTTGTATTTATAGTATCAACTTTGTTTCTTGGGTTTTTGCCGCTGCCATTAGTTATTATAAGAATTTTTAATTTTATAAGTGCTTATTGGATGGGCATTTTTATGTATTTAATATTGTTGTTTTTTTCGGCGGATATATTAATTTTAATCGGAAGAATAACAAATATAATTCATGTTACTATGTTAAATAATATTCGTTTTTTTTCTGGATTAGCTGTTATTATTGTAACCGCAGGTTTGATTATTTACGGTCTTATTAATGCCAATTTAATTAAAATTGTTAATTATGAAATAGAGTTTAATGACACCTCATTAAATGATTTAAAAATAGTTTTAATTAGCGACACACATTTAGGTGATGTTAACTCTGAAAGAAACCTTGAACGTTTGGTAAAATCCATTAATAGTTTAACCCCTGATATTGTATGTATAACTGGCGATATTTTCAATGACAATTTTTATTTAATACGTAATCCTGACAGAGCGATTTCCTTGTTTAAAAGTATCAATGCAACATACGGCGTTTACGCCTGTTTGGGTAATCATGACGGCGGAAACACTTTTAACCAAATGATAAAATTTCTGGAAAACAGCAATATAAAACTTCTTAACGATGAATATGTAATAATCGATAATCGTTTTGTTTTATTCGGACGATTAGATACTAGCCCCATTGGAGGTTTTGGTGAGCTTCAACGGCGGGATATTTCTGAAACAATAATTTCTGCAGGTGTTAATATGCCGGTTATAGTTATGGAACATAATCCTTCACATATTAAAGAATACGGCAATGAAGTGAACTTAATTCTTGCAGGGCATACTCACAGCGGACAAATGTTCCCAGGAAATTTAGTAACAAAAGCTATGTTTGTTGCTGCTTATGGGCACTATCAAGAAAATACAGACAGCCCTCATGTTATTGTTACATCTGGAGTAAGTACGTGGAGGCCGCCAATGCGGATTGGCACAAAAAATGAAATTGTAAGTATTTTAGTACGCTAATACCAAAGACCGTGATTATTTAAAATTAATTTAAGTTAAGCTTATTAAATATTCCATTTTTTATATTTTCCATAGTATGTTCAATATTTTGGATAATTGTTTTCTCTATTCTATTAAGCATAATATTATCATAGTAAATACTATTATCTGTTAAGAAAAACGCAAAAATCGGAATATCCAGGTTTTCTGCCAATTTTTCCATTAAATTAGCCGAAGCAAATACTATACCCCTTTCAATTTCACTTAAATGTTTTACAGTAATGTCTGCCTTTTCGGACAGTTGTTCTTGCGATAAATTCTTCCCTTTTCGGTAATATTTTAAATTTTTCCCAAAAATTCCTTTCACATTCATAAGTAACAGCATAAAGGGAGGTATATTATAGAACAATAACGTATTTGGGTGTATTTTCTTGGTTTTATTGTAAAATATCAACGTATTTAGTTGAAAATGGTATTGATATACAACCCTATATGGTTTATTATATTTGAAATATGCACATATTAAGTTTGATATAAAAACTTGAAGGAATAGGATTCTTATGCATAGAAATAGACATTTGGCAATATTGATATTAGTTCATAATAATGAAAATCAGGTTAATAGGTTAATAAATCATATTTCAAAAGATTTTGACGTTTATGTTCATATTGATAAAAAAAGTTCAGTAAAAATTGTAAAGAATGAAAATGTTTATATCTTTAAAAAATATAAAGTATACTGGGGATCAATTAATTTAACATTATCAGCACTTTTTCTATTAAAAAAAGCTTTTTTAAAAGGATACAAACGGTATATATTGATATCCGGGCTAGATTTACCAATTATTAAAAATGAAGAAATAAAAAAATATTTTGATAATAATAATAAAGAATATGTAAGTTTTACTAAAGTAACAACATCAGAATCAGATGGCTGGGCTTGTATGGATAGATTGACAAAATATCATATAATGAATTATAACAAAGAAAATTGTTTTTTTATAAAAAGAATAATTATCAGAATTGTTAGAAATATTCTTCATTTTTACTCTAAAATTAAACCAAGAAAAATTGATTATGATTTTTATGGAGGGTCAAATTGGATTAATATTACTCATGCCTGTGCCAAAAAAATATTTGAGTATTTAGAAGCAAATAAAAAATATATAAGCCGTTTTAAATGGACAAGCTGTTCAGATGAAATATTTTTTCAAACAATTTTAAAAAATACTGAAGGTATTAATATTGAAAATAATTGTCTAAGATATGTAGACTGGCAGGCAGGAACTTTACATGAAGGAACACCAAAAATATTACGCTTAGAAGATTATGAAAAATTAATTTTATCAGGGCATTTATTTGCAAGAAAATTTGATGAAAAAACCGATAATAAAATAATAGAATTGATATATAAAAAGATAGAATAAGAAACAGGAATTCCGCTTAACAGGGTTGAAACTTACCATGACATTAAATACAACTGATACCAAAACAAAAAAGAAATTGTATGTTGACTAAAGAGCCTGTATTATAATAGAATATAGATAAAATAAGTTATGATATTAAATTTAGTAAAAAACGAATCACAAAAAGAAACAGAAGTCCGGATTACTTATTCTGTAATGGATAAAACCGTTAGAAATATTGTATCTTTGGTAAAATCAGTTGATACGCAATTGGAATGTTATTCCGGAAATACTGTTAATATGATTAATATTTATGATATATACTATATCGAAAGTATTGATAAAAAGACAATAGTTTTTTGCGCTGATGGAGCTTTTACTGTAAAAAACCGTCTTTATCAGATTTATGAAAAATTATCCGGCAATGGTTTTATTCAAATAAGTAAATACTGTATCATTAATATTAATAAACTGGAGAAGATTACGCAAATGGCAAATAGTCATCTTGAAGCAGTATTATCAAGCGGTAAAATTCTGTATGTTACAAGAAAATATCTAACAGGTATCAAGCAAGCTCTAAGAGAAGGAAAATAAAATGAAAAAAATTATTGTAAATATAATGTTTACTACAGGCTCTGCTTTGGTAATTTTGGCATCTTTTTTTGCTGCTTTCAATTTGAAAGAAATGCAGATTATTACAATATTTCAGATTTTAGGAGCAAATATTTTTATAAATTGCGGTCTTTTTTTTATAATAAAAAATATAGAAAGCCGTTATGTAATTATTGAATATGTTCTGCATATAAGTTATATTATTATCATACTGATTCTTTTTGGAGCTATTTTTGACTGGTTTTCTGCAATACCGGTTTGGGTTCTTGTAATTATGGCAGTAGTAATATATTTATTTACCATAGGAACTTCTATTGCAGTAATTAAGAAAGAAACAAATGAAATAAACAAGCTTTTACAAAAGCGAAAAGAAAAAATGGAAGATATATAATTATTAAAAGGAGATAACAAATGAATCAATATGTAAACTGCATGGCACATAACTCAAGCGAGGGGCAGCTTTTACTTGGTAATGAACAAACAGCCCTAATTGACTGCGGTATGGCTTTTTGTGCGGATAAAACCATCAATAATATTAAAAATGCTCTTGGCGAAAGGCCTCTTAATTATATTTTCCTGACACATACCCATTACGATCATATTGGAGCGCTTCCATTTATAAAAAAAGAATGGCCAAACGCGCTTGTTGTAACATCGGAAGCTGGCGCTGCTGTTCTTTTAAAAGATACACCTCGCAGGGTTATCCGCGAGCTGTCTATTAATGCCGCCAAAGTGCATGGAGATACTTTTGATATTTCATATAATGACGATGTATTTAAAGCAGATGTAGTAGTAAAAGATAAAGATACAATTCCGCTGGGAGAGATTATTGCCGAAGTACTAGAAACGCCAGGGCATACGCGGGATTCACTTTGTTTTTTTATAACCGGAATTGAGCTATTGATTCTAAATGAAACACCTGGTGTTCTAATGCCGGATGGATTTATGTATCCATGTTATCTCACCAGTTTTAATGATACTATACACTCTATAGAAAAATGCCGAAGTAAGCCTTATAAGTTTTTATCTCTGCCGCACCGGGGAATTGCCAATAAGGAAGATACAGATGGATATTTTGATAAAGCATTAGCTGCAAATATAACCTGCCGGAATTTTATTTTTGAGATGAAAGAAAAAAATTTAAATGAAGATGAAATGCTTGATCAATTTTATAAGAAATACGGCAGTGAAATCCTGTTAACATACCAGCCAAAAGAAGCTTTTATCGCAAATGCCCGCGCAACTATTTCTTGTACCTTAAAAAGCTGATTTTGGAATATAGTTTATGTTAATAGTAAATTTAATTAAAAATATTGATAAAAACACCTTTTCTACAGGTTTTTTTGATAAAAATCAGCGGTTTAGGTATATGACAAATTATAAAAATAGTGTATAATGAATTATAAGGAGATAAAATTATGGCAGTAGTATGTAGTAGCGGATTAGTAGGTAAAGCAGTTACCCTAATCGCAGTAGAAAAATCACCAGTTATGATCGTAACTAATGTAGAAGAAGAAACAAAAACAGTCGAAGTAACTTGGCTCGACAACAGCAATTCAGTTAATGCGGCTGCATTCCCTTCAAAAGCCTTAGAGAAATTTGAAGTGCAACCCAAACAAGCCACAGCTGCAAAAAAAGCAGCGCCAAAAAAGAAAAAGTAAAAATCTTATTCTGTATTTCATAACAACCAGTAGAGGGCTTTGTTCTCTATTGGTTGTTACTGTGATACATCATTTTATAACCATTATTGCCGGGATTATTTCTTCGCTTAATATTCTGTATTCTTCCTTTTGTTCTTTAATATATTTCAAAAAGAGTTCTTTATCTTTTGGGTATTTTTCAATCAATTCCAAACACCTGTTTTCCAGATTTCTGAATTCGTTTTCATAATTTTCATTAACATCTGGAATTTCATTAATTGTTACCGTATCAATTAGATCCATTCCAGCATTATTAATTTGTTTGATCAATTCACTCTTTTTCAAAATATTTGGATAATCTTTTTCACAATTATCCTCGGTATATCCGTCATCAATAATTATTATTCCATTTTTATTAAAATGTGTTTTTAATTGTAAAAGTGTATCATAATAATTCCCAAAAACAGGTCCGATTGCTCCTAATATTATTACATCATATTTTCCCAGTGATTTTAATCTAATTCGAATATCATCTTTTTCAAATGTACAAATATCACTTACAGAATATTCTTTTGATTTTTCATTGGAAAATATTACAAAGTCATTTACTGCATCAATCCCAAAGCAATTACATTTTAACTCAGATGCTAATTTTACAGAAACAGCACCTTTGCCTGAACCTAAATCCAACACATTAAGTTTTGAATAATTTGTTTTATGTTTTCTAATCAGTTTAATAACCTCTTCCGAAGAAGTTCCTATCTCCCAATAATCCTGAAAAATATAAGGTAAATATTGAATAAGATTAATGTCCGGTAATTCCATTGCAGAACCGATGCTTTGTTCAAGTGTTTTATCCATAATGTATTTTAATCGTTTTATTTGTTTTAATCAATATTAATTTTAACTTCACATTTATTCCATTTTAATTATTGTTTCATAATATAAATTTTAAAAAAAAGCAAAAATGCTCATTTTTCATCTGACAATTGAGTAATAATAAAAACAAGGAGATAAAATTATGGAAAGAAAAATAATCTACGGCTTTCCTGTTCTTTTATTAGTTTTTTATTTTTTGATAGGATGTTCAATGTCAAGAATAAATGAAGGACGAAATAAGCAAGTTACAGATCCTTACATTCAAAAAATGAATGAAAATAACGGAGCGTATTTTTCCGGCAATAGCCGCGGACCACGGCGGTTACATGGTACTCCATACAGTTACGAAATATGGAGCGAAAGCGCACATGATAATCGTCTTATTTGGTATGGTCCGAATTACGGCGGAGGCGCAGCGTTCAGAGCTGAATGGACAAATGCTCATGTGTTTTTAGGCCGTGTTGGATTATTTTGGAATGAAGGCAAACCATTCACAAATTACGGAAATGTTTTTTGTGATTTTGCATTTACCCGATCCGAAAACGGCACTGCAGGCGGAACATCATATATCGGGATTTACGGTTGGTCAAGAAATCCAATGATTGAATGGTATATTGTCGAAGACTGGTTTTCTAGCGGTGTAATTACTCCTTCGCGAATTGGCGGCGGTGCAAGAAAGGTAGGTGAGTTTACTGTTGATGGCGCTGTGTATTTCATTTATCACGCAACAAGACCAGCAGGAGCAGGAAATATAGATGGAACTAACGCACCATTTCCGCAATTTTTTAGTGTTCGTCAAACTACCAGACAAAGCGGTACAATTTCTATTACCGAACATTTTAAGGAATGGGAAAAAGCAGGCTTGCAGCTTGGAACAAATATGTATGAAGCTAAATTTTTAATCGAAGCCGGAAGAGGCACTGGTTGGTTTGATGCATCACATATTTCATTTTATCAGAAAGATTAAATAAAGTAGCAATACTCTATTAACCTGTTGCCAAACTTGTCTTCTTCATAAAACCTGTGCCAGTTAAATCGCTGGAAAAACCATTTTTCTGGCACAGGATATTCTTTCTTACATTCATCATGATAGTTTATTATAGTGTCTCTTTTTCCATATACGGTACAAACACCTAATGCCGATTTAGGAAAATCTATAACTTCATATCCTTGTTTACATAGCTGTGGTGAAATCTCTGTACCTTCCGGCATAAATATTCCAAGCCAGTATTCAACATATTCATCATTAATTTTTATCAAGCTGATATCTGCATTGCCGCCTTCATATAATTTCTTTAAATCCATAGTTGTTTGTTTTTCTATTAATTCAAATTCATTGTTTAAACGGCAGTTATCCATATTAACAAGTATTTTTTTATAGTTAAAATCTGCTATTGATTCTTTGAACTTCTTTCCAATAAAACGCAATGAAGGTGCTTCTTGTTTGTAAGTTT
>Ga0123356_10006923_pt1 | contig 11385 bp, 5 predicted proteins | sample TergutEmb28metaG_2_FD_92546 | JGI IMG/M metagenome (GOLD analysis project Ga0123356, IMG submission 92546) | Embiratermes neotenicus P3 segment gut microbial communities from Petit-Saut dam, French Guiana - Emb289 P3 | ecosystem: Host-associated > Arthropoda: Insects > Digestive system > Gut ... | reverse complement strand
TGGCCACGCCCACACCTGCGCTATCGACAAAGACGGTGCCGCCAAATGCTGGGGTTCGAACGAATCCGGCCAAGTGGGTAACGGTAACACCAGCGACAAATCCGCCCTATCACAAGTCTCGAACCTTGGGTCCGACGTCACCGCTGTTTCCGCTGGTTTCAACCACACCTGCGCTCTGAAAAAATCCGGTGCAGTCCTATGCTGGGGCGACAACAGCACCGGCCAACTCGGTGTCAGCAAAAACGATCCCAAACTCAGCAACATCCCAATCGAAGTCCAAAGCCTCCACAGCAACGTCAGCGCGATCTCCGCCCACAACGGATTCACTTGCGCCATCAGATCGACCGGAGACCCGCCGACCGGAGAACTGCTGTGCTGGGGGGAAAACATACTGGGGCAGATTGGCGAACCAAAACCAAAACTGTACAGCCATGTCCCAGAACCAGTACCGATCAAAGGATCCACCGGAATATCCGCAGTTTCGACCGGAAATAACCACGCGTGCGTACTCACATCGACTGGCACCGCTTTATGCTGGGGTGACTTCCGGCATGGACGCCTCGGGTACGAGTCGAATACGGCAGTGCTGGAACCCACCCGAGTCGATATCGATTCCACCTTCGCCCAAATATCCGCCGGTTATTCTCATACCTGCGCCATCACCTCCTCGGGCGCAGCGCGGTGCTGGGGTCAAAACAGCGATGGCGCGCTCGGTACCGAAACAAAGAAGAACATTACCAAACCCGAACTCGTGATCGATTTCCAGTAACCAACTTCCAGTTCACCAGGCAGGTTGTCGAAAACAGAATGTTGCCACCACCGCACAAACCATGCGATCCTACCTAATCCACCGCCATCCACGAGACCACCGCGCATGATCACGTGCCCACGCTGCAATTCCCAAAACCCACCATTTGCCAGATTCTGCGCCCAATGCAGCGCTCCCATCGCCAGACAGAACGTACACACCCAACCTAAAAACCTGCCCACAACCCGTCCCGAGCCTTGGCAAAAGATCGTCTGCCCCAAGTGCCAACAGAAAAATACGCCAGGGTCCCGATTCTGCCACAACTGCCACGCTGCATTCGCGGCACCCTCTGAACCCAGCCAATCCGAACCACGCTTTACCAGTGTCCAAAACCCGCCACCGCAAAAGATCAAGTGTCCCAATTGCGGTCGCCAAAACGACCCTGAATCCAGATTCTGCAACATATGCGGCACTTCCTGGTCTGGGATGACCCCAAGCGGCGAACTGCCACGGGGACATGTAATCAACAATCTGTTCAGAATCGACGACATCCTCGGGGAAGGCGGGATGGGCATTGTCTACCGCGCAACCGAAATCACAACCAACATCCCAGTCGTCGTAAAAGCAATCCGACCAGAATTCGCCAACAAACCAGCTTACCGCAGAAGGCTTATCATCGAAGCCAAAGTGCAAGCCAGCATCAACCATCAAAACGTTGTGCCGATGCGAACAGTCGTCATCGAAGGCAACAACATTTTCCTGGTGCTCCAGTTCATCCAAGGCGAATCCCTCGACAAAACCCTCGCCAGATATCGCCAAAACGACGTCCTTATGCCTATCGACGAAGCTCTCGCAGTCTTCCGCCAAATCCTCCAAGGCGTGGGAGCTGCGCACGACGCTCAGGTCATTCACCGAGACATCAAACCCGGAAATATTCTAATTAGCGAAAAAGACAAAAAAGTACTTGTCACTGACTTCGGGATAGCCAAAAACCAACAAAACAACCAAGCCACGACAAACTGGAAAACCGGAATCATCGGCTCTCCACACTACTTTTCACCCGAACAAATCGATGCCGTTTCCGACATCGACCTCCGTGCCGACATATACTCCCTGGGAATCGTGCTGTTCGAAATGCTGGCTGGCCGGGTGCCATTCAACGCCGATAGCCATTTCGCGATGATGAATCTGCACAGAAATATCGCAATTCCATCCATACGATCAATACGCCCAGAAGTCCCAGCCCACATCGAATACACCATACAAAAAGCATGCGCCAAAGCAAGAGAAAACCGTTTCGCAAGCACAACCGAAATGGCACTTGCCCTCGAAACCCCCATCACGGAAATCCCCAGCACAGAACCATATGACCACACCGACGGAAATGGGGTGCAATCCGTCAAAAGCACAACAAACCCACCCATCGATACCGGTAAACCAAACAACTCCCGCACGCCTCCCCTGGAAAACACTACAACTGGCCCACTCGTCAGGCCCCTTTTTCTATCAGATAACGCCAACCCATCAAACGAGCACGCTGCCACACCCGTCACCCCATCACATAACATAAAGACACGAGGCATCATCGTGCTCGCCAGCGCTGCATCTCTCGTCCTCGGGGCCGCTGCGATGGGGATCGCAACTCTTACCCAGTCCCCCGCAACAACCTGCCGATCCGACGAAACCCAATGCGGAAATGAATGCTGCAACAACGCAACATCAGAGTGCGTAGACAATAAATGCGTCTGCAAAACAGGAAACCAGTGCGGTGAAGGCAGAGTCTGCAACGCCGAGCACGCATGTGTCGACGGCTGTTTTATCGACGGTCAATACTTGTCGTTCGGCGGTAACCCGAATAACGTATGTCAAGTGTGCGAAAAATCGAACCCGTTCGCTTGGGTACCAGCTCCCAAGGGAACGCGATGCCAAAGCGGCGGGAGCTCTTGCAACGGCCGAGGAACGTGCGTGTATCCTCCATCAATCGCCGCTGGCCACGAATTCACTTGTGGCGTCACTGAGACCGGCTCCGTAAAATGCTGGGGAAAGAACGACTTCGGCCAACTTGGCACCAAACCTGGGAATTCCCTATCCCCAGGAAGCCCAGCCCGCCAAATCAGCCCCCAAAAGGTCAGCGGACTAGCCGAAATCGCAAGCATTGCTGTCGGCGGATCCCACGCGTGCGCCCTGTCCAAATCTGGCGGTATCCTCTGCTGGGGAAAAAACGACAAAAAACAGCTCGGCCAATTCAATATGCACGAACTCGAAAGCCACAAACTGAGCAAACAAGGCTACAAAGCGGTGACTGCTGGCGACTCCCACACATGCGCTATCAACTCCGCTGACGGTGTCGAGTGCTGGGGGTGGAACCGCGACGGCCAAGTCGGCAACGGTATCGCCAGCGAAACAGCCGACCTCGCGCAGGTCAAAGACCTAGACTCCGGAGTCACGGACATCTCCGCGGGAGTCTCCCACACCTGTGCTCTAAAATCCGGAGCTGTCCTGTGCTGGGGCGACAACCAATTTGGCCGACTCGGTGTCGGCGATGAGAAAACCCGCCTCGTCCCCACACAAGTCATCGGACTCGACATTGGAATCATCGCAATATCCGCACAAAACGGATTCACCTGCGCTGTCAGACAACTAGGAGAGCCCCTGTGCTGGGGGCACAATCTCTACGGTCAGCTCGGCGCAAACTCAAAAAGAAATAGCAGCTCCCCAAGCTTGGTGCTCGACGGCGGCGTGGAAGGCAAAGGCTTAAGGGAAATATCGGTGGTTTCAAATGGAGATCGACACGCATGCGCCCGCGCATCGCGTGGCTCCGTGCTTTGTTGGGGTAGCAATGAGGACGGCCAGCTCGGCTACGATACGAAGGGCAAACCCGCACTGTTCCCAGCCCTAGTCATGGTGCAATCAGGTGTCAGCTTCACGCCAATATCCGCTGGTTCTTCCCACACCTGTGCCATCACCTCCGCTGGCGATGCAAGATGCTGGGGTGCAAACAAGCACGGCGAGCTCGGCATCAACTCAACCGAAGAAAAACGGACCATGCCTACTCCAACGAAAGATTTCCCATAACACACAGTTCAGCAGTCCATCAGCAGTCCATCAGCAGTTGTCGAAAAAGCAAGCGAACTAATAACCGGCGAACCCAAATGGATAACCTGACTACGCAGCAATCACCATCAACTGATGCGCAAGAAGCAATAGAAGCCCAAAGCCAGGATTGCTGTCATCTCGAACCGCGCAAAACAGCCATCGCGTTCCCACCCCATCAACAAAAAACCATTGACTCCGCCACCCAATCCATGCAATCCAGCCCAATTCATTCCCATCCCCGAGGCACCGTAACATGATCACATGCCCCCGTTGTGGAACGACCAACCTCCCAGGATCCCAATTCTGCAGAAACTGCCGCGCAGCTTTCAGCGCAGCGCCGATGCCACCTCGTGGTTTCGGGCCTCCCCCACCCCCAATCCCGCCACCACCGTCGGCACCGGTGCCTTCCCAACAGCCCGCGACTGTCGGCGGAATACTCCAGGTCGGAACCGTCATCAACGGAATGTACAGAATCGACCATAAGATCGCCGAAGGCGGCATGGGGATTGTATACCGAGCAACGGAAGTTGCCATTAACCACCCAGTCGTTGTCAAAGCAATTCGCCCCGAATTCGCCGAACGTGAGGATTTTCGAGCTCGAATTCTCGACGAAGGCAAAGTTGTAGCCGGAATCGCTCATCAAAACGTCGTGCAAATGCGATCCGTCTTCGAGCTCGACAAAAACATCTACTTGGTACTGGAGTTTGTGGAAGGGGAATCCCTCGACATAACCCTCGCGCGGAATCTCAAAAATCGCCAATACTTGCCAGTCGACGCAGCACTTTCCATCTTCGACCAAATACTGCAAGGCGTAGGAGCTGCCCACGAGGAGGGGGTAATCCACAGGGATTTGAAGCCAGCCAATATTATGATTCAGAAAAAGAACTCCAGGGCGAAAGTCACGGATTTCGGAATTGCAAAAGCCCGGGACAGCCAACGCGCTGCAACCAAAATGACCATGGGGATCATCGGTTCTCCACACTACGTCTCCCCAGAACAGATCAAAGCCATCGCAGACATTGACGCTCGCACTGACGTTTACTCCCTGGGCATCGTGCTGTACGAAATGCTGGCTCTGAAAGTTCCCTTTGATGCCAACGCCCAATTCGACATTATGGCTCTACACCTGCAGATGCCAATCCCCTCAATACGCGCAATCCGTCCAGATGTCCCAGTCCACGTCGAAAACGTAATCTGCAAAGCTTGCGCAAAGAATAGGGACCAGCGTTTCGCAAGCACATCCGAAATGGCGGCTGCCCTCAAGGGAATGCCGATCCAAAACAACTGGTCCGGACCAGGCGTGGGTGGCGATACCGTTCCGCTGGATGATAAACCCGTCGACTCCCTACCGGTCCCGCTCCCTTTCCCCCCAATCCCAACAGGCGGCCAACGGATCGACAACCAATGGACTGGCAACCAGCAGACTGGCCCCCAACTGGCTGGCGCGCATCAGACTGGCACCCAATTGGCTGGACCTCATCAAACTGGCGGCCAACAGCCGTTCGGACTACAAGGGGTGACCCCGCCCTCATACCCTGGCCAGCCGCCATCGCACGCGCCAGGCGGGCCTTTCGTGCCCCATCCGCCCGCAATCCCGCGGCAACCAATCGTTCACACACCTGACTTCGTGGGTCCAAATGGCCTGCCCCCCGCCGGGCTCACCGCGGGCCCTCTAACTTTCCCCAATCCCCCGCCAAAAACCACAACCCCACGAAAAGATTTAAAGAAGCTAAACGTCATTGTCCTCGCGAGCGCGGCGGCCTTGGTCCTCATCGCCACAATAGTCGGAATCGCGACGAGAAGCGGATCTGAATCCTCTGGCAAGGCCGAGGACGTAGCCTGCCCGCCCACCTATACCCCATGCGGAAAAACCTGCTGCAACGACAAATCGTCCGAATGCGTAGGTGGAAACTGCGTCTGCAGAACAGGAACAACGTGCGATGACGGCAAAGTCTGCAACCCTCTCCACGCGTGTGTCGACGGTTGCATGATCGATGGCAAGTTCTTCGCGCACGGTGCCCCCAACCCGAACAACGCTTGCCAAATGTGCGCAAAAACGAACACACTTGCCTGGGCACCGTCCCCGGCGGGAACACCGTGTACTACGGGTGGAAGCGCTTGCGACGGTATTGGTGCGTGTGTGTATACCCCATCAATCGCCGCGGGCGACCATTTCACTTGCGGCGTCACAAAAGATGGCACAGTGAAATGCTGGGGAACAAACGACAAGGGCCAAACCGACCAATTTGGCGACAGCCACTCTAGCCCACAACTCGTCCGGGGACTAACGTCAATCCAGAGGGTTGCGGTGGGCGCAAATCACGCATGCGCTTTATCCACTTCTGACACAATCGCTTGCTGGGGAAGTGACGAATACGGGCAAATCGACCGCTTCCGCAAAGTCGGCGCGAAAGAAACCAACCAAGACTACGTAGCTGTCGCAGCGGGCGGGATGCACACCTGCGCTATCAATCGGGCTGGCAGGGTGAAATGCTGGGGGCGCAACCATAAGGGTCAACTGGGTAACAATTCGGTCCAAAACAGTTCCTTCCCACAAGAAGTCTCAAACCTTTCTGGAGTTGTGGCAATATCCACCGGTTATACACACACCTGTGCTGTGAAATCCAACGGGGCGGCGCTGTGCTGGGGTGACAACGAGCACGGGCGTCTCGGAGTTGGCGATGAAAACAACCGAAGCGTCCCGGTCCAGGTCAGGGGTCTCGAGAGTGATGTTGTCGCAATATCCGCCCAAAACGGATTCACCTGCGCCGTCAAGAAATCCGGACAACTACTATGTTGGGGCGACAACTCCGAGGGGCAGCTCGGTATCAATCATAAACAGAAATCCATCGTCCCGGCGTCCGTGCGCACGGGAGTGTCCGCTGTCGCAATTGGAGACGAGCACGCCTGTGCCATATCAGACAAGGGCACCGCGCTATGCTGGGGTTTGGCTAAATTCGGACGCCTCGGTAACGGCAATGGCACTGGTTCTGTACTGATACCGGGTACGGTCGTCGCCACAGGAACCAATTTCACGCAAATATCCGCGGGCGCTTCCCACACCTGCGCAATGACGTCCTCGGGCAGAGCAAAATGCTGGGGTTCAAACGGTAGCGGCGAGCTCGGCATTGGAAACAAAGAAAGCAAGTCGATGCCAACCGACTTGAGCAGTTTCCCGTAGTGCGTTCCCAACGCAACGCTCCCCAACGCCCCACCGGCAACCCGCCTCAAACCCAGCCAACGCACCACCAACCCAACCGCACCACCACGCACCACCGCACCACCGTACCCCAAAACCCACCACCGCCCAACCCACAACCCGCCCGGCCCACAAACCCACCAAAGCCGCCCAACCCAACGAAACCCAACCTGTACGGGTGCCATTTATGGCACCCCCAACCCACCGAACCACAACGCACCACCACCAACCCAACGAAACCCAACCTCTACGGGTGCCATTCATGGCCCCCCCAACCCACCGAACCACCACCAACCCACCAAACCCACCAACCCACCAACCCACCATCCCACCAACCCCCCAACCCACCAAGAACGCCAAACAAAAACCAAAAAAACTTGACACCCGCAACCAAACCCAACCAATCTACCCCCGCCTCTCCAACCATCCAAAGGCCACAACACATGATCACCTGCCCTCACTGTTTTCGGCAAAACCTCCCAGGATCGAAATTCTGCAGCACATGCAGCGGCCCGATAACCCAAACGCCAGCCCCGCGCCAGCCTGTCGACCGCCAACCAACCCCCCACCCACATCCAAAAACCTCGGGCGGAGTACTACCCACAGGTCATGTCGTCAACGGCATGTACAGAATCGACGGCGTCCTTGGCGAAGGCGGGATGAGCATTGTCTACCGCGCCACGGAAATCACCATCAACCACCCAGTCGTCATCAAGGCAATTCGGCCCGAGTATACTCACCGCGAGGACTATCGCGCGCGCATCATCGACGAGGGCCGGGCTGTTGCGAAAATCGATGATCACAACGTTGTGCAAATGCGTTCTGTGTTCGCACAGGGTGCAGACATTTTCCTCGTCTTGCAGTACGTGGATGGGGAATCCCTGGACAAAACACTCAGGAGGTATGCCGAACGACGTCAGTTCATGCCGCTTGACAAGGTTATCGCCATCTTCGAGCAGATACTCCAAGGTGTCGGTGCTGCCCATGCAAAAGGGGTGATCCACAGGGACTTGAAGCCTGCGAACATCATGATTCAGTCCGATGACTCCAGGGCGAAAGTCATGGATTTCGGCATATCCAAGGCTCAGTACGACGAGCGTGCTGCGGCGGAAATGACAATCGGGATTATCGGGTCTCCGTTGTACATTTCTCCTGAGCAGATCAATGCGGAGCCGGACATTGATACTCGCACTGACATTTATTCTCTTGGAATCATGCTGTTTGAAATGCTGGCGGGTAGAGTCCCCTTCGATGCGCCCACTGACTATGAGACTATGACTCTGCACATATCCTCGCCGGTTCCGTCGATACGTGCCTTTCGTCCAGATGTCCCGGTCCATGTTGAAGACGTTATCTATAAAGCTTGCGCTAAGGCTCGAGGTGCCAGGTTTGCTAGCACGGCTGAGATGGCGAGGGCGTTGCGAGAGGGGGTGGTGGTTGGTCAGGATCGCACGGTCTTCGGGAATGGCCCGAGTTTCCAACCTGGGCCCATCTCGGGCCCCAACAACTCCATGCTCGGACTTAGTGGACCGCAATTTGGTGGCGGCATGGGTGGGCCGATGGTTGGTGTTGGTCCTGTCATACCGCCCGTGCCTGGTGGCGGGTCGCGAAACGCTGGTTCGCGGAACACGGTCTTGGTGGTGGTTGCGGTGTGTGTTGCGGTTGGCGTGGCGTTGATCGTTGTCATTGCTATTGTTATCGTTTTCGCTGCTCGGGGCCGTTCCACTTCGCAAGCCAAGGACCCCACGTCAATCGCGGCGGGCGAGCATTTCACATGCGGGGTCACCAAGAGTGGTTCTGTGAAATGCTGGGGTGAGAACAAAAATGGCGAACTCGGCAACAATGCGACAACAAGTAGCTTGATCCCAACACCGGTTGTCGGGCTGCCTTCAGATATCGTCGGCATTTCCGCCGCAGAGAGCGAGGCGTGCGCACTGTCCGCATCTGGAACGATACGCTGCTGGGGGGCTCACGCGAAGGACGGCCCATTCGATAAATCCAGCATCGGTCAGCCCAATCAAGACTACGTGGCAGTCTCGGTAGGTCCAAGTCATGCTTGTGCAATCAACTCAGTCGGCGCTGCTAAGTGTTGGGGGGCGAACTATGACGGACGATTGGGCATCAACTCCACCACGAGGCAATCTGCCCCTACGCAGGTCTCGAACATGGAATCCGGTGTCACTGCCATATCTGCTGGTCGTAACCACACGTGTGCCGTGAAATCTGGTGCCGCCCTGTGCTGGGGCGGTAACCCAAAAGGAGGACTCGGAGTTGGTGACACCACTGACCGCCTCGTCCCTACCAATGTCGCTGGCCTTAGTAGTGGAATCACTGCGATCTCCGCGGGATACAATTTCACTTGTGCTGTCAAGTCATCTGGGGAGCTGCTGTGTTGGGGCTATAACTCAAAAGGTCAGCTCGGCGACAACTCGCAAACCGACCGCCACACCCCAACTCCAGTTTCTGGTCTGGGTACGCACCGAATATCCACAGTCTCAGCTTCATTCTTCCACACTTGCGCCCTCACGACAACCGGCACTGCACTGTGTTGGGGCGACAACACCTTGGGACGCCTCGGAGACAACACTACAACACAGCGGCTGTTGCCAACGCCAGTCGTGGCACAGCCGGGAGCCAATTTCACGCGGATTTCCGCTTCCACCTGGCACACCTGCGCTATCACCTCGTCTGGCGAAGCAAACTGTTGGGGGTGGAACACCAGTGGCGAACTCGGCAACAACTCAACCGAGAGCCGCAAGATTCCTACTCCCGCAATCGGATTTCCATAGCCCATCCAAACCCATCCACCGCCCGAGCAGCCATCGGGCCGTCGGATAACCGAATCGGCCCGGACGCTCCATCCCACTCTGGCGGTCCTGATTGCCCGTGGAACAAAAGCCACCATAGCCTTGGAGTGGCGGGGCGGCATACTCCTCGCCATACCGGAACGGAACGCCACGTCAGCGCGCTGAAAACGCCGGACAAAAAAACCAAAAAAAATTAAATTGACACCGCTACCGAAACCACGCAATCTACCCCCCTCCTCACCACCCGACCGAGAGCCACGACACATGATCACCTGTCCCAACTGCCGCCAACCTAACCTCCCAGGATCCCGACTCTGCAGCCAATGCGGCGCGTCCTTCACCGGAGCGCAAGGGCTGCAACACCCGCCGCCCCAAGCCCCCGTCCAACCCCAGCATCCCACCGCCTCCAGCGGAATCCTGCCCATCGGACATGTTATCAACAACATGTACCGGATCGACGGCATCCTTGGCGAAGGCGGAATGGGCATTGTCTACCGCGCGACCGAGATCGCCTCCCAACAGCCTGTCGTTGTCAAAGCAATTCGCCCGGAATTCACCGACCGCGAAGATTTTAGAGCCCGCATTCTCGATGAAGGCCGTGTTGTGGCAAAAATAGATCATCAGAACGTTGTTCAGATGCGTGCTGTCTTCGCCCACGAGTCGAACATCTTCCTGGTACTGCAGTTCGTGGATGGGGAATCCCTCGACAAGACCCTCGCGCGCTATGTCGAACACCGGAAATTCATGCCACTCGAAAACGTCATGGCCATCTTCGACCAGATACTCCAGGGCGTCGGAGCAGCCCACGAGGAAGGGGTAATCCATCGGGACATCAAGCCTGGCAATATCTTGTTGCAGTCCAAGAACGCCAAAGCAAAGGTCACGGATTTTGGAATTGCCAAAGCCCAATATGACCAGCGGGCGGCGACCAAAATGACAATGGGGATCATTGGATCTCCACACTACATTTCCCCAGAGCAGATCAATGCGGTGGCGGACATTGACGCGCGCACTGACATTTACTCCCTCGGAATCATGCTGTTCGAAATGCTGGCTGGTAGGGTCCCCTTCGACGCTCCCACGCAGTACGCGATGATGACCCATCACCTGACATCACCGATACCATCGATACGCAATATCCGTCCCGATGTCCCGGAGCACATCGAAAACGTCATTTGCAGAGCCTGCGCAAAAGATAGAACCCAGCGCTACGCAAGCACAAAGGAAATGGCGAGGGCCATCCAATATGGTGAAGCGATGCTGCGGGACAAGACTATCGCGGGAAAACCGGTCCATATTTCCGGGATGGGCCCGCCCATCACCGACGGAGGTGCGGGCGTTGCACCACCTCCTCTCCAACCACCGGTTTTTGCCCACCCACCAAGCGGACCTTTCCAGCAAACGCCGCAACCGGTCGAACCGTTCCATCAGCAAATTCAGCAAACGCCGCAGCCAATTCAGCCCACACCACAGCCGCAGCCGCCGTACCAACCGCACCAACCTCCGCAACAACCAGTTCTGCACACGCCGCAGCC
>Ga0123356_10006922_pt1 | contig 11386 bp, 7 predicted proteins | sample TergutEmb28metaG_2_FD_92546 | JGI IMG/M metagenome (GOLD analysis project Ga0123356, IMG submission 92546) | Embiratermes neotenicus P3 segment gut microbial communities from Petit-Saut dam, French Guiana - Emb289 P3 | ecosystem: Host-associated > Arthropoda: Insects > Digestive system > Gut ... | reverse complement strand
GGTTGTTGATTGTCTGGGTTAGTGTGGGGGTACTGTTTTTTGGTGTTTCGGCGGGTTATTTTTTATACATGAAACACTGCTCACAAGCTAAATGGGACCTCTGTGTTGATTCTAATTATTTGCCCTCGGTTAGCATTTTTGTCCCGGTTTTCAATGAGCAAGAAATCATTGGCTTAAAGCTTGAAAATCTCGCAAAGGTAGTCTATCCAGCCAATAAATTTGAAATTATTTTGGTTAATGACGCCTCAACAGATAACACGCTAAAAATTGTTGCGCACTATATCTCAGAGCATCCCCAGCCCAAAATTACTGTTTTTGACAGCTTGGAGCATTTGGGAAAAACTGGGTGTCTAAACCAAGCACTCAAAACCCTCCAATCCGACATTGTTATAATCTCTGATGCGGACTGCTTCTGGCCAGCAGATATACTCCAAAAATCGCTTATCTATCTCTCAGATCCAACCATAGGCGCTATAACTGCACGTGAACAGCTCCTAAATCCTGCTGATAGTTGGGTAACCTTGGGTGAGCAGTTCTACAACAACAACATTCAATCCATACGCATAGGTGAGTCAAAGCTACATTCCACGCTTTTTTTTCAAGGCGGCTTTGCAGCCTATAAACGCAACCTGCTCAAAGAATTCAACCACGCCACCGATGACTCCGGAACCGCGCTAGATATTATTCAAACCAACAAGCGCGCCATACTTATTCCCGAAATCGGCTTTTTTACCATAAGCCCCACCACTTGGCAAGAAAAAGTTACCGTGAAGATAAGACGTGCAAGCCATCTCCAACAACTCTGGGCTAGATGCCTCAAACTGCTAATCCAGGGCAAATTGGTCATGCCCAAACGCATCGCTATCGCTGAGATCTTTTTGCACCTCATCAACCCCCTGCTACTAGTTGCGGTGATAGCTTTGACAGGCACAGTTATGGTGGTCTACCCGCTTTTGGCATTAAGTATAATTGTAGTGCTTTGTGGGGTGTTTGCTTTTAAGAAAACTCGAATCACAGCAATAGAGTTACTACAAAATAATCTTATTTTGCTTGTGGCATTAACATCTTTTCTGTCAAATCGCAAATTTAGGTTCTGGAAACCCGTTGAGGGCGCCCGGAGTGCACTAAACAAAGAGTTGCTACAAAAAAAACAGCTAATCTAATGTGCAGTAATCAAAGTGATCAAACAAATTATAGTTAATCGTTTGATGTTTGGAGGATATTTTGTTGCAGACTTTAGGGGTTACGGTGGGGTTATGTGTTAAAAATAGTGCAGCAATTGTTAGAGATGCCCTTAGCAGCCTTTGTGAACAAACCTTTCCGGCGCAAAATATTGAGGTAATTGTGGTTGATGGGAACAGCAACGATGGTACTTTGCAGATAATTAAAAACAACCTCCCGAATTGTTTTGGGCGGGTACAGATTTTTCAAGAAAACCACGGGCTAGGCATTGCACGTCAGATGGTTATAGAGAAAGCCAACGGCAAATATATCGTTTGGCTCGATGCAGATATGATGCTAACGCCTAACTATTTGGAAAATCAGGTTTCTTTTATGGAGCAAAACCCAGATGTTGGAATTGCTGGTGGAACCTATATGCTCCATATCGGCCATGGGTTAGCTGCGGATCTTGAAAACATTGCCTATGCGGTGGATTCTGTTTATGGACGACCGGGCAGAGCATCAAAATATGGCTTTCTACCCGGAGCTGAGGGCGCAATCTATCGTGTCGAAGCGGTGCGTCAAGTTGGCGGGTTTGACATACACATAAATGGAGCCGCTGAGGACACCGATTTAGCCTATCGCGTAAAAGCCAAAGGCTGGCAACTAGCGATGACCCAGGAGAGATTCACCGAGTCAACCCGGGCCTCATGGCAATCACTTTGGAACCAATATGTTTGGTATGGACGCGGAGGACACTATATCTTTCACAAAGACTCCCGCTCAGTAAATCTCCTACAAATGTCACCCATGGCAGGGTTTGTAGCAGGGATTTTACGCTCACCCGGCGCTTATCTATTAACCCACAACAGCACCTTTTTTCTGTTACCCATGCACTACACCTACAAACGCATAGCCTGGTTTTGCGGTTTCTGCAACGCACACCTAAACGGCTACGGCCACAAAACCAAATAACACCAACACAGGCCCTAAGTTGCGTTCTGTTGCTGAATATTTAATTGTTGTTTGTTTTTTGGAGTTGTTGTTAATGTTTCCGCTTTTAACGGTGGGCATTTGTGTGCATAATGGTGAGGCTTTGCTATCAGATGCTGTGGAGAGTATTCTTCATCAGGACTATCCTCAAGAGAGGCTTCAGATTATTTTTGTTGATGATGGCAGTCAAGATAGAACACCTGAGATAATTAGTCGATATACGACTATGCTTGAGCAGAGAGCAAAGGCGTTTAGAACTTCCTGGCAGGGGTTGGGTCATGCGAGGAACTGTATTGTGAATAGTGCTGAGGGGGAGTATATTCTCTTTGTTGATGCTGATGAGATACTCACCCCGGGTTATATCAAAGCTCAGGTTGAAGTTATGGAGAAAAATCCTCAGGTGGGGATAACGGCGGGGGTTTTTAGGTTGGTTCCAGGCAACAATATATTGAATCTTGAAATTGCCCCACATATTGTTAATCAGAAGCGTTTTGGTAGACCGAAGAGTTTTGTTTGGAAAACTGACAAATTGGTTGGCACTGGGGGGACTACTTTTCGTACTGTTGCTGTGCGGCAGGTGCAGGGATTTGATGAGAGCATCAAAGGTGCGGGTGAGGATACGGATTTAGTTTTGCGTATAAAAAAAGCGGGGTGGTTACTTGAGCCCAATGCTGCAGAATTTTATGAGTTACATAGTGGTTTGTGTCGACCGGGTGATCTTTGGAAGAAATATTATTGGTATGGTTATGGTTGTCAGAAGAGTTTTCAACAGACTCGAGAGGGTTTTTCTTTTCCGCGGATGTCGCCTATGGCGGGTTTAGTTACAGGTGTTTTTTACTCGTTTGCGGCCTATAGGGTTTTGCGTCAAAAACAAATGTTTTTATTGCCTCTGCATTTTGGGTTTAAACATGCGGCTTGGACTTTTGGATTTATAAAAGGTCAACTTGGAAAATAGTTAAAAACAAAGAGGGAAAAGGGGTTATTTACCCTTACCAACGGAAAATAAACCACGATTCTTGTTGGGGCCAGTAGAAGATAAACCAGTTTCGATAAAAGTATCCCCAAATAATGCTTTGTATTGGATTTTCTAAGGGTTCAAGAGGTGCTGAGGGGCTAGGTGTTGGAGTTGGTGAGGGTACGGGTTTGATATCTTCGTTTGGAGTTGGTTGGGTTTCTATTTGTGTTTGCTGGGGAAATATGGATCGCATTGAGGGAACGCTTGGCTGTGTTTGGCGGGGAGATACTGAGGGCGTTGGAGTAGGGGTTGACTGTGTTGGTGTTTCGGTGATTGAAGTTGAAACGGACGTTTGTTGAGTTGCTGTTGTTGTTTGTGTTTGGGGTTTGTATTCGTTGATATATGCTTGGCCCATGGCGTTTGGTGTGTATCCGCGGGTGAGCATGGTTTCGCCTGCGTAGATGTGACCTAGACCTGTGTCGCTTAGCCAATAGTATGCGCCTGCGCCGATGCCTAAGTCGTGTTGGGCTCTTAGTAGATTAGCCCACCAGGTGAGATCGTTTTGGATGTTGGTTGTTTTTGCTATACAGGAGCCTTGTTCGTTGATTACTAGGGGTGCGGTGATGCCCATGGTTTTAACGGCGTCGGATAGTTGAGTTTTTAGACCTTGGTAGTCTGTTTTCCAGTACTCGGTTAGGTCGGTGGGTGCGTAGTAGTAGAGGTGGGTTGTGTAGACTAGATTTGTTGCATCAGGGATTGCTGTTGCGATTTGTTTGGCCCAGCTTAGATCGTTGCCCCAAGTGTTTGGGTGCCAGCCCATGTGCCACTGCATCATAATGAGGTTGGTTGCACCGGTTGTTCTTATGGCGCTATACATTGTTTTTAGATAGTTCATATATCCGGTGGGGATGGGATCGTTGTCAATGCCTAGGTTTGGTTCGTTCCAGGCTTCAAAGATTACGTTGTTATAATTTTTGTAGGTGTTAGCCATATCAGTCCAGAACCAGCGCCAAAATTCTAGTTCGCGGTTGTTGTAGCCTGCATCGGTGAGAAACCGTCGGGCAGGTTCATCCCAGCCCTCCAGGGGTAGACCCTGCCAGCCGTGTCCTTGGCTTGCATAGGGGTCGCCTGCAAAGCTACTTGCTGAGGGAGTTAGCATGTAGGGAACAATGTTGACATAAATGCCGTATTTGTCTGCTGTTTGAATTAGAGTGTGGAGATAGGCTTTGGTACTAATTGGAGTTGTTTGGGTACCATAGTGAGCGGGGTCTACTTGGGCGGGTGTGATGCTGTCGCGGTAGTACCAGCTAGGGTATATAAAGACACGAATATAGTTTATGTGCCACTGTTCTTTCATGGTTTTAAAGGTTTGTTCCATAACCGCGGTTGGGTTATAGTTCCATTGGTTATTCCATCCATCGGTTGCGCCTGGGCCCCAAAGAATAAGGTTGGGAACAAAACCGGCAAGTCCCATACCACGCAGATAAATGGTGTTTCCATCATTGTCAAGGATATAGGTTCCCTGGGCGTGAAGAGCCGGAGTAACTGTTGTTGATGTTGCTATTTGTGCTTGGGCTAGTGAAACTGCCGCGAATATATTTAGGGCAATTAGGACGATTATTAGGAGTGCTGAGGGTCTTTTTTGTTTTGTTGGGTTTAGAGATTTTAGTGTATTTGCTAAACTATTTGTATTCATTTATTTCTCGCTCTCTCTCTTCTAGATTTTTGAACCTACTGTGTTTGATTGTTTTTATAGGGTTTTGAAAAATGGGTTTAACGGGTTTGACAAGTAGAGTTCGCATAACAAATACATCAGACAACCATACAAGCACATAATTTTTACAATAAGTAACAAAAAACCAGTAAATTTTTATCTCCACAGGCGGATAAGCATTGCCAAACAAAATCGGAGTCTTCTGCCCCACCCTAAACATCTACGGTGGCGGAGAATACGTCGCAATAGCCATAGCCAACACCCTAGCAGAAAACAACCGCCACGTAATCCTCTTCTCAAGCAACAAAATCAACCCCCAAGACATCAAAAAATACTTTGGAGAAACCCTCCATCCAAACATAGAAACCCTCCAACAACCCACCCCCTTCACCCCCCGAGGCCTAATCGACTTCTACCAAACAATCATCCACTCCTACATTGCAAAATCAAAATGCACCGCCTTTATCGATGCCTTCTCCAACTGTGTCTTTCCCTGGACCGAGGTCACCTACATCCACTACCCCTACCTAAACAACCACACATTCAACAAAACCTTTCCCTACCTAAACCACCCCCGCCTCTCCCAAGCCGCAACCCTCCCACAAGTAATCCTAGAAAAAAATTTAGTGAACTATAAAAAACACTTAGTCCTAGCCAACAGCCACTACACCGCAAAAGAAATCCAAAAATACTCAAGCAAAACAGCCGAAGTCCTCTACCCACCCTTCCCCTCAACCATCACAAACAAAAACACCACCCCCACCAAAAAAAACCAAACCAACCTCGTCGTCACAGTCTCACGCCTAGACGGCAACAAACAATTAGAACGCATCCCCCAAATCGCCGCCCAAACCAATCCAAACATACACTTCGCCATAATTGGCCGCCTATACAACCAAACCACCCTAAATCAACTCCAAAACCTAACAAAAAAACTCGACCTCACATCGCGAGTTCACTTCTACCCCAACGCACCCGCAGAACAAAAAATTGAATTACTAAAAAAAGCCAAAATCTATCTCCACACAATGATAGCCGAACACTTCGGCATATCCATCGTAGAAGCTATGGCAGTGGGTTGCCTGCCCATCGTTCACGACTCAGGCGGTATGAGAGAATTCGTTCCAGCACAATACCGCTATCAAACCATAGCAGAAGCCGCAACAAAAATAAATAACGAAATAAACAACTGGACAAACCAAAAAGCAGAAGAAGTCAGAGCCCTAACCGAGAAATTTTCCTTTACAAGCTTTTCAACACAATTCATGGAACTCTACACAAAACACTACAACTAACAACACAAAGATCAATGCCGTTCAGCAATAGGAGATTTATGCATGCATGTGTGTCATGTTTGGGAACGTTTTTGGCCCATAGAAATAGGCGGCTTAGAGCGCTATATTTTATGGCTTACAAGCTACCTTGCAAAAAAACAAACCATAGAATTCTCCCTTATAACGGGACGCACCAAATTTCTGCTAATAACCAAAAACATCAAAAAATATGAAGACACCGGCTTTCTTAAGGTCTATCGTCTTGGCCCCAACTTTGTGGATGTTCTAAACGGAGCCTACATGTATACCCTGGGCCACACGCCACGGTGGGTAGAAAAAATAAAGTTTGCAAGCCTCTACCAAGAAGCCTCAAAACTAAGAGGAGTCCAATATAGTGATGTTTTTCACATACATGGCATCTGGCATGACCTTGAATACATAAATCTTGGCATCTATCTAAGCAGACACTACCACAAACCACTTGTCGTTACACTCCATGGCGGATTTGTGGGCAGTCCCCTTCAAGGCGGCATGCCCCTTGAGACTCCAACAGTGAGAGCCATACTTGAAAATGATGTAGCCGCCATCACGACCTATTCATGTGAGATCCTATCAACCCTTGAACGGATGGGACTGGGCAACAAGAGCCATCTCATCACCAACTTTGTAGATACCCCGCATTTCAAAAACACCAGCCCCATTGAACCACATCAAACCACTGTTATCTATGTCGGCAGACTCGAACCAGTACAAACACCCGATTTAGTACTAAGAGCCTTCAAAAAAGTCACCGAACAGGTTCCCAACGCTAAACTCATCATAGTTGGATACGGCACCCTTTTTGAAAAATTAAAACTGATGATCAAAGAGATGAAACTAGAAGACGCAGTCACCATGGCCGGCAAACAAACCGACGTGCGCCCCTTTCTGTGGCGCAGCGATATTTTTGTGGCAACAAACTTTGGCTACATAGCCACCCTTGAAGCCTGGTCTGCAGGACTAGCCGTTATTGCTCCAAACTTTGGCATCCTCAAAGAAACCCTCAGCCATGAACAAAATGGCTTACTCTTTGAACCCGACAATGTAGATGATCTAACAGCCGCTCTAATAAGACTAATAGAGAACAAACCCCTAAGAGAAACCCTAGCAACAAACGGCGCACAAACAGTCCAAAACTATGACATCCGCGTCGTAGCCCCCAAAATGACCCAAATCTACCAATCAGTAATCAAACCCAATTGATAACCACAAACAACAACCACAAACAACCAATCAACTGAGATACAATAGACCTCAAATTAGGGTATTGTACAGTGATATGTATCACACCTAAACACATACAAATGCTTGTTGAATTTTAAGGGTATAATAGTTTCATTTACGCCATTGTGCGAATTTATCGTCACGTTTAGTAATTTTGAGGAGAGCACATTATGTCTAATCAGCAAGGTTTTTCTAAGCATTTTTTGGCCATTGTTGTGGCGTTTCAGGTTATTCTCTATGCTTCAATATTTCTAAACCTGCCAATAGTGCGCATAGTCATAGGTGCAGCGTATCTGACTTTGATTCCTGGATTTATCATTGCTAAACTTTTAAAATTGGATAATTTGGGAACCTTTGAAACGCTTATCTACACTGTTGGTTTTAGCATTGCATTTCTTATGATCACAGGGTTAATCATAAACCAATTTGGATACTTGGTGGGCCTTAGTTTTCCGCTTGCAACCCTGCCGCTTTCACTATTTATAAACACACTTGTTCTAATCGGGGCGGCAGCAACACATTTTTTGAGAAACAAAAACAAACCCACACCCTCACCCTCAGACACCCCCCTTAGCCGCTCAGCACTCCCCCTAGCATTACTTCCAGCTTTGAGCATAATTGGCATCTTTTTGGTAAACGCCACCGGCAACAACATTATTCTGCTAATAATGATCTTAGCCATCGCCGCAGTATTTACAATCACCGTCTTTAGCAAAGGAACAAAATCACACACCTTCTACGCGTTTGCCATTGCAATGATTGCCCTAGCCCTTCTGATGCATGTATCGCTAGTCTCCAACTATATTTTACCCTATGGTGGTGACTCACCTGTTGAGCTCTACGTTTTTAGAGGAACCGAGATAAATTCATTTTGGAACCACATATTTAGCCCCCACGATGAAGCCTATGGCCGATACAACGCAATGCTTAGTATCACCATACTTCCCACCGTTTACTCCAACGTGCTGGGCATGGACCCCACCTGGGTATTCAAACTAATATATCCACTAATCTTTACCCTAGTTCCAGTTGGACTATACCTACTCTGGCATCCCTACATCGGTAAAAAATTGGGTTTTATTGCCGCTTTTCTGTTTATGGCACAACTCACCTTTTTCACCGAAATGTTGGCCCTAAACCGCCAGATGATTGCTGAACTATTCTTCGTTTTGTTGTTGCTAACCCTGCTAAATCGAAAAATGCCCCAAGGAGGCAAATTCGTCGCCTTTGCACTCTTTAGCTTTGGTTTAATTGTTTCCCACTACGCCTTAGCAGAAATCTTTTTGTTCTTCATCTTTGCCGCTTGGCTGGTCTCAGCGGTTTATATCAAACGCCCCAGTTTTAATCTCCAAATAAGCTTTGTCCTCTTCTTTTTTGTCGCCATGTTTCTTTGGTATGTTTTTGCCTCAGATGGAGTAGTCTTTAACAGCTTTGTCTCATTTACAGGCTATATCTCAGCACAGTTTGGAGATTTCTTCAACCCCGCATCGCGAGGCCAAGCTGTTCTAACAGGATTAGGCCTAGCCGCATCACCCTCACCGCTAAACACCATAAGCCGAGGATTTGCCTACCTAACACAAATCTTTATTGTGCTAGGCGGCATCACCCTGATTAGAAAAAAAACACCCTTTAAATTTGCACGCGAATATGTAGTATTTAGCATCTTAGCACTTGTTTTGCTATTATTTCTAACCTTGATTCCAGGCTTAGCAAATTCTCTATCAATGACACGCTTCTACCACATCCTGCTGATGATACTTGCACCCTTTTGTGCCGTGGGTATGTGGATGTTAACACAGTATCTCACAAAACACAAAAGACAACTAATGTTCTCAATCCTTGTGGTGGGCGTTTTGGTTCCATACTTTTTGTTTCAAACCAACTTTGCCTATGAAGTTGCGGGAAACGAAAGCTGGTCAGTACCCCTAAGCGGCTATCGGATGACCTCAACACTTCTGTATGGACACTGCGGCTACATCGACGCTCAAAGTGTACATGGTGCCACTTGGGTATCAGACAATGTCCCCTATGAATACAACATACACGCCGACAATGCACTCTACACATCGCTAACCGCCTATGGACTAATCTATCGAGGTTACATAAAAGAACTCACCAACACAACTGAACTCTATGGCGGGCAATTTGCCTATCTAAGCTACATCACCATAAACTATGAACAAGCAACCTCAAACGGCACCATACCAAGACTCCTCAACCAAACCAGTGTGGTTTATTCAAACGGCGGTAGCGAGGTATACTTTGTACCAATGCCATAATTACCTCTTCGACAAAATAATCGAAGAGCAAACTACAAAAAACAAACCAACACAAGCAAAAAGCAACAAAATAGACGCAACGCAGAATTTTTGGGTCAGTATTGTTATCCCTACCTACAAAAGAGCCGCCCTTCTACCCCACCTCCTCACTGCGCTTAAGCAACAAACCTACCAAAACTTTGATGTAGTGTTTGTGGTAAAACCCTCAGACGACAATACCGAAGCTATTTTAAAACAAGCCGCCCACACCCTCAACCTTACCGTTATTATTCAAACAGAAGGCTACATTGTAGACGCCTATTTTTTAGGGGTCAAACACACCACAGGCGATATTGTGGCCTTACTTGATGATGATGCCCTCCCAGCCAAAGACTGGCTACAAGAAACCGTAAAAATTTTTCAAACCACAAAAGTCGACGGCATCACCGGAGATTGCTTTCCGGTATTGCTAAAAAAAGATACTCTTGAAATAATCAAAGAACCAGAAGTCCCAGCACAATTTTCTCATCTTGAATTTGCATTTTTCGGCTGCCCCATAGCAGGTTTGGAGCAATACAAAAATGCCATAGCCAACTCGGGCTTTGTATATGAGCGGGGCAACAATCCCTACTGGCGCAAACGCAAAGCAGTCAAAGCATTACTTCGAGGACCCTCAATGGCCGTTTGGGGAGATGCTTTGAGAGAAATCAACCTACCCGGAGAGTGGCTCTTGGGTTGTGCTTGGGAGATGGTTCTGGGATGGCAACTGTGGCAAAGAGGACTTGTACTAATTTATAGCCCCAAAGTAAAGGTTTACCATATTGTACATGGACGAACATCTAGCCGCGATTTTCTTAGGCCCCGAGCAGACCTTCTATGGGCAGTTGAGGCAGAATTATTGTTTTACCGACTCTATGGAGCAGAAACACACCTCTCACTGATAAGCAAAATAACCTCCGATCTTTTCCGTGTCGCACATAGTTTAAAATACATACGATCCAATCCAAACTATCAGCTTCGAAAAATTGAGGGCATAGCAATAGGTAACATCTTGGGCATAAAATGGTTACTATACAAAGCGTTAGACGTCAACTATTCCCCCCTTTTGGATTTAAAAAAGATAAAAAAAAGTCAACCTAAAACCTACTGAGTTGGGCCCCTTGTCACAGATCCAACCGCTAATCTCAGTGATCATACTCAACTACAACGGCAAAAACTATCTCAACAACTGTTTAGCCTCAGTACTTAAAACCAACTATGCCAACTATGAAGTCATCTTGGTCGATAACGCCTCAACAGATAACAGTCTCCAAATTGCAGAACGACTCTTTGGAGAGGATCCTCATCTCAAAATCGTTAGAAACGCTTCGAATCTGGGTTTTAGCGGCGGTAACAACGCTGGCTATACCCATTGTCGGGGCGAATACATTGTTTTTCTCAACAATGACACTACCGTTGATGCCGCTTGGCTTAGCAGCTTAGCCGAGGTCATGCAGGGCGATTCCACAATTGGGTTGGCTCAGAGCAAAATTTTAATGATGAATAGCAACAAAATCCAAATCGGCGGCTGGATTTTTAGCGATTATCTGGTACGCAAACATCCCATAGCCCAAAACCAGAGCAACCAATTAAAATTTAAGCCCTGCTTTGAGGTTTCGGTTGCATCAGGAGCCAGTATGATTACCCGCCGCTCACTAATTGAGGAGTATGGGTTGTTTGAAGCAAAAATCCCTTTCTTCTACGACGATACCTTGCTCTCAGTTAAGGC
>Ga0123356_10006921_pt1 | contig 11386 bp, 10 predicted proteins | sample TergutEmb28metaG_2_FD_92546 | JGI IMG/M metagenome (GOLD analysis project Ga0123356, IMG submission 92546) | Embiratermes neotenicus P3 segment gut microbial communities from Petit-Saut dam, French Guiana - Emb289 P3 | ecosystem: Host-associated > Arthropoda: Insects > Digestive system > Gut ... | reverse complement strand
CCGTCTTGGTCCCGGGGGTGAAGCCAGGGCTGACCGGGCGGCCGAGGGCTTTGCCGTAGAAGTCCGCCAGGCGGGCGGGGTCGGCGGAGTCGATGTTTATCGATCCCCAGTTCAGGTTGACGGCGGTGGTCATGGCTTGCTTCCTTTCGGTTGGCTGGTTCGTGGCTGGGCCGCCCTGGGTGCCTGGCCAGGCAGATCCCTCCCTCAGCGAGAGAGTCAGACCTTTCTGCCCGGAGGCGGCGTCCGCCCGATGTCAAGACTGGGGCTGACCAGGGTGAGCAGCCACCGCACGAATGGGGTGAGCGGAAGGGACAGCATGGACACCCCAGGCGGACCCGCAGTGCCTCGGCAACCGGGACCTCGCCGCGAGCTGGCACAGCCGAGCAGGATGACCCTCCGGCAAGGTGAGGCAGTCACCGCCCCACTGGCCCCGCGCATTTTCCGTCAACAGCTGCACGAAGCCGCCGTCAACCGCACGCGTCCGCATAAGAGAGCGGAGGCCTCCGGTTGCGATTCCGCTGGTGAGAGGCTGTTTTGGCTTGTGGTGGCAGGTGTTGGGTTCGAACCAACGTAGGCTGAGCCGACGGTTTTACAGACCGCTCCCTTTGGCCACTCGGGCAACCTGCCGTGCCGTCCCGGAGAACGGGCAACCAGCAGGATAGCGGAACAGCCGGGGTACTTCACATCCGTAACCCGGCTTGCGGTGACCTGGGGCATTACAGCGGGCCCCGCTGCCGAGCAGGCCGAGCAAGACAGCAGCCGCGGCGATAGCCTGAGCACCGTGGCAGGCGAATCTTCCTTCGACATCGTCTCGAAGATCAATCACCAGGAAGTCGACAACGCGCTGAACCAGACGGTCAAGGAGGTCGGCACCAGGTTCGATTTCCGCGGCGTGGGCGCCTCCATCGCCTGGTCGGGCAAGGAGGCCGTCGAGATCAAGGCCAACAGCGAGGAGCGCGCCAACGCGGTCCTCGACCTATTCAAGGAGAAGCTGATCAAGCGCTCGGTGTCCCTCAAGGTGCTCGACGCAGACGAGCCGAAGCTCTCCGGCAAGGAGTACCGGCTGCACATCGGGCTCAAGGAAGGCATCTCCCAGGACGACGCCAGGAGCATCTCCAAGATCATCCGGGACGAGGGCCCGAAGGGGGTTCGCGCCCAGATCCAGGGCGACGAGCTGCGTGTCTCGTCCAAGAAGAAGGACGAACTCCAGCAGGTGCAAACGCTGCTGCGCGGCAAGGACCTCGCCATCGCCCTGCAATACGTTAATTACCGGTAACGGGCACATCCGTGCCTGGCAGCCCGAAGCCGGGCCGCGGCCGCTGGCGACCCACATGACGAACCCCGGCTGGGCCATCGCCGGGATCATCGCCGGCTTACTCGCCGGCGTGGCGCTGCGCGGCGTCGTGGTGCGCCTGTCGGTGCCCGCCGGCGAAGCCCGGAGAACGGCCTGCCCGCTGTGTGCTGCGCCGATGCCTCGCCTGACATCTGGCCGCTGCACGAGCTGCCGAGCGCGACTCGGGCCGCTCCCGTGGCTGGAGCTTGCGTCCGCCGCAACTGTCGGGGCGCTCGCCTGGAGGTTCGCCGGCACTCCCGAGGTGGCGGCGTTCTGCGTCCTCGGTGCGCTGGGTGTCGCGCTCGCCGCGATTGACCTGCAGGTGCAGCGACTGCCGGATCTGCTCACGCTGCCCGCGTACCCCGTGCTGCTGGCGTTGCTGGCTGCGGGCGCTGTCGTGAGCCATCAGCCCTGGCCGCTCGGCCGGGCCGTGATTGGCGGCCTTGCTCTCGGCGGCACGTACCTGCTGCTCGCCGTGATCCGGCCCGGCGGCATCGGGGGCGGGGATGTCAAGCTGGCCGGACTGGTCGGGCTCGCGCTGGGCTGGCTGGGCTGGCGCGCTGTGCTCGGCGGAGCGGTACTCGCGGTCGTGCTCGCCGCTATCGCGGGAGTCGCGCTGCTTGCGGCCCGGCGGGTCACCCTCCGGAGCCGCATCAGCTTCGGCCCGTTCCTGATCGGCGCTGCGCTGCTCGTGATGCTGGCCGCCGGACCAGGGACGAGCTAACCGCTCACGAGCATTTCGTACCAGATGCCGCCGTTGAGGTTCACGTTGTTCCCGTGATTCTGCCCGGGTCCGCTGTCGGAGATGTAGGTGTACAGCGGATGCCCGTCATAGGTCTCTTGCAGCGACCCGTCCGCACGGTGGATGGTGCCAAGGCGCCCGGTCACGCCAGGGCCACCCGTCAGCGGGCCGTGGACCGGAGGCCAGTACTGCGCGCACGAGCCGTTGCACACTGACTTGGTCGGCGTGTCGGGCGCGAACCAGTAGAGCGTCTTGCCGGCGGCGTTGGTCAGTACCGTCTTCCCGCCGATCACCGTTGTCCGCAGTCCGGCGCCCGAGGCCGCGGTGCTGGGACCGGAACTACCGGCACTCGACCCTCCGCCGGCCCCCGCCAGCGCGCCAGCCAGCAAGCCCAGCGCGACGACGGAGATCACCGCGGCGCCGAGCCCGGCCTGGCCGCCGCTGACCCCGGATGCCGCCCGGCCGGCCCACCCGTTCTGGGCGGCGGTGCGCGAGGTGTGGCGCCCGTGAGCGGCGGCCGGCGTCGCCGCCACCACCGCTAGTGCCGCGAATGCCAGCACCTCTACCAGACCGGCGGCGATCCCCGCCGTCGTGCGCACCTCTTGGAAGCCGAACAGCCCGAATTGCACGGTGAGCAGGTAGCCGCCAAGCGTGGCCAGCGCGAACAGGGCCCCGGCAGCTGCGACGAGGCGGCTGCGAAACACCAGCACGGCCAGCCCCAGGACGAAGCCAACAATGACCTGAACCAGGAACAGCCCGCCGATTGTCGGAATTGTTCGGTAGCCGGTGAGGTAGAGGTCGAGGTGCACGGCCGCGGTGGCGATCAGCAGCGCTGCCCCGGCGATCCGCAGCAGGAGCCGCGCATCCACGCCTGTCCCCTGTCCCGTCGTCCTGGTCCTTACCGTAGTCATGCCTCTTACCACGGTAACCAACATCCCAGGGTTCACCGGCGTAAGGCAACGTGCTGCGATAGGACCATGGTGGGATAGGACATGCACGCTTGCGGCCGGGGGCTGACTGCCCGCAGTGCTTGCTCATCTAAGGAGACCCGACATGACGGACGTCCCGCCGCTGCGCGACCGCAAGGCCTGGCAGGCGCTGGACCGCCACTACAACGAGATCGGCGAGCGGCACCTGCGCGACCTGTTCGCCGCCGATCCGGGCCGGGGCGAGCGGCTGACGGCCGAGGCCGAGGGCATCTTCCTGGACTACTCCAAGAACCGCGTCACTGACGAGACCTTGGCTCTCCTCGTCGAGCTGGCCGAGGAGTCCGGCGTGCCGCAGCGCCGCGACGCCATGTTCGCCGGCGAGCACATCAACGTCTCCGAGAACCGCGCGGTCCTGCACGTCGCGCTCAGGATGCCAGCCACCGCCAGCCTCGTCGTCGACGGCGCGGACGTTGTGCGCGAGGTGCACGAAGTCCTCGACCGGATGCGCGCGTTTGCGGACCGCATCCGCTCCGGCGACTGGACAGGCCACACCGGCAAGCGCATCCGCAATGTGATCAACATCGGTATTGGCGGGTCCGACCTCGGCCCGGTGATGGCGTATGAGGCCCTGCGGTACTACACCGACCGCGAGCTGACCTTCCGGTTCGTGTCCAACGTCGACGCCACTGATTTTGTCGAGGCGACCCGCGATCTGCGCGCCGAGGAGACCCTCTTCATCATCTCCTCCAAGACGTTCGGGACGCTGGAGACGCTGACCAACGCCGCCTCGGCCCGCGACTGGGTGCTCGCCGAGCTCGGCGGCGAGGAAGCCGCTATCGCCCGCCACTTCGTCGCCGTGTCCACCAACGCCGAGAAGGTGGCGGCGTTCGGCATCGACACCGCCAACATGTTCGGCTTCTGGGACTGGGTCGGCGGCCGCTACTCGATGGATTCCGCCATCGGGCTGTCGACGATGATCGCGATCGGGCCCGATAACTTCGCTGAGTTGCTGGCCGGCTTTCATGCGATGGACGAGCACTTCCGCACCGCGCCGCTGGCGCAGAACCTGCCCGTCCTGCTCGGCCTGCTGTGCGTGTGGTACCGGGACTTCTTCGGCGCGCAGACCGTCGGCGTCATGCCCTACGACCAGTACCTCAAGCGCTTCCCCGCGTACCTGCAGCAGCTGACAATGGAGTCCAATGGCAAGCACGTCACGCTGGCCGGCCGCGAGGTGGACTACCAGACCGGGGCGGTGTTCTGGGGCGAGCCGGGCACCAACGGCCAGCACAGCTTTTACCAGCTGCTTCATCAGGGAACGAGTCTGATTCCCGTTGATCTCATCGGTTTCGGGCAGTCGCTCAATCCGCTCAGGAACCACCACGACCTGCTGACCTCCAACGTGTTCGCCCAGGCTCAGGCGCTGGCGTTCGGGAAGACCGAGGCGGAAGTCCGGGCCGAGGGCACCCCCGAGCACGTCGTGCCGCACCGGGTGATGCCGGGCAACCGGCCCACGAATGTGCTGCTGGCCGCCAGGCTCACGCCGCGCCTGCTCGGCTCGCTGATCGCGCTCTACGAGCACAGCGTGTTTACCCAGGGTGCAATCTGGCAGATCGACTCGTTCGACCAGTGGGGCGTCGAGCTCGGCAAGGCGCTGGCGAGTCAGATCGCGCCGGAACTTGAGTCTGCCGGGGAGCCGCGACTCGATCACGACTCGTCGACGAACGCCCTGATACGGCGGTACCGGAGGCTCAAGACCCAGTCCTAGCGACCACGTTCCCTCAGGAATTTTGAAAGGCTAGCCATGCCAACAGATAAGCCAATGCAACTCGGCATGATCGGACTCGGCCGGATGGGCGCCAACCTGGTGCGCCGTCTGATGCGGGACGGGCACGAGTGCGTGGCGTTCGATCGCAATACCGATGTGGTGAAGCAGCTCGAATCCGAGGGCGCGACCGGCGCGACCACACTGGAAGAATTCGTCAGCAAGCTGACGCAGCCCAGGGCCCTCTGGATCATGGTGCCGGCCAGCGTCGTGCAGTCGACGCTCGACGGGCTGAAGCCGCTGCTCGCCGCGGGCGACATCGTCATCGACGGCGGCAACTCGTACTACCGGGACGACATCGACCGCGCCGCCGACCTCAGGACGCTCGGGATTCACTACATCGACTGCGGCACCAGCGGCGGCGTGTGGGGGCTGGACCGCGGCTACTGCCTGATGATCGGCGGCGAGGGCGACGCGGTCGCGCGGCTGGACCCGATCTTCAAGACCATCGCGCCCGGCGAGGGCAGCGCCGAGCTGACACCCGGCCGCAGCCTCGCGGACAGTACGGCGCCGCAGGGCTACCTGCACTGCGGGCCCAACGGCGCCGGCCACTTCGTCAAGATGGTCCACAACGGCATCGAGTACGGCATGATGGCCGCGATCGCCGAGGGCCTGTCCGTCATCAAGCACGCGGACGTCGGTCTCGCCGGGCATCAGGAGGGCGACGCGGAGACCACGCCGCTCCTCGACCCGCAGGCCTACCGGTACCAGATCGATGTCGGCGAGGTCGCCGAGGTCTGGCGGCGCGCGTCGGTCGTCAGTTCCTGGCTCGTCGACCTGACGGCTGCCGCCTTCGCCAAGTCGCCCGAGCTGGACGACTTCGCGGGGTACGTGTCGGACTCCGGCGAGGGCCGGTGGACGGTGCTCGCCGCGGTCGAGGAGGGCGTACCTGCTCCGGTGATCACCTCGGCGCTATACGAGCGGTTTGAGTCGCGCGGACTCGGCGACTTCCGGGACAAGATCCTCTCGGCGATGCGCTCGGAGTTCGGCGGGCACGCGGAGAAGAAGGCCTGACCGTGGAGCACGAGGTCCAGGTGTGGGCGACGCCCGACGACGTGGCCGGCAAGGCCGCGAGCTACGTCGCGGCGCAGGCACAGGCCGCGGTGGCAGCACGCGGCCGGTTCACCTTCGCGGTCAGCGGCGGGCACACCCCGTGGGCGATGTTCGCTGAACTGGCCCGGGAGGACGTGCCCTGGGCAAACGTCGAGCTGTTCCAGGTCGACGAGCGGATCGCGCCGGAGGGTGACCCGTCGCGGAACCTGACGCACCTGCGGGAGAGCATCGGCGACGCACCCGCGGCGATCTACCCGATGCCGGTGAACGACGCTGACCTGGACGCGGCCGCCGCGAAGTACGCGGCCGGGCTGCCGGAGCGTTTCGACCTCGTGCACCTGGGCCTCGGCCCGGACGGGCACACCGCGTCGCTGGTGCCCGGCGATCCGGTCCTGTCCGTGACGGGTGCGCTGGTCGCGGTGACGAACCAGTACCAGGGGCAGCAGCGGATGACGCTGACGTATCCCGCGCTGGCCCGAGCTGGCCAGCTGCTGTGGCTGGTTACCGGCGCGGACAAGCGCGAGGCGCTCGCGCGGCTGCTGGCTGGCGACGAGTCCATCCCGGCCGGCCGGGTCAGTGCCGCCCGCTCGCTCGTGCTCGCCGATGCAGCCGCCGACCCCGACGCCTCCGCTGCCCCCGACAGATGAGGACACCATGACCGCTGTCCCGGCCAACCGGCCGCACGCCCAGGCCAGGCCTGCGTCCGGCAGCCACCGGCCCGACGACCACGTGATCGTGCTCTTCGGCGCCACCGGCGACCTGGCCAAGCGCAAGCTGCTGCCCGGCCTGTTCCATCTCGCTGCGGCCGGGCTGCTGCCGCGCAGGTACCGCATTATCGGGTCGTCGCCGGCCTCGTTCGCCATCAGCGCGGAGCAGTTCCGCGAGCACGCCAGGCAGGCGTGCCAGGACTTCTGCATTACCAAGCCGGACAGCGAGGCTGACCAGTGGGCAGACTTCGCGCCGCACCTGTCGTTCGCGGCCGCCGATCCGGGCGCCACCAGTGCGCTGACCGATGAGGTGGCGCGGGCGGAGAAGGAGATCGGCGGAGCGGTGCGGCGGCTGTTCCACCTCGCCGTGCCGCCGGCGGCCTTTACGTCGGTCGTCGGGCTGCTCGGCGAGTCCGGTCTGGCCAGCCAGGCGTCGCGGGTCATCATCGAGAAGCCTTTCGGCACCGACCTGAAGTCGGCGATCGAACTCGGCGACGCGGTCCACGCGGTGTTCGACGAGTCGCAGATCTTCCGGATCGACCACTTCCTCGGCAAGGAGTCGGTCGACAACATCCTGGCGTTCCGGTTCGCTAACGGCCTGTTCGAGCCGGTGTGGAATCGCTCGCACATCTCCTACGTGCAGATCGACGTGCCGGAGACCTTGTCAATCGAGGGCCGGGCCGACTTCTACGACAAGACCGGTGCCTACCGCGACATGATCGTCACGCACCTGTTCCAGGTGCTGGGCTTCGTGGCCATGGAGCCGCCCACGTCGCTGAGTGCCCAGCACCTCCGGGCCGAGAAGACCAAGGTGTTCGAGGCGATGCGGCCTATCGACGTCCGGCACGTGGTCCGCGGCCAGTACGAGGGCTACCAGCAGGAGAAGGGCGTGACACCCGGCTCTCAGACAGAGACGATGATCGCGCTCAAGGCCGAGGTCGACAACTGGCGCTGGAAGGGCGTGCCGTTCTTCCTCCGGTCCGGCAAGAGCCTGGGTGCGGGCCGGCAGGTCATCACCCTGGGTTTCCACGAGCCGCCGATGCGGATGTTCAAGACGCACCGCAAGGACATCCCGGACGGCCGGCGCAACGAGATCATCATTAATTTCGCCGATCCCGGCTCGATCATGACGAAGTTCCTGGCCAAGGAGCCCGGCGCGCAGATGACGCTGGGCAGCGAGCAGATGGTGTTCACCTACGCCAACTCGTTCGCCGCGGCGAACGCGCTCGAGGGCTACGAGCGGCTCATCCTGGACGCAATGCTCGGGGACCAGGCCCTGTTCACCTCCTCGGACGGGATCCTGCGGCTGTGGGAGATCTCCGAGCCCCTGCTCACGAACCCGCCACCGGTGCAGGCCTACCCGCAGGGATCGTGGGGCCCCGCGGCGGTCAACGAGCTCATCGAGCCGTTCCGCTGGCACCTGCCGGAGTCGGGCTTACCGTCCGCCACGTCTTAAGAGGCGATGATGACACTCGGCTACGACAAGCCGCTCTACCTGATCGCGTTTGACCACCGCGGGTCGTTCGAGCACGATCTGTTCGGGGCCGCCGAGCCGGTCTCCGCGCAGGTGCGCGACGGCATCGTCGCTGTCAAGGAGCTCATCTTTGATGCGCACGTGCGGGCACTGGCCGAGGGGGCGCCGAAGAGTGTCTGCGGCGTCCTGGTGGACGAGGAGTTCGGCACCGGCGTTGCCCGGCGCGCTAAGGCTGAGCGCGTCCCGCTGGCGATGCCGGTCGAGAAGTCGGGCCAGGAGGAGTTCGAGTTCCAGTACGGCGATGACTTCGGCGCCCATATCGAAGCCTTCGACCCGACCTTCAGCAAGGTCCTGGTGCGCTATAACCCGGCGGGCGACGCGGCACTGAACGCGCGTCAGACGGAGCGGCTGGCCAGGCTCAGCGACTGGCTGCACGCGCGGGACCGCAAGTTCTTGTTTGAGCTGCTCGTGCCGGCCACGACGGACCAGCTGGACCGGTTCGGCGGCGACCAGCGGGCCTACGACCGGGAACTGCGCCCCGATCTGGTGGTCGCGACGATCGCAGCCTTGCAGCGCGGCGGGGTCGAGCCGGACATCTGGAAGATCGAGGGCCTCGACGCGGCGGAGGCCTGCGAGCGCGTCGTGGCCCAGGCGCAGGTCGACGACCGGGACAACGTGAAATGCATCGTGCTCGGCCGCGGGGCGGACGAGCAGCAGGTCATCGAGTGGGTGAAAATCGGCGCGGCGGTGGACGGCTTCGACGGGTTCGCCGTCGGCCGGACGCTGTGGGAGGACGCGCTGCGGAAATACCTGGCCGGGCAGGCGTCGCACGATGAGGCAGTGTACGAGATCTCGTCGCGATACCGGGACGTCATCAACGCTTACCGCCGGGCCGAGCCAGGTTTCCTCCGGGGACGGGAGTGACGGATGACATCACCGACCGTGAAGCTCCTGCTGGCCGACGTCGACGGCACCCTCGTCACCCAAGACAAGGTACTGACCAGCCGGGCCATCGAGGCAGTGCACAAGCTGCATGACGCAGGGGTCACCTTCGCGATCACTAGCGGACGGCCGCCGCGGGGCATGGGCATGCTCATCGAGCCGCTGGACATCCAGACGCCGATCGCCGCGTTCAATGGCGGGCTCCTGGTGGACCGGGACATGAACGTCATCGAGCAGCGGGTGCTGCCGGAAGACCTGGTGGTCCCGGTCACCGACATGATGTCGTCGTTCAAGCTCGATGTGTGGCTCTATAGCGGCGCCGACTGGTACGTGCCCAAGGCAGACGGGCCGCACGTGGCGCGCGAGACCTGGACCGTGAAGTTCGAGCCCACCGTCATGTCCGACGGCGTGCACGGGCTGACCGGCAGCGTGGCGAAGCTAGTCGGCGTCAGCGACGATCACGATGCGGTGGACCACGCCACTGCGGCGGTGCACGACAGATTCGGCGACCACGTCAGCGCCGCCACCTCACAGCCGTACTACCTGGACGTGACGCATCCGCAGGCCAACAAGGGCGCGGTGGCGACGTACCTGGCCGCGCGGTACAAGCTGAGCCCGGACGACATCGCCACCATCGGCGACATGCCGAACGACGTGCTGATGTTCGCGCACTCGGGGCTGAGCATCGCCATGGGCCAGTCCAGTTCCGAGGTCAAGCGCGCTGCGCGTCGGGTCACCACCTCGAACGAAGACGAGGGCTTCGCCAACGCGGTCGAGCGCTTCATCCTCCGCTCCTAACGGCCAGCGGTGGCCGCCACGCAGCCGCCCTCACCACGGCCAGCGAAGCCGCCTGGTTAGATTGAGTCTCGGGCCGCCGCCAAACTGCAAGGTTGCCCTCATCGAGCGATTCACATCACAAAAGAAAAGAGGGCAACAATGGTGTTGAAGCGTCGTCCCATGTGGACGATGTCCGCTTTCTTCGGTTCCCTGGCAATCGCAGGGGCGCTGACGGTTGCCGGCGCCGGGACCGCCAGCGCGTCCAGCACCCTGCGGGTTGGCTGCGGCCACGGCGCCTACTCGACCATCGGCGCCGCAGTGAACGCCGCCGCGAGCGGCGAAACGATCATCGTGTGCCCGGGGACCTATGCCGGGGGCGTCGTCGTATCCAAGCCCTTGTCGATTGTCGGCATCGGGCATCCGGTGATCGACGCCACAAATCAGTTCAACGGCGTGCAGGTCCTCGCGTCCGGCAGCACGATCCGCGGCCTCACGGTGAAGAACGCCCTGGGCGAGGGCATCCTCGTCGGCCTCTCGACTACGCCCGTTTCTGACGTGACGATCAGCGGCAACACGGTCGAGCACAACGACCAGGGCAATCCGAACGGCGCGGTTATCGACAATCCGAACGGATACCCGCAGTGCAATACGAACCCGGCGACGCCCACCGTGCCGGGCGACTGCGGGGAGGGGATCCACCTGGCCAATGCCTTTGACTCGACCGTCGTCGGCAACAACGTCGTCGGCAACAGCGGCGGGATCCTGCTGAGCGACGACACCGGTCAGACCTACGGCAACCGGATCGAGTTCAACAACGTGTCAGGCAACGCTTACGACTGCGGCGTCACGATCGCCGGCCACCTGCCGGCCGTTGCCGGCGGCGGCGTGCATGACAACACGATTCTCGGCAACCGGATCACCAACAACGGCCAGCTCGGTCAGGGGGGCGGCGTCATCCTCGCGACCGGCGCTCCGGGCGGCGCTGTCTACAACAACCACGTGACGGGTAACTACCTGGCTGGCAACGGCCTCGGCGGCGTCACGCTGCACGCCCACGCACCGGGCGAGAACCTCAACGGCAACACCATCACCGGAAACGTCATCGGGACGAACAACCTGGACCCAGACTCTGACTTTGTCGGCTTCGGCCCGCAGTTCTTCGACGCGCCGACAACCGGCGTGGTCATAGCGGCGGCGTCGGACATCACGATCACGATCGCCCACAACGTGATCTTCAGCAACGTGAACGGCGTGTGGCTGGGCAATGCAGGCGGGGCGACGATCACCGCCGCAGGTCTAGCCTCGAACAAGTTCGTCAAGGTAGCGAACGACGTCGTGACCGTCTCCTAGCACCATTGCCGCGTTACGGCGCTCTGCATGAGGGGCAGGCGGATCCGATCCGCCTGCCCCTCAGGCGTTCCGTGTCCGCACCTCTACGCTCTGGGCGGCACACCATGGGCGCCGCGAGATGGCGAAGCGTGCGTTAGCCGACCTCGGCGAGAGCCTTGATGCCAGCCAGGGTGGCAGTCATGTTGGCCTGATGCTCGGCGAGGCGGCGGCGCAGAATGCGGTGCTCCTTATCCGGCATCTGCTCGATGAGCTCGCTG
>Ga0123356_10006920_pt1 | contig 11389 bp, 8 predicted proteins | sample TergutEmb28metaG_2_FD_92546 | JGI IMG/M metagenome (GOLD analysis project Ga0123356, IMG submission 92546) | Embiratermes neotenicus P3 segment gut microbial communities from Petit-Saut dam, French Guiana - Emb289 P3 | ecosystem: Host-associated > Arthropoda: Insects > Digestive system > Gut ... | reverse complement strand
CTCAGGTCTTCGTCCCTGAAGCATTTGACTATCTGCATATACCTGTCAGTGCCGCCCACCATCAGAAGCTGCTTGAACATCTGAGGAGATTGTGGAAGAGCGTAAAACAGCCCCCGGTTCACCCTGCTGGGCACTATGTAATCTCTGGCGCCCTCAGGTGTGGGTTTTATCAGGACCGGGGTTTCAACCTCCGTAAAACCGACGCTGTCAAAATATTCACGGGTAGCTTTTACTATATTGTGACGAAATGTAAGGTTCTGCTGCATTTTATGCTTTCTCAGGTCAAGGTACCTGTATTTAAGCCTCAGGTTTTCGTCAACTTTATCGTCGTCCTTTATGTAAATAGGCGGAGTTTCGGCTTCCGAATAAATTGTAAGGGCGTCAGCGAAAATCTCTGTCTCTCCGGTTGGCAGGTCGGGATTTTTTGACTGCCGTTCCCTGACTGTACCTTTGACGCCTATAACGTATTCGCTCCTGAGAGTATCAGCTTTCCGGAAGACTTCTTCAGGAACCGAGTCGTCAAAAATTACCTGAATGATCCCGGTTTTGTCTCTCAGGTCGCAGAATATTATGCCGCCCAAGTCCCTTCGCTTTTGTACCCAACCGTTCAGTACCACTTTTTCGCCTATATTTTCAGCGGTTATCATTCCGCACATATTAGTTCTTTTAAACAATATTTCCATCTTATTTCTCCAAAAAACACTTTGTGATTTCTTTTTCTACGTCATCGGCCGGAATCAATTTCTGCTCGGAAGTGGCCATATTCTTAATTGAGACCTTGCCCTCCGAAAGCTCGTCGTCGCCGATGATGACAGTATACATAGCGTTGATCCTGTCAGCGTATTTCAATTGGCTTTTTATATTCCTTTTCAGCAAGTCCATTTCAGCTATAAATCCGCTGTTTCTTAATCTTCTCGTAAGGGATATCCCGAACTGTCTCGCCTTGTCGCCGATAACGGCGATAAAAACTTCCGTGGCGTCGGTTTTTTGTATTTCTATACCGTTTGATTCAAGGACCAAAAGGAGCCTTTCTATACCAAGGCCAAACCCCACTCCGGGTATGGGCGGGCCCCCCAACTGCTCTATGAGCCCGTCGTATCTTCCTCCTCCGCACACGGTTCCCTGAGCGCCGATATTGTTTGAAACGAATTCAAAGGCGGTCTTCGTATAATAATCAAGCCCTCTCACGATGCCGGGATCCACCGTGTACGCGATCCCCATGGCTTCCAAATTTGATTTAAGTTCTTCCAAGGCGTCTTTGCATTCTCCGCAGAGATAATCAATCATCAAAGGCGCTCCCTTAACAAGATTTTGACAGATTTCGGATTTGCAGTCAAGTATTCTCATGGGATTTTTGTCGAATCTGCCTTTACAAGTATCGCAAAGGGCCTCGTACTTAGTTTTGAGAAATTCCCTTAAAGCTGTTCTGTGGGATCTCCTGCATTCGGCTGTTTCAGAACACCCGACGCTGTTAATCCTCAGCTCCACGTCTTTTATCCCTAAGCCGTCTAAAAAATCTTTTCCAAGCGCTATTACCTCAGCATCCGCCAGCATGTCGCCGGTTCCGAATATTTCAACGCCGAACTGATGGAATTCCCTGAGTCTGCCGGACTGGGGCTTTTCATATCTGAAGCACGGTATGATATAAAAATACTTTGTAGGCTGGATGTCGGCGTAAAGCTTATGCTCGACAAAAGCCCTGACCACAGGCGACGTGCCTTCCGGTTTTAACGTGACGCTCCTCTTGGCGTTGTCTTCGAAGGTGTACATTTGTTTTTCCACTATATCAGTCGTATCACCCACACCTCTCGTAAACAGCTCCGTATGCTCAAAGACAGGCGTGCGAATCTCTTTAAAGCCGTAAGCGGCGCATATTTCAGCGAAGGCTTTCTCAACGAACTGCCATTTGTATATATTATTAGGCAGGATATCCTTAGTCCCTTTGGGAGCGCTTGTCAACATATATTTACCTCCGGTTAAATAAGTTTTCTTTTTTTCTTTCGATCATTTCATCGACCCGCCTTATATAGTGCTCATAGTCGGATACGTTGGGCACTCTCTCCAGCCTGTTTTCAGCCGGGTAGTAAACTTTTGTTATTCCCCCGGCACCGAGGGCCGCTATGGTTTGCTTTTCTTCCATTATCCTTATATTGTATATCCCGGCGGTTTTTGGCCTGCACCATCCGGTGTTCTCTAAGTTGCCGGCCATATTCTTTTGACGGTACAAATAATATGGTATATATCCGGCGTGTTTTAAAATATCCCTGCAGGAATCAAGCATATCCCTTACAACGTCACCGGAGTCGTAATGATAGTCCCTGTCCGTCTCTATCAATCTTGAAGCCCTTTTGACCGCCAGGGTATGGACGGTGATGTTCTCCGGAGAAAGGCTCAGGACTTTGTTCACTGTTTCCGTAAAATCCTCGGCACTTTCACCCGGCAGGCCTGCGATAATATCCGTATTTATAACTTTTATATTCCTGCCCCCGGCCGCTGTAAACGCTTTTATCACGTCATCGGTCCCGTGAGACCGTCCTATGCGGTCAAGGGTCGCCTGATTCATGGACTGCGGATTTATGCTGATCCTGCCGATTCCCGCCCCTTCAATGATTTTCAGTTTTTCTTCATCGATGGCGTCCGGCCTGCCGGCTTCAAAAGTATATTCAGCCAAATCCGACAAGTCAAAATTGTCACTTATTTGTGTAAATAGCGTCTCAAGGAGGTCGGCGCTTAAAACTGCAGGGGTACCGCCCCCTATATAAACCGTTTCCGGTTTGATCCCCGTTTCTTTCATCCAAATCCCGACGGATTTGATCTCTTTGTACAGAGCTTCCATGTATTCATTTATCCGCGCGCCTTTTATCGGGTTTGACGTAAATGAACAGTACAGGCAACGGGTGGGACAAAATGGTATCCCTATATATATTCCTGCATGTTTATCATCAGGATTTTTCAGTATCTCCCGCTGATATTTATATATTGATAAAAGCAGCCGGGCTTTTTCGGCCTCTAATAAGTATTCTCCCTCCAGCACTTCTTTGACTTTTTCGAAGTCTCCGAATTTTTCATATAATTCAGCGGTAAGCTTGACCGGCCTGACTCCGGTAAGGATCCCCCACTCCGGCCGTTTTCCTGTACGGTTTGAAAGGGAAAGGTACAGTTCCCGCAGTGCTGTTTTCTTATCACCGGATACACCGGGAACTACAGACAAGCGGTATTCCGACGGTCTTAAAAAAACTTTGACCAGTTCCTCGTATTCGTATTTAAAATCGCCGCCTTTTAATTCAATTTCGTACAAATGGGTTGTTACTCTTTTCAAAACCTATTTCCGTTTGTCCCATATGGCCGGGGAAAACCTTCGTATCCTCAGGCAGTGTAAACAATTTTTTCTTTATCGAGTTCATAAGCTCGGCAAAGGAACCGCCGGCTAAGTCCGTTCTTCCGATGCTCTGAGCAAAAAGAGTATCTCCGCTGAACAGGCAGTTTTCAACGTATACGCACATGCCGCCTGCCGTGTGCCCCGGAGTAAGTATGAATTTCAATTCCATGCCGCCCACATTCACAACTTCTCCGTCCTTTACGCACAGGTCCGGGGTGAATTCGTCTGAAATCGTTTTCGCTTCCGCTTCGGATGCCACAAGCTTGGCTTCAGGGAATTTCTTCATAAAACCTTCAACTCCGCCGGTATGGTCAAAATGGCCGTGGGTCAGTATTATGTATTCTAATGAAACGGAGTCTTTTTTGATTTTTTCCGCCAGGGAATCGTCGTATCCGCCCGGATCGATGATAAACCCTTTCTTGGCCTCTTCGTCTGATACATAATAAGTGTTTACGTTAAGCATTCCTGTTTGAGCGATCATTATTTTCATATTTGGTTTCTCCTTAAAATAGTTTGCGGCTGTCAAGCATTATGGTAACGGGGCCGTCGTTGTTTATTTTCACTAACATTTCCGCCCTGAAAATACCCTCTTCTATACTAATGTCCTGCTTTTTTATATTTTCAATGAATTCCCTGTACAATTCATTGGCTTTCTCAGGCCTTGCCGCGTTTGAAAAGCTTGGCCGCCGCCCTCTGCGCGCGTCGCCCAATAAGGTGAATTGTGAAATCGCAAGTACTGCGCCGCCGATTTCCTTTACAGAAAGGTTCATCTTTCCCTCGCTGTCCTCAAAAATTCTGAGTCCCGCGACTTTTTCAGCCATATATGCTGCGTCTGCTTCAGTGTCGTCCTCTTCCACACCTAAGAACACCACATGTCCGGTCCCTATGGCACCGACTACGGCGCCGTCAACTGAAACGTCGGCGCTGCTCACTCTTTGAACGACTGCCCTCATATATCCTCCCACTATGTGATCGCCCGGTAGACATAGGCGACACCGGGTACATTTTTCATTGCTCTCAGCACTTTTTCCATTTGACTCGTGTTCGATATGGAAAGAGTCATTGTTATATTGACGGACTGATCCTTTGCCGCTTTTGCGTTGACCCCGGAAATGTGGACGTCCATATCCTCGCATACCCGCGACAAGTCTGAAAAAAGCCCTTTCCTGTCTTCCCCTAAAATGCATATGTCCGTATCATAAGACTTGTCCAGCTTGTCCTGATCCCACTCGACTTCAATATATCTCTGCTTGTCAATTTCCGGCATGGAAAGGATGTTAGCGCAGTCCGTCCTGTGGACGGAAATGCCTCTGCCTTTAGTTATAAAGCCGATTATTTCGTCTCCGGGCACAGGATTGCAGCATTTGGAAAAACGGATCAATAAATTGCCCTCACCTTTTACGGTGATCCCGGCATGATCCCGCGGATACCTGCGTTTCTTCTTTTTCTCATCGGAAATCAAGTTTTCTACGGTATTATCGCTTTTTTTAAGCTCTTCCTGCTTTTCATCATGATAATACCCGAAGAGCATCAGTGCGACTTTACTAAGAAACGCGCCTCCGCTGCTCAGTTGGTTATACAGCTCGTCTGAGGTAGAAAGATTAAGGCTTTTAACGGCTTTCATGATATAAGTGTGTTTTGCTATGAGCTGAGGGTCGTATCCTTTTCTCCTGACGTATTTTTCAAGGGCTTCCTTACCCTTGTCGATATTGTCTGATTTATTCTCTTTTTTCAGCCAAGCCCTTATCCTGCTTCTGGCGTTGCTGCTTTTGGCGATTTTAAGCCAGTCGATGCTCGGGCCGCTTGAATTAGACGAGGTAATTATTTCGAGTATATTGCCGTTTTGCAAGGTTTGTTCCAATGGAACCATTTTCCCGTTGACTTTTGCTCCGATGCACTGATAACCTATTGCCGAGTGTATCTTAAAAGCGAAATCCAGAGGCGTCGAACCTGCCGGAAGTTCGACAACGTCACCTTTAGGCGTAAAAACAAACACCTGGCTGGCGAAAAGGTCGACTTTAAGGGTCTCCATGAATTCTCTCGGGTCGTTCATGTCCTTATGCCACTCGAGGGTCTGTCTGAGCCAGGACAGCTTCATTTCCTCAACGTCCGCGTCTTTGCCCGACCCTTTACCCTCTTTGTATTTCCAATGAGCCGCTATACCGTATTCAGCTATCTTATGCATCTCATACGTTCTTATCTGGATCTCAAAAGGCTCCCCGGTCTCGCCGATGACCGTAGTATGAAGGGATTGATATAAGTTGGGTTTTGGCATGGCGATATAGTCTTTGAATTTTCCGGGTATGGGCTTCCACATGGTGTGGACTATTCCCAGGACGGCGTAGCAGTCCCTGATGTTTTCCACGATGATGCGCACGGCTGATATGTCAAATATTTCGTCAAGCTGCCGGTTCTGATACTTCATCTTCCTGTATATGCTGTAGAGATGCTTCGACCTGCCCATTATCTCGGACTTGATATCCATTTCGTCAAGAGATTCTTTTATCTCATTTTTGACAAGGCTGATCACTTCTTCCCGGTGGGCTTGGTTACGGTCTATTTTTTCTATGAGGCCGTTGTAACTTTCCGGCTCAAGATACTTGAACGCCGTATCCTCAAGTTCGAATTTTATGGTGTATATACCGAGACGGCTTGCAAGGGGGGCGTAAATCTCCATGGTTTCTACGCATTTGTCGTGAATCTGGGCATCGTTCATGTAGTTTATCGTGCGAAGATTATGAAGCCTGTCGGCGAGCTTTATAAGAAGAACCCTGATGTCTTTCGCCATGGCGAGAAACATTTTACGCAGGTTTTCGGCCTGCTTTTCCTCTTTGCTTTCAAATACGATAGACGCCAATTTTGTGACGCCGCCCACTAACAGCTCCACTTCATGGCCGAAATCTTCAGAAAGGTTTGTATATGTGTAAGAAGTGTCTTCAACTACGTCGTGCAAAATCCCGGCAACAAGGGTTATGTCATCCATACCTAATTCCGCCAGTATTTTTGCCACTGACAGAGGGTGAACAATATAAGGCTCACCCGACATTCTCAATTGTCCGCGATGCATTTCCTCGGCCTTGTCATAGGCCTTGCCGAGCAGCTCCAAATCATAGTTCGGATTGTTTTTTTTAAGACTCTCTAAAAACTCCTTCTTTGTCTCCATTAATCCTGCTTTTTACTTCTTTTCATTTTATATTTAGGGCCTCCCGTCAATTGGGTCAGTTGATAATACACGGGGCTGCACAAACCGATTGAGGAAAGGGTGCCGACTATAACGCCTACAAGAAGGGGCAGAACAAATTCAGTTATGGCGGGTGAAGTCATGAGCATCAGCGGTATCATAACTGAAATCGTTGTGACCGAAGTCATTATTGACCTGGTCAACGTCTGGTTTACGCTCTTGTCTACGATCTCTTCCGTTCTGTTCTTTTTCATAAAGCCTAAGTTTTCCCGTATCCTGTCAAAAATTACAATGGTGTCATTTAGGGAATACCCGACTACCGTCAGTATACCGGCGATAAACGGGTTGTTTATCGTGATTTGGAAAATGGCGTAAAAGGCAAGGACGAACAGTACGTCATGGAATACCCCGAATACTGTAGCCAAGCCGAATTTCCATTCAAACCTGAAAACTATATAAAAGAACATACCGAGGCTGGCGATCAATATGGCCATTATGGCGTTGTTCCTCAGTTCTTTGCTTACTGAGGGGCCGAACTGGTCAACGGCAAGGACACTTTGGTCGCCTATACCGAATGCGGCTTTAAGGCCGTCCACCGCCGCCGTACGCTGTTCAGTGTTAAGGGACTGCATAGTCCTCATTATTGCCTGATGGTTGTTTTCACCGGCATATACGATCTCCGCGTTTATTCCGGTCTGCGCGAGGGCGTTCTGTATTTCTTCAGCAGGTACAAATCTGCCCATGTCCACCTGCATCATAGTCCCTCCGGTAAAATCTATACCGTAGTTGAAATCCCTGACTCCTGTGGCTGCGAGGCTGAGGCCTATGGTTATAAATATTATGGAGATCAAATAATATACTCTTCTGTTTTTAACAAATCTGAACTCCCTGATTTTTATGATCGGCTCGTTGTCCTCGTTTACGCCGAACAACCTCTTTGAAGAAAACATCTTGCTTTCGCACAACACTGTAAGATAAAGCCTGGTGACTGAAACAGCCGTAAAAACGCTTATTATTATACCTATCATGAGCATAAGGGCGAATCCTCTCACAGAGCTTGTACCGGCAAAATACAATACAAGAGCCGCTATCATTGACGTGGACTGGGCGTCTATTACAGTACCCATGGCGCGCTTGAAGCCGGATTGGATCGCCACCCTGACAGTTTTTCCGTTGCATATCTCTTCCCTGATCCTGGAAAATATTATTATATTCGCGTCCGTGGCCATACCTATTGAAAGTATGAGGCCGGCTATCCCGGGCAAAGTCAAAACGCCGCCCATGAGGACTAATATCCACAGTACAAGTATCACATAAAGTGAAAGGGCTATATTTGCGGCAACACCCATTATCCTGTATCCGACAAGCATTATCATGAACAGGATTATAAAGCCGATGACTCCGGCTACGACGCTCTTTTCAAGGGCGTCTATACCGATGGTCGCAGTCCTTGTGGATGACGTTATCTCCTGCAGATCCACAGGCAGAGCGCCTCCTCTGATGAGAGCCGCCTGATTGACTGCTTCAGCCTGGGGGAACCCTCCGGGCCGCCCTGATGTGATCTGGGCCGAGCCGTTTTCGATGGGGCCGTCGTTTACCGTCGGCGAGCTTATAACGATGCCGTCAAGAATTATCAAAATTGCGTTTGCGGGATATTCCGCTGACATCGGGACGACCTGCCTGTTGTAAGCTTTTCTCGTAGCTTCCGCAAAGGCGGCTGTACCCTCTCTGTTGAATTCAAGGGATATGGCGTAACCGCCGTGCCTTGTGTCCTGAGATACCCCGGCGTCTCTGACCATGCTGCCGTCCAAAACGAAAGAACCGTCAGCCAAAACAAACTGAAGCATGGCGGTCCTGCCTATGGTCGCTATCGCCTCTTCCGCGTCTTCAGCCCCGGGGAGCTCGACTCTCAGCCTCTTTTCTCCCTCAGTGGTGACTACGGGTTCAGACAGCCCCATTTGGTTGACACGGTTTTCAATTACCGTCTGGGTCTGATCCATAAGCCTTCGAAGCTCCGCGCCGCTCAAGTCGGTCTGAGCCTCCATGACTACATATACTCCGCCCTTTATATCGAGCCCCAATTTTAAATTGTCCTGAAGCGGCCCTATTCCGCCTATTCCGACGACGGTTATATACCATCCGAAAATAATAATGACGGCTGTTAGTATTGCCAGCAGCCTTCTTACACCGATACTCATTTTTCCACCTTTAAGTATTTATCTTTTATAAAGACCCCTGTACTACAGGGGTCGCAACAGCTTTATGAGGGTTTTTACCGCTTGTTGTTTTCCTCATCGCCTTTATCTTCTACTATGTCATCTATCATATCATCAGATTCTTCGCTTACCCTTCTCATCCTCTTCGGCAAAGGTTTCCTTGAGTCTGACGTGTCCTCTTCCTCATCCGTAGGCCTCGGTCTTCTTGATGATGCTGTTCTTCCGTAAGATTCAGCTATTTTCGATACTCCCCATCTCATTATTTCAAACTTCACTTTGTCAGCGCCGACTTGTATCGTTATAGATTCGTCCTTCGTTTTAACTACTTTTCCGCATATCCCGCCTATCGTTATTATTTCATCTCCTACCTGAACGCTGGCGCGCATTTCGTTTATGGCTTTTTCCTTTTTCTTCTGCGGCCTTATCAATAAGAGATACATAACTAAAATAAATAGAACTAGAAAACCTATTTGAGTCATAGCATTGGGATCCATTATATTTCCTCCTTGAATTAAATAATATATCGATTTGGTGCCGGCGATGGGGGTCGAACCCATACGGTGTTGCCACCACGGGATTTTGAGTCCCGCACGTCTGCCAGTTCCATCACGCCGGCGTACTTCAGACATTTTAACACATTAATGTGATTTTTTCAATAAAAATATCAGTTGGGCCTAAAGCTGCGTCATTGCCGCGTCCAGCGCAGCACAGGTGTCTATATACTGGGCTATGAATTCCTCAAATTTTTCTTTTATCAGTTCATTGTTCCCGTCTTTTCCGGCGGCTTCAAGTTCGAGGGCGATTTTGGGCAGCACTGTGGAGCCCACTGAGGCGGAACTGGATTTCAAGCCGTGAAATTCTATCGTCAGCCTGTTAAAATCCTCCTGTGCAAAAAAACCTCTCAAGTTTTCGACTTTTGTATCAATGTTTTTCGTAAACGCGGCGGCGATCTTAACGTAAATTTCTTTCTTGCCCGCCATATACGCGATACCTTTCTGAGTATCGATAACATCGTTATACATCTTCTTACCTCCGTTTTTAGTGCCGAAGCAGGACTTAACATGTCCTGCAACGACACTCTGACTGGTGCGGTCGACCGGACTTGAACCGGTACGATATGCTCACACGCCCCTCAAACGTGCGCGTCTGCCTATTCCGCCACGACCGCAGGTATTTCATATTCGCATAACCATTCTCCGCTGTTGTTATAATAATTATTAAACAGCGGAATGAGTTCGCCTTTCAGAACGCTTGTGGCTATTGCACCGTACGTTTTATAAAGAATGCAATAGTAAGGGAGTTCGTCTTTCAATATTCCGTTTACCTGCTGAAAGATTTCGGCTTTTCTGTTGTTGGCGATCCCGGTATGCATTTCATCCAACAATTCATCAAGCCCGGAGTTGGAATAACCAACGGGATTGCCGAACCTCGAATGAAGCAAGTTCCTCAAATCATATCTTTCGTTGAATGAATATCCGCCTATGTAGATGTCAAAATTTCCTGTTGTGATTCTTGAAATATATTCATCCCAACTACAGTATATAATATACGAGTCAAGGGGCAGTTTGTCAAGTGCGTTTTTAATAATAATAGCGGCTGACACTCTCAACGGGTCATCGGAATTTACTATAATACGGAGAGGTTCCGGTTCAACAAGCCTCGCCTCCTCTAAAAGCGCCGCGGCTTTCTCAAGGTCAAAAGCATATGATTCCTCTTCGTTCCTGTTTCCGAAAAAGTAAGGAAAATAAATCGTATCGCTCAGAATGCCGCTTTTAAGATACGCGCTTTCAAGTATTTCCACGGCGTCCACGGCGTGGGCTATGGCCTGCCGCACCTTTATATTTCCCGTCACTTCACCCCTCATGTTAAAAGCGACCAATTCCGCCTGATTAGAAACAAAATTGACCGTGTTGACATTCATGTTGCTTGTCAGAGTGTCCCTGTCTGCCTCCGTGTTTATAAGCAGCGAAACGGTTCCGACTCCGATAAGGTTAAGGGCGTCTTTTTTATCAGGGAAGACTATGAATACCAATTCGTTTTTCGGAACGCTTCCGAAATATGATTCGTTGGCGCTCAAAATCAGCTTTGAGATATCGTTATATGACTCGACCTTGTACGGGCCGGTCCCTACAGGTATAAATTCCCCGATGTTTCTTCTGACATCGGCCGCCCGGGTGAACTTGTGGGAAGGAAGTATGGGAAAAATAAGGTTTTCCGGGCCCAGGTTCCCGGAGTTCCTGAAAGTTATCGTAACTCTGTATGGTTCCGCCCTTGTTACCCCCACTGACCTTATGTTTGAAACGTACGAAGAATAAATCGTTTCATTGAGGCCGGCAAGATATATGTATGTGTCGATGGAAAATTTAACGTCTGAGGCGTCAAATTCACGCCCGTCATGCCATAATATCCCACGTTTAAGATCTATCGTCAAACGCAGCCCGTCGTCGCTGTAGCTGAAGGACTGAACAAGTCTTCTCTCAGGCTCAAGCCTTTCATTGAGCACGAAAAGGCTGTCGTAAAGAAGCTTGCTCAAAAAATAAGTGTCTTCGTCTTTTGAGATCATCGGATTTAAGGTCCGGACTTTTTCCATAGGCAAATAAACGGTTCTTTCCG
>Ga0123356_10006919_pt1 | contig 11389 bp, 9 predicted proteins | sample TergutEmb28metaG_2_FD_92546 | JGI IMG/M metagenome (GOLD analysis project Ga0123356, IMG submission 92546) | Embiratermes neotenicus P3 segment gut microbial communities from Petit-Saut dam, French Guiana - Emb289 P3 | ecosystem: Host-associated > Arthropoda: Insects > Digestive system > Gut ... | reverse complement strand
CATCGTGGTGGCGGTCTGGTGGGCGTTCCTTGCCGGGATCACGCTGCCGGTCTGGTACTGGGCGCCGTGGAAGTCCATCCACGGCGTGCGGTACCACGGCTACGACCTCGGCTACCACCCGAACGGCCCGCACGGTCCCGGCGGCTGGGGCCTCTACGTCAACACGCTCCCGGAAGCGTTCGCGGTCGCGGCCGTCTGCCTAGTGCTGTTCCTGATCTTCAATTACGCCGTGGTGGCGACCGCCCGCGCCCACGCGGCGGTCGCCCGCGGGCTGCTCGGCCCGGCCGAAGACCCGCTGCGCCCGGCGAAAGAAGTACTCGGCCGTCCTGGCCCGCTGTCTTCGAACCTGCGCGCCTGACTGTCCCCGCCCGTGAGGGTCCAGCTCACGGGCGGGGAACAGGCCGCGGCCGACTAACACCGACACCGATCTGCGCCAAACAGAGAGGAACTCCGATGCGCCAGCCGCAGAGTTCAGTATTGCCGATTTCACCCCCCGGCGAAGCCCACGACCCGCCGCCAGGCGGCCGTCGAGGCCGGCCCAATCTCACCGAGCGGATGGCCGGCTGGAGCGCCGCACACCGCAAGACTGCCGTCTTCGGCTGGCTGCTCCTCGTCGCCGCCATCTTCATCATCGGCCAGGCGGTCGGCTCCAGGAACCTGCCGGAATACAGCTCCGGCCAGGCCGGCCAGGCCGAACGGGTGCTGAACCAGTACGCGCCGGCGCAGCTCAACGCGTCGACCGAGAACGTGCTGATCCAGCCCACGGCGCCCGGCGCCACCTACGGCACCGATCCGGCCATGCGCCAGGCCGCGTCCCAGGTGGCCGCCGCGCTGGCCGCCTACCCTAATTACGCGACGCATATCCAGGCGCCGCGTGTGTCGAAGGACGGGCACAGCGCCCTGGTCACGTTCCAGGTCCCCGGCAACGTCACGAACGTCGACCAGGCGGTGACCACTCTCCAGCACGCGGTCGCGGGGGTGCAGGCCAGTCACCCGGACCTGCGCGTCGCCGAGACCGGTGACGCGAGCATCCAGCAGGCGATCAACAGCTCACTGAACTTCAGCAAGGCCGAGGTGACCTCGGTGCCGATCACGCTGATCTTGATGCTCGCCGTGTTCGGCTCGCTGGTCGCGGCCGGCATCCCGGTGCTGCTCGCGCTCTCCGCGTTGACCGCCGCTATCGGGGTGGTGACGATGGCCAGCCACTGGCTGCCGGTGGACGGCAACACGTTTGAGGTCGTGGTGATCGTCGGGATGGCGGTCGGTGTCGACTATTCGCTGTTCTACCTGCGGCGCGAGCGTGAGGAGCGGGCGCGGGGCCGGTCGTTCCCCGAGGCGCTGCGGATCGCGGGGCGCACGTCGGGCCGCACGATCCTGGTCTCCGGCCTGACCGTGATGGCGGCCATGTCTGGCCTGTTCTTCGTCGGCGGCGGCCCGTTCAGCGGCTTCGCGCTGGGCACGATCGCCGTGGTGGGCATCGCGGTCATCGGCTCGCTGACCGTGCTGCCCGCGCTGCTGGCCTGGCTGGGGCCGAAGGCGGACGCCGGGCGGATCCCGTTCCTCGGCCGGCGGCAGGCCGCCGGCCGGCCATCCCGGCTCTGGGGGGCGCTGGCCCGGCGGGTGGTCGCCAGGCCGGTGATCTGGGGCGGCCTCGCCACGGTCGCGCTGCTCGCGCTGGCCGGCCCGGCGCTCGGCCTGCGGCTCGGCCAACCTGCCGTGGACGCGCCTAAGGACGCGGCCGTGGTCCAGACGTTCACGGCTATCCAGCAGGCGTTCCCGCAGGCCCCGGCGCCCGCGGAGGTCGTGGTGACGGGCGCGGACGTCACCGGCCCGCAGGTGCTCGCCGCGGTAGACGCGCTGCGGGCCGATGCAGCCCGCGGCGGCGCCATTCACGACCCGGTGACCACCACCGTCATCGGCGGCGGGCGCGCGCTCGTGGTCGACGTGCCGCTGGCCGGCAACGGGGCAGACACCGCCTCGGACAACGCGCTGCTGACGCTGCGGAACCAGATCCTGCCGGACACCATCGGCAAGGTCCCCGGGCTCAGTTACCCGGTCACCGGCGACACCGCGTCGACGTACGACATCATCCAGACAGAGGACGCCAGCCTGCCCGTGGTGTTCGGCTTCGTCGCGGTGCTGGCCTTCGTGCTGCTGCTGGTGGCGTTCCGGTCGGTCCTCGTGTCGCTGGTGTCAATCGCGCTGAACCTGCTGTCGGTGGGCGCCGCCTACGGCCTGGTCGTGCTCATCTTCCAGGACGGGCGGCTGCAAGGGCCGCTCGATTACACGTCGTTCGGCGGGATCATCTTCTGGGTGCCGCTGATGATGTTCGTGTTCCTGTTCGGGATCAGCATGGACTACCACGTGTTCATCCTCAGCCGGATCCGCGAGCTATGGGCGCGAGGCTCGTCGCCGAAGCAGGCGATCGTCGACGGCATCGCGTCAAGCGGGGGAGTGGTGACCAGCGCCGCGCTGATAATGGTGGCGCTGTTCTCGATGTTCTCCACGCTCTCGCTGATCGACCTCAAGATCCTCGGGGTCGGCACGGCCGCCGCCGTGCTCATCGACGCGACGATCGTGCGGGGCATCCTCGTGCCCGCCGCCCTGGCCCTGCTTGGCGACCGCGCCTGGTCCGTCCGCCCCCGCCGACGCGCCGAGGCAGAGCGAGTTCCCGCGGCTTCGGCCTAGCCCGTCGGCTGGCCCGCTGGCCGCCCGCCTCTCAGCAAGAGCGGGCGGCCAGCACGGTCCGCGCCAGGGAGACCGCCGCAGCCACGGCCATCGCCACCGCCGCCCTCCGCTGCCAGCAGGCCAGCCGCCCCGAACACCGCATCTGGTCCGCACCTCACAACCAGATAGTCCCCGCCTGAACAGGCCCAACCCAAGATGATCTTGGCCACCCGCAAAATTGACGCGCACCCAGCCTCCTCACGAGCAGCAGCGAATGTCGGCGGCACATGCGAGGATTGCGGGATGAAGTTTTCCGTCGAAAGGGACGTGCTCGCCGAGGCTGTGACGTGGGTGGCCAGGGCGCTCCCCGCGCGGCCGGTGGTGCCGTTGCTGAGCGGCCTGCTGGTCCGGGCTGGCCAGGAGGAGGACGGTGAGCCCAATGAATCGAACTGGCTTACGCTCGCCTGCTTCGACTATGAGGTGTCGGCACGAATGCGGGTCCGTGCCGAGGTATCGGAGCCGGGGACGTTCCTGGTGCCGGGACGGCTTCTGATGGAGATCATCCGCAGCCTTCCCGGCCATCCGGTCGAGTTCGCGGACGACCCCGACGGCGTTTCCGTGACCTGCGGCGAGGCGTCATTCGCGCTGGCCACGCTGCCGCTGGCGGAGTACCCGGAACTTCCGGACCTGCCGCACGTGGCCGGCACTGTGGACGGCGGTGAGTTCGCGACCGCGATCGGTCAGGTGACCCCATCCGCGAGCAGGGATGACACGTTGCCGATGCTCACCGCGGTCAACGTTGAGCTCGACGGGACGGCGATGACGCTCGCTGCCACCGACCGGTACCGGCTCGCGGTCCGTGACCTGACCTGGAACCCGGCATCGGCCCGTGCTGGGGAGCCCCGTGCTGGGGAGCCCCGTGCTGGGGAGCCCCGTGCTGGGGAGCCCAGTGCCGGAGACGGCGGGGCCGCCCACGGCAGGGGCGCGCTTTTGGTGCCCGCGAAGACGCTTGCCGACGCCGCCCGGATGATGACGCACGGCACCGAGGTCCGGATCATGCTCCGCACCGGGGCCGACGGCCCGCATTCCGCGGCTCCGGACGGCGCGGGCCGGGACATCGCCGGGCCGCGTGTCGCGGGACCGGGGGCGACGGACGCGATGATCGGCTTCGAGTCGGGCGAGCGACGGCTGACCACCCGGCTGCTGGCTGGCGAGTTCGTGAAGTACCGGTCCCGGTTCCCCGCCGAGTTCGGCTGCACCGCCGAGCTTCCCGGCGAGGCGTTCGTCGAGGCGGTGCGGCGGGTGGCGCTGGTGGCCGAACGGGGCACGCCGGTCCAGCTGTCGTTCACCCCCGGCCAGGTCACGATCTTCGCGGGAACGCAGGGTCAGGCCCGGGCCCGGGAGACTGTGCCCGCCGAGTTCTCCGGAGACGAGCCGTCGATCGCGTTCAGCCCGCACTACCTGCTTGACGGGGTCCTCGCGGCGACAGCCGCGGTGGGGACAGACGTCCCGGCAACTGGCGCTGCAGCAGCGGATAAGGCGGCGACTGGCGAGACGGAGCCGGACTCGGCCGGCCGGAAGGCGACAGTCTCGGCGGCCCCGTCCACCGCGACCGCCTCGGTTTCCCGGGTCAGGCTGCGGTTCACCAGCGCGAGCAAGCCGGCGGTTATCACCCCGTCGTCCGGTACCGGGCACGAATTCAGGTACCTGGTCGTGCCGCAGCGGCTGTCTCGTTTACGATCCCGAACAGGTGAAAACGTGTTACTTGCCGAAGCCGAACTCCCCGGACTGCCCGTACGGCTGCGCGGGCGCGCCGAATCCGCCACCCGACCCGCCAGGCCCCCACGGCCCGGTGGGATGGTAGTAGCCCTGCCGGGCGAAGAGCAGCGCGGTGAATAGCCAGACCAGCATCACGAGCATCAGCAGGGACAGCGCCGCGAACCGTCCGGCCCGGTCGGTTGGCCGCTGCTCCCGCAGGTCCCGCGGCCGGTGCCCGGTCGTTGGCGGCACGCCCGCGCCCCAGTGCCTGTTCGCGCCGACGATCCCGTGGGTCCCTCCGGTCGCCGTCCAGCCGTAGCCGGATACCGGTGGCTGCGGTTCCGCGAACCTGCCCAGCCGTCCTGGCCCCGGCAGGTCGGCCATAATCCGCGCGAGCTGCCCGTAGGTTCGCGCGGCGAACACTGACTCAAGGCGCTCGTTCAGCTCATCGAGGGTCAGCCGGCCGGCCGCGTAATGCTCACCGAGGTCGGCCGCCGCCGCGTCGCGTTCCGCGTCCCCGATGCGCAACGCGTGCGGTCCCCGCGGTCGGTAGGGATCGCCCCCGCCACCTGGGTAGGGAGCGAAGTAACGCATCGCCATGGCGCTTCCCGTGGTTGCTCGGAAAGTTCGGTCTTCCTCCACGATAAATCGCCGGCGGTGGCCTAGGGAACCCGGATCGTCTTACCCGCGGCGACGACGTGGACCGCGACCGCCTCGTCCGCCGCCCCGTCCACGACGTCCCAAGATGACGAACAGCAGCCGCCGGAGCAGCGCGAATGCGGCCAGGATGAGGACGATCCCGACCGGCCGGCCGCCGCCTCCGATGCCGAAGGCTGCCAGGATGCCGAACACCAGCAAGGCCGGCATGAGCAACAGCAGCAGCCCGATGCCCGCCCCGGCCCGGCGCCCCGACTGACAGCCTCCCTGGTACTGCCAGCGGTCGTCTGCGCCGGGTCCTGGGTTGCCGGGTCCCGGGTATCCGCCGGGCCCGAAGGCCGAGCTCGGGCTCCGCCAGCTTGACGGCAGATCGGTGAAGAGCCCGTTCAGGTCACTGCGCGTCTTCGCGGCGAACGCCCGGTCGAGCCGCTCGTTCAGTTCTTCCTGGTCGAGTCGCCCGCTGGCGAAGTGCTCGCGCAGCTCGGACGCCGCGGCTTCCCGCTCGGCGTCGCTCACTCGCATCTCGGGTCCCGCAGCCATCGTGCCCTCCGCACCAGTTCAAGCGATTAGTCACGACCACGATATATCGCGTATTAGCGCCCGGCAAGCGGCCTTGGCGAGTCGGCGGTGAAACCCCGTGCCTGGGGCCGTGCTGGAAGGCAGCGCCGGCGGTCGCGAAGTTCAGCACCTAGAACTCTAGACATCTAGAAATATAGACATCTAGACTGGGGAGCATGGAAGACGACGACAAGCGTCAGTTCAACGTCCTGCTCCCCGAGTCGCTCATCCGCGCGGTGAAGATCGCCGCCGTGAACGACGGCTCGTCGCTGTCCCGCTTCGTCGAGGCCGCGCTTCGTGCCCATCTCGCCGGGCAATCACGCTCATCCCAGGAGGCATCATGATCCGGCTCGCGCCGCTTTACTTCACCGCCGACACCGACCGTGCGGCTGCGTTCTTCGCCGCGCTCGGTTTCACCGACGTGGTTACCAAGAGCCGCACCGAGACCTGGGTCGAACTCAACGCGCCGCAGGCGCTGCTCTGCCTGCACGGCGGCCCCGCCGATAGCGGTGCGTCGCCCGGCAATAGCGACATCGCCTTCGAGAGCGACGACGACCCGCACGAGCTCGCCGCCCGCCTGAAGGCCGCCGGGTACGAGGACGCGATGGTCATCGACGAGAACTACGGCCGCAGCCTCCGGGTCACCGGCCCGGACGGCACCCAGATCTGGGTTAACTTCAGCGACCGCTCCCTGATCGTCTGACCGTTGTGAAGGACAGTTAACGCCTGATACCCCAAAAAGCTAACAACTGTTTTATTTCAGCCGCAACGCCCTACGGTACAGTTCTTCCCGATGGCTTGCGGCGAGGGGGCGCCGGCAAACCTCGCGAGAGGGGCACCATGCCTGCTGCTCAGCCCGATGACTGCGGCGTACCGTTTCGCTTCGACATCACCGCGCCCAGTGTCGCCAGGATCCAGGACTACCTGCTCCTCGGCAAAGACAACTTCCCGGCCGACAGGGCCGTGGCCGCGGAACTGGCCACGGCCGGCCTAGAGCCGGAGCGGTTGTTCCGGGCAAGCCGCGGCTTTCTCCGCCGCGCCGTCGGCCTGCTCGCCGAACGCGGCGTCTCCCAGTTCCTTGACCTCGGCTGCGGCATGCCGGAAGGGCTGAACACCCACGAGGTGGCGCGCGCCGTCCAGCCGGCCGCGCGGGTCGTGTACGTCGACGGTGATCCCATCGTCGCCTTGCACGCGAACGCGTGGCTGGCTACGGCGGACGGCGTCACCGCAGTCCGCGCAGACATCAAGGACGCCAAGGCCGTCCTCGACGATGCGGTCTTGACCGGAGACATCGACTTCTCGCGTCCAGTAGCGGTGCTGCTCGTGTCGGTCCTCGATTTCATCGGAGACAAGGACGACCCGGCCGGCATCGTTGCCGCGATCCGCGGCAGGCTGTGCCCCGGCAGCTTCCTTGTCATCGCGGCGGCTGCCAGCGATGGCGTCCCACCCGCCATGATCGAGGCCGCCCGGGCCGCCTACGCCCCTGCAGGCGTCGACTTCACGCCCCGTACCAGGGACGAGATCGCCGCGTTCTTCGACGGCTTGGACCTCATGGCTCCCGGCGTGGTTGCCCTGCCAGACTGGCGCCCGGCTCAGTGGACGGACCGCACGCCGCTGCCGGTCCCCTCCCTCGGCGCCGTCGGCGAACTGCTGCGCTAGCCGCCTGCTCGCGGACAGCGCGAGCACGGTCAGGGCCAGCAGCACATACGAGCTGCCGAGCACCTGCTGCCACGCGGCCCAGTGCAGCTCCCGATTGCCGCCGGACGGGAACCACCACTGTGGTGCCGCCGCGAAGACCGCCAGGCCGCACAGTGCGACAGTGAGTCCGCCGCGCTGTCGGCGCGCAACGCTCGCCAGCGCCAGCGCCAGCATCGCCAGTTCACCCCACACCCAGTGGTGGGACCAGGAGATCGGCGATATCAGCAGCGCGGCGAAGGCGTTGACCGACAGCGCCCAGGTGTCCGCCGAGCGGGCGAACGCCTGCCGCATGCCGCTGCAGGCGAGAACGACCACGACGGCGGACAGCGCCAGCCACAGCGCCGTCCCGGCGGCGCTGTGCACGTCAGCTCCGGCACGGGCGAGCAGCCCCGCGATGGACTGGTTCGCCGCGTAGTCGGCGGGGCCCGGCCGGGTGGCCTGGAAGACCACCGAGGTCCAGTAGACAACCGAGTCGTGCCAGGCGAACAGGAACCCCGCGGCCGTGCTGGCCGCGAACGACGCGCACGCCGTCCCCGCCGCCCGGTAGTCCCGCCGGAGCAGGAAGAACAGCACGAACGCGGCCGGCGTCAGCTTCACTGCGGCGGCCAGCCCGACCAGTGTCCCGCGGGGCAGCCGCGGCCGCGCGGTCAGGCAGTCGAGCGTCACGAGCGCCATCAGCGCGATATTGACCTGACCGTAGTCGAGCGTGTTCCGTACCGGTTCGAGAAAGAGCGCACCGGGCAGCACGAATGCCACCGTCCGCCAAGACCCGGAGCCGAGAAACATCCGCAGCACCAGCGCGGTCAGGACGGCGCTTGCCAGCGTCAGTGCCGCCGTCGCGACGGCCATCGGCACTAGCGACAGCGGCGTGAGCAGGACCGCGGCGATTGGCGGGTAGCTGAACGGCAACCGCGCACCGCTGCTGGCCGGTGGCAAGGTGCCGTACAGGGCGCCACCGTGCAGCCAGACCCTGCTGCCGATCCGGTAGACGTCGAGGTCGATCTGATAGCGCCCGAAGCTCACTCCGTGCCGCGAGTACGACACCAGGAAGAATGCGGCGGCGGCCAGGTAGCCGACGATCAGCGCGATCCGCGCTACGAGCGACGCTCGCGGCGGGGACGACGGAACGTGCCAGCGAAGGAGCATGGCACAGGTCTACGGACGGGCCCGTCTCGGCACGGTAAGGATGGCGCTTATGCGGCGCTTATCGGGTGTGGCAGATACTGCCCGAGGTGGGTCCCGACGTGGATACTGAATGGGGCATATAGGGAGGCACAGGTGCGGGTGCTCGTGGCCGAGGACGAGCGGGTCATGGCCGACACGATCGCCGAGGGGCTGCGGCGGCGCGCCATGGCGGTCGACGTCTGCTACGACGGTGACACCGCGCTGGAGCGTGTCATGGTGCACCGCTACGACGTGGTGATCCTGGACCGCGACCTGCCGCTCGTGCACGGCGATGAGGTCTGCCGCCGGATCGTCGGGGCGGGCGGGGAGACTCGCGTGCTGATGCTGACCGCGGCGGCCGGGATCAGGGACCGGGTGGACGGCCTTGACCTTGGCGCGGACGACTACCTCACCAAGCCGTTCGCCTTCGCCGAGCTGGTCGCCCGGGTTGGCTCGCTTGGCCGCCGGGCGCGCCCAGCGTTGCCGCCGGTACTTGCGCGGGCCGGGATCACGCTTGACCGGCCCAATTACCGCGCGTGGCGGGACGGTGAACTGCTCTCCCTGTCGCCCAAGGAGTTCGCGGTCCTCGAGGTGCTGATGCGCTCCGAGGGCAGGGTCGTGAGCACGGAGGAGTTGCTGGAGAAGGCATGGGACCAGAACGCGGATCCATTTACGAACGCGGTCCGGGTGGCGGTGATGACGCTGCGCCGCAAGCTCGGCGATCCCCCGGTCATCGAAACCGTCCCAGGCGGCTATCAGCTCGGCTCCTTACCGACCTGCGCGCTGCGCGCGTACCGTCGCTCCAGCGCAGGATAGCGGGGGCGCTCGCCCTGATGAGCCTCATCGGCTTCCTCGTTCTGGCGGCCGGCGTGGACACGGTGCGCAACCTGACCAACCCAGTCGGGTACACCTGCAACGGCCTCAGCGCGACCTTTCCCGCGCTGCCGCCCTCCAATGCCCCAGCCTGCTCATTCCACGGCCCGCTGTTGCTACTGGGCTATGTCACCATGGTGATCCTGCTCGCGCTGACCGCATGGAGCTGGTGGCTGCTCGCCGGCTGGGCGCTGCGCCCGCTACGGGACACCGCGGAGACTGTCCGCCGCCTCGGCCCGCAGAACCTCGGCCAGCGCATCCGGCTTGCCAGCGGCACGGACCCGTTCAAGGAGCTCGCCGACGCCATGGACGACGCTCTCGACCGGCTTGCCGCCGGCTACGAGAGCCAGCGACGGTTCGCCGCGAACGCCTCGCACGAGCTGCGCACCCCGCTCGCCGTACAGCGCCTGCTGACCGAGGTGGCACTCGAGGACCCCGCCGCCGGCCAGGACCTGCACAGGCTCGGCGCTCAGCTGCTGGTCGCCAACGAACGCAACGAGCGGCTCGTCGAGGGCCTGCTGACGCTCGCGGAGAGTGACCGGGGTCTGCAGGGGGTGGTGCCCGTCCCGCTGAATGAGCTGGCCGCCAAGGTCCTGGACAGCCACCAGGAGCTAGCGGACAAGCACGACGTCCTGCTGCGCCGCAAGCTGGCGGAGGCGGTCGTTCCCGGCGACCCGGTACTGCTCGAGCGGCTCATCGTGAACCTCGTGTCCAACGCGATCACTTACAACGAGCCTGCAGGCTGGGTCGAGGTCGAGGTGTCCGCGGACCCGGCGGGTGAGCACGGAACGCTGATGGTGCGGAACACCGGGCCGGAGGTGCCGGCGGAGTCGGTGACCACCATGTTCGAGCCGTTCCGGCGGCTCGGGGCCGACCGGCTGGCGGGTCGCGGCGGTGTCGGCCTCGGCCTGGCAATCGTCCGCTCGATCGTCACCGCGCACCAGGGCACCCTGCACGCCCGCCCCCGCCAGGACGGCGGGCTCGAGGTGAAGATCGAACTCCCCGCCCGACCCAGCTAAGGCCGCCCGGCTGGCACCGCCTGGCCACCTGCCTTGGCTGACGCGTCGTGGCCGGAGACCGGCTGGCCGAGCCGGTCCGGCTAAGACCGGCTGGCCGCGGAAGCTCGCACCGTTCGGGCCAGCGGCACGGCCGGGGCGACGCCGATCGCCAGCGTGATCGCCACCCAGGCCAGCGTCACGCCGAGCGCATGCCCGGAGATCTGCGGCACCCGGCCCGTCCGGTGCGCCGCGTCCAGGGTCAGGAACACGCTGCCGAACACCGCGACCCCGATCGCCTGGCTGAGCTGGATCGCCGTGGTCAGCAGCCCGCTCGCGTCGGCCGCCTGGTGGCGCGGCACCCGGACCAGTGCGTGCGTGACCAGCGGGCTGAACGCCAGCGCCAGGCACGCGGTGGTCAGCACGAGGAATGCCTGCAGTGCCAGCCCGCCCGATCCGCCGCCGCGCAGGTCGAGCGCCACCGCCGCGTACCCGACCGCCCCGAGCGCGCACCCCGCGACCGTCAGGAACGGGTGCCAGCCAGCTGGCAGCCGCCGCCAGAAGTACCCGCAGAGACCGAAGGCGAGCGCGCATGGTGCGAAGGTGAGCCCGGCCCGCAGCGCGCTGTCGTTGAGCCCGGATTGGAGGTGGATCGCGAAGCTGAACAAGAACCCGCCGTAGGTGACCATGAGCAGCGCTACCGCTGCGAGTCCGGCGAGCAGCCCTGGTGCCCGGAACACCGACAGGGTCAGCAGCGGGGAGCCGCCGCGCGCGGCCACGGCGCGCTCGGTCGCCAGGAAGACCGGAACGAGCGCGAATCCGAGCCCGATGCACGCCAGCGTCCAGGCGGGCCAGTTTTCCTGATGTCCCAGCATCAGCGGCAGCACGATAAGGCACACGGCCGGCACCGCGACGGCCAGTCCGGGCAGGTCGAGCCGGGTCGGCCGCGCCGGTGAGCCGTCGCGAGCCTCGTCGGCCGGGACCAGCCGCGGCACGAGCGCGAGCACTGCAAGCCCGAT